>Ga0105053_10011173_pt1 | contig 11054 bp, 10 predicted proteins | sample BON01_FD_78093 | JGI IMG/M metagenome (GOLD analysis project Ga0105053, IMG submission 78093) | Freshwater microbial communities from Lake Bonney liftoff mats and glacier meltwater in Antarctica - BON-01 | ecosystem: Environmental > Aquatic > Freshwater > Ice > Glacier meltwater | place: Lake...
GTTAACTTTGGATGTACGTGGAAACCTTCTGGAACTGCCGATTGGGTAGCTGCAATTTCGCGGGCAAGGCTCTCAGTAATTGCAGTATTAATTGCTGCTGCTGCAGGTGCGACGGGTACCTTGAAATTATCATCTGAATCTTGCTCGACGTTGTTAACCGAAGTAAATACTGATTCCAATTGAACTTGGTAATCACGTGCGATCTCTTCGCCTTCTTCGGGAGTTATATCGCCACGTCCAACAAGTGCTTCGGTGTACAAAGTACGTGTTGATCGCTTTGCGTCAACTAACTTGTACATCAGTGGTTGTGTGAAACTTGGCTCATCGCCTTCGTTGTGTCCGCGACGACGGTAACAAACCATGTCGATAACAACGTCTTTCTTAAATTCCTGACGATACTCAAAAGCTAAACGTGCAACACGTACACATGCCTCGGGATCATCACCATTTACGTGGAATACCGGTGCCTGAATAATCTTGGCAAAATCAGTTGAATAATGTGAAGTTCGTAATGCATGAGGTGAAGTTGTAAAGCCCACCTGATTATTAATAACAATGTGGACAGTTCCACCCGTGCGATAACCAGCAAGTTGTGAGAGCTGCAGAACTTCAGCGTTTACGCCTTGTCCGGCAAATGATGCATCGCCATGCATCAAAATTGGCATGATTGAGTAAGCAGCTTTTATGTTGAGGCGATCTTGCTTTGCGCGAACGATGCCTTCTAGAACTGGGTTTACCGCTTCTAAGTGAGAAGGATTTGCCGCTAAATAAACCTTTGTTTGTGCGCCAGTTTCTGAAGTAAATACACCAGATGTACCTAGATGGTATTTCACATCGCCAGAACCGTGAACTTCATTTTCTGCGTAATGTCCTTGGAACTCTTGAAAAATTTGACCAGCAGATTTACCAGCAACATTTACTAATACATTTAAACGTCCGCGGTGTGGCATTCCAATACATACTTCATCAAGACCTGTTTCAGCAGCTGCCGAAATAACTGCATCTAGAATCGGGATTACTGATTCGCCTCCTTCGAGTGAAAAACGCTTTTGTCCAACAAACTTTGTGTGAAGGAAAGATTCAAAGGCCTCGGCGCTATTTAATTTACGTAAAACGCGGAGCTGTTCTTCACGAGGAAGTTTTGCATATCCAACTTCGACTCGCTGTTGAATCCACTGACGTTCAGCTGGATGTTGAATGTACATGTATTCAACGCCAACAGACCGGCAGTAAGCATCACGAAGAATTCCAAGAATCTTTCGAAGCGGCATGAACTTCTGGCCACCAAATCCACCCGTTGCAAATTCCCGATCCAAATCCCACAAAGTTAGTCCGTGCGTTACAACATCAAGATCTGGGTGTGAGCGTTGTACATATTCCAGCGGATCAATGTCGGCCATTAAGTGACCAAAGGTGCGGTATGCCTGAATTAATTGCTGCACACGTGCAGTTTTATTAATCTCTTCATCACGAGTAAATGCAAAATCTGTTGCCCAGCGAATTGGCTCGTAAGGAATTCGAAGCGAGGTAAAGATCTCGTCATAGAAGCCTTCTGCGCCAAGTAAAAATTCATGCATTCGGCGTAGGAAATCTCCGGATTGTGCGCCCTGAATAATGCGGTGATCGTAAGTGCTTGTAAGCGTAATGACTTTACTTACCGCCATATTGATAAGTGTTTCTTCGCTAGCACCTTGGAATTCAGCTGGGTAATCCATTGCCCCAACACCCAAAATTAAACCTTGTCCCTGGACTAAACGAGGAACGGAGTGAACGGTTCCAATAGTTCCTGGGTTAGTAATTGACATCGTTGTGCCAGCAAAATCTTCAACAGTTAATGCACCGGCGCGAGCTTTTTTAATTATTGCTTCATATGCTGCCCAGAACTGAAAGAAATCTAAATCTTCACAACCCTTTACCGATGGAACTAAAAGTTGACGCGAACCATCTGGCTTTGCCAAATCGATGGCAATACCTAAATTAATATGTTCTGGTTTTCCAACTGCTGGCTTTCCATCAAGATCGCCAAAGAATGCATTCATCTCTGGCATCGCACGAACTGCCTTGATCATGGCGTAAGCGATGATGTGAGTAAATGAAATCTTTCCACCACGACCACGCTTTAAGTGGTTGTTAAGAACAATACGGTTATCGATCATTAATTTGGCTGGAATTGCGCGAACCGATGTTGCAGTTGGAACCGTAAGTGATGCTTCCATCGCTTGAACAACACGAGCGCTGACGCCACGAATCGGTTCTAAAGTTGACGCTGCCGGAGTAATTAATACTGGCGCAGGTTTAACAATTGGATCGGCGGGAGTTTGAACCGCTGCACTACTTTCACGAACAACGGGTTGCGTTGGTGCGGTAGCAACTGGTGCGGTAGCAACTGGTGCGGTAGCAACTGGTGCAACTGGCGCGGGTTGCTGCTGTTGCGACTTTGGAATTGGTGGAACCGGTGGAACGCCTTTGTTCGGTGTTGCTACTTGATTGGGCGAAACAGGTGCACCTGGTTTATTAGTTTTAAAATATTCAACCCACGCAGGCTCTACCGAAGATGGATTTGCCAAATACTGCTCGTACATTTCATCGACGAGCCAATCATTTGCGCCAAAATCCTGTGCCGACACTGGCAAACCCCTTTTGCGTTGATTACTGGGCAAGCCTATCGGCACTGACTCACCCTCATAAACAGTTTTTCTAACTGATTCCGCGAGATGCGCCACACCCACCCCGATAGGAATTCCTCTGATTTCAGGGGACAAACAGGGGCTAAATCGGGCAGAGTTTGGTCATGCCATTAGCCGTCGTAACAGGAGCAAGTAGAGGTCTAGGTTTTGAAAGCGCCAAGGCTTTAGCTGGCGCTGGCTTTGACCTAGCCATGATCGCCAAGGATCCAACACGGTTGGCGCAAGCCCAAGCAGATATTGCGGCTCAATTTCCGCAACAAAAATTTACTTCATACATCGTTGATCTTGAAGATATCGCTGCTACTCGTGCAATTGCCCAACAGATTGCGACAGAACAAGTTGCTCCCGATGTTTTGATGTTGGCCCACGGTGTGATGAGTGAAAAAATGTCGAAGACTTTAAAAACAACTGATCAAGAATGGCGCCGAGTCATGACCATTAATTTGGATTCGGTTTTTACATTAGTAAATGCGATAGCACCCGCTATGGTTGAAGCACGTAAGGGGCGAGTAATTATTTACTCAGCCTGCCTTGGTCGAATGTCTGGCCCAGGAAATGCAGGAGGTCTTGCGCCATATCGAATTAGTAAAGCTGGCGTTAACGCTTTTGTGAGAAACCTTGCCCATGAAACTGGTCTCGGTTCGCGCGGAGTTTTAGTTGATGCGATCTGTCCTAATCATTCGGCAACAGATATGGGTGGCCCTGATGCACCGCGCACTGCCGCTGAAGGTGCGGCAACTGCTAACTGGTTGGCGCTGCGTGAATTTAATCCAGGAGATACCACCGGCGTTTTATGGGAAGACAATCAAATCGTTGAATGGTGAATTAAGTCTAAAGCTACGTACGACTCCATAAAGAAATCTTCAGGATTTAATTAGTGGTAAAAAGTACTTTCTACAGATTAGTCGGAACTGCACGCAACGTAGCAACCAGCGTTGTCAGCGCCAAAATTGCAAGTGCTCCGCCAACAAACCACCACTGTGCTTGGAACATATAAGAAACAACTCCCAATGCGATTAAATTAGCTAGAACTGAAGGCGACCTTCCAAAGTATTTGCCACGTCGATAACCAAAAGCTGAAGCCGCCAGGCCGCCAGAGCCGAGTAGTGCAAATATCAGCACTCCCAGCAAGGGCGGCAATTCAAATGAATCTGCAAAAATCGTAAGCCCCACCAACCACAACGCCAGCGCAAAAATTACCCCAGCCTCTAAAAAGAGTAGGGATGCCACTAGTGCGCGAGCTTTAGCGGCTTTGGCAGGATCAGATTTCATAGTTCAGAGATTAACTTATGAGGTGAATGATGGTGCTCTTTTCTCACGACGGAATCCATGATTCTCAAACGCATCTCTCCTCGCCCTCGTATTTCTACGAGCAACTTCGACGGGAGCTCGCCTCATCTATCAGGTCCCAAACCCCACTTGCGCTGATCAAAATAATTTTCAATAATCCTGAAAGCGAACAAGTTCGAGCTCACGACATCTTGCATTTCTCATTTGAGTTAACTCAATTGACCCGGACTGAAGATTGCGTCGGCCGACTTGGAATCAATGAAGTGGTCATTATTGTTCGGGGCGGACCGAGCAAAGTTGAGCCATTTATTGCACGGTTGCTAGATGCAACCTCGTTGACAGTCAACCACAGTCTTGAAATCAAAATTGCATCGGTTTTTGCAGGAGAGCAAGAAACTGCACTTTCAATCTTGGAGCGGCTAGATCGCACTCCACTAGATATTCAGAGGTAAAACCTTAATTCCCCGTCTACTCTGCGTGAGAAGTTAACTTATTTATCCACTCAGATATCTTCACCCTAATTAAACAAATGGCGACTGATTTAGCGTGCCCACATGGACCTAGACCTAGATATTACTTTTGGTGCCATTGCACCATTTATGAGCGATCCCACGATTGAAGAAGTGTGGATTAACTCCCCCGAACGTATATTTATCGCGCGAAATGGGCGTAGTGAATTAACTAATCTTTTATTAACTTCTGATGATGTTCGTAACATCGTTGAACGAGCACTTATGTGGAGTGGACGCCGGCTGGATCTTTCTCACCCATTTGTTGATGCACGACTTCCTGATGGCAGCCGATTACACGTTGCCATTCCAGAAATAACCGCACAACATTGGGCAGTAAATATTCGAAAGCACTTAATGCGCAATTTAACGCTGAAAGATTTAGTTGCTCGTGGAGTGATGAGTGAAGAGATTGAAACAGTGCTTACAAATAGTGTTCAAGCCGGCCTCAATATCTTAGTTTGTGGCGGAACTCAGGCTGGAAAAACCACCGTGCTAAACGCATTGGCTGGTGCTATTTCCAGATCCGAGAGAGTAGTGACAATTGAGGAAGTCTTCGAGCTCTCACCTCAACTTCCTGACGTTGTACAGATGCAGACACGAAGTGCGAATTTGCAGGGTGAAGGCGAAATACCACTTCGACGCCTGATTAAGGAATCTCTTCGAATGCGACCTTCGAGAATTATTGTTGGAGAAGTGCGTGAAGCTGAAGCACTAGATCTATTAATTGCGCTCAATTCGGGGCTACCTGGCATGGGAACTTTGCATGCTAATTCTCCACGCGATGCAATCATAAAACTTCAGACTCTGCCGTTACTGGCAGGAGAGAATATTTCTCACAAATTCATCGCCCCGACAGTTGCATCTGCAATCGATTTGATCGTCCATACAACACTTGATGCCCAAGGTATTCGACGAATAAATGAAGTGGCAGCCGTGACTGGGCGATATGAAAATGATCGCGCAGAGATTGAAATGCTCTGGAAATGGGATGGCCTTCAATACCAGCGAGGTGTTGGCTCACTTCCTAACCCAGAACGATTTGCTGCAATTGGGAGACCGCTAGCTACTTGGTGGCATATTTGAAACTTTCAATTCGAATCGGTGTTACTGCCTCAGTTTCAACCGCCGTTGTTTTACTCATGACTCGATCCATTGTTATCGCCGCAGCCTTTGGCTTTTTATCGGCGGGTATTGCCTTTGTAACTGTTCATGGAAAAAATAGTATTAATGAAGCTGCACTCATAGAAGCTTGGCCCGAAGTGATTGATCACTTAATGTCTGGAATTCAATCCGGTCTTTCCTTGACTGAATCTTTGGCAGGGCTTTCCACACGAGGTCCCGAAATTTTGCGACCAGCGTTCACGCAATTTCGCACAACGTTGTATGGAAGTGGTGATCTAACAATGGCAATTGAAGAGTTAAAGGCAAAGTTTGCCCATCACGGGAGTGATCAAATTTTCGAGGCATTACTAATCTCTAAAACCTTAGGAGGCAGCGAACTTCTGCAGATACTTCGTACCCTTGGCGATTTTTTACGACAGGATCTTGCTTTACGTCGTGAGATTGAAGTTAAACATGGCTGGATAAAAAACTCTGCACATATCTCCGCTGCTGCGCCTTGGATCCTTCTTTTGCTGCTTTCTACCCAACCAAGTACTGCCATCGCGTACTCCACTTCGGCCGGTGCGATGATCTTGTTGGCTGGATTATTTATGACAGCAATTGCTTATTTGTGGATGAATCGATTGGGGCGTTTACCGCAAACCCCACGAGTATTTGTCGGTTCTAATAAATGATTGGTGATGTTAAATGTTAATTGTTGTGGTTTTAACGGCGCTATTTGTAGTTCCAGCTGCTTTCCTTATTGTCATTGGTGATGAGATCAACCCAATAGAGCAGGCTCAAAAAATTGCACGAAATAATGCGATCAAAAGTGATGATCGAACACAATTACGAGCACGACTTGAAGAGCTTGGCCGAGGAAGTGCGAAAGATTACGAAGATTTTAGAATCAGACAGTATGGATTTTGTGCGGGCTCAGCACTCTTAGCTGTAGTTATCTTTCTCTTTTTTTCACGTAGCATATTTTTTGCAATTTTTGCATCTATGTTAGTTGCAGCCCTGATGTATGTGATTCTTGATAAAGAACTGAGTAAGGCAGTTAAAAAACGACGGGAATTAATAGAGGCTGAATTTCCTGCCGTAATTGAAATGTTGACCCTTGCAATTGCCGCTGGCGAAACCCCAATGAGTGCGATGCTTAGAATCGCCGAGTCCTCAAATGGTGAAATCGCACAAGAATTTCAAATTGTTGTAGCCGACGTGCGTGCTGGAGCCCCGTTAAATGAAACTCTGGATGCAATGGGTCGCCGGGTTAAATCAGTAATGATCCGTCGATTTGTTGATGCCCTTGTTACGGCAACATTGCGTGGTGCACCGCTGGTAGAAGTTTTATCTCGCCATGCGATTGAAGCCCGCGGCAATCAGCGAAATCGAATCATGGCCGCGGCGGGCAAGGCAGAAATCTCCATGATGATTCCAGTTGTCTTCCTCATCTTGCCGATCTCTATTTTGTTTGCGTTGTGGCCATCGCTAACAAATCTAAATATCTTCGCGAGTTAAGCCGCACTCTCGGCTCGTTCGCGCTTTCCAACGCTTAGTTCGATCAATTCACCTTGTGAATCAACCACGTCAACCACATCGCGGGCGGCGATCTCTTGACGAGTTGGTCGACCAGCTTTGCGCTTCTTGGCGATGATGCGACCTTCTTCAAATAGCTCTCCGCCCCACACACCTGCTGGCTCTTGGCGAGATAACGCGCCTGCTAAGCACTGCGCACGCACGGGACATCCACCGCACAGGGACTTTGCTTCTGCGATCTGTAACTCTTCATCGGAAAAGTAGAGTTCAGGATCTGCAGTGTGGCATGGCAAATTAAATGAAGAGCCGTCGCTGTATGTGCCGGTTACGGCATCTAAACCGATCTTCTCATCTGCCCAGCCTGGTACTAGTAGTTCGCTGAAGAGAACGCTCATGTTCTCACCTCTGCTTTCATTGTTGGCCAACTTTCGTCGGGTACTGCTTCTGATTTCTTTCTTTTAGAAAAACAAAAAGGGCTCCGAATCCTTGTGGATTCGAGGCCCTTGGCTTCTTGTTCTAAATCGATTTACTCGATTGAACCACCAGTGGCCTCTTGTCCGGCATAAAAAGCTGCGTAAAACGCAGGCTTTGAGGTATGCCAAGCAGAAGGCTTATTGGTTGTATGAGCAGAGGCAATTGCAGCAGAACGCAATGCGTTTGCTGTTACGAATGATGCGTTAGACATATTCACTACCTTTCCACTCATTTCATTACCCACCATGGATAGTGAAGAGTCAATAGTAAAGCATGGGCACTGATGCTGGCAAGGTGATTAAATTGTCAGGAATTAGGCGTAATTAAGCGTAAAACGAGGCTCGGCCAAGTGATTCCAAGATTTAATTATTGTCGGACAAAGCAGCGTCTAGTTGATTAGCCCGGCCTCAGATAAAAAGCGTGAAGCTTTTCCGCGGTAGCTAAGGCGTAGATCTGATTTAGCGCGAGTGACTCCAACATAGAACAAGCGGCGCTCTTCATCGACTGAGGCTTGATCATTTGTGGTGCTGCTGTTTTCTAGCGGCAAAATTCCTTCGGTAGCACCGATGAGAAATACCCGCTCCCATTCCAGGCCCTTGGCCGCGTGCAAAGTTGCAAGTGTTGTTACCGGCATTGTGGGTGGATTATTTTGGGAAACGCGATCTTCTACTTCGCGAAGATATGTGCGCAGATTCTTTGGCGTGAAATTTGATTCACCATCTAGTTCGCGAGCTAAGTGCAGCAGTGCGGCAATTCCATCGATTGCTCCCCCAGTAAGAAAAGGTTGGGCAAGTGTTCGAAGTTCATCGAGCCAGACAACGCCTTGAGTTGGAATTACCGATGCGTTACGAACTAGGCGCAAGAAATCGCGGACCTCTTTGCGTTCAAAGAAACGTTCCGAATTTCGAACTTGATACGGCAGACCGGCAGAGTTCATGGCACGTTCAAGTCCACTTAACTGGCTATTGGTGCGCGCAAGCACTGCAATTTCTTGAGCGGGCGTTCCTTCTGAAATTAGAACTGAGATGTCGCGAACAACGCCAGCGATTTCAGCTGATTCATCGTTGTATGCGGTAATTGTTGGCTTAGTACCGTGATCGTTAATCGCTACTAAGTCATTACCCATGGCACCTTTTCGCAAGATGCTATTGGCGGTATAAATAATTTCGGGAGTTGATCGGTAGCCAGTAGTTAAGCGAACAACTTCGGCTTCTGGAAAACGGTGCGTAAAAGAATTTAGGAAAACTGGAGTAGCACCAGCAAATGAGTAAATTGTTTGAGCAGGATCACCCACAACGCAAAGTTCTTGGCGCGAACCCAGCCAAGCATTTATCAAACGCTGTTGCAGCGGGGAAACGTCCTGATATTCATCAACAGTAAAGAATCGGTACTGATCTTGCACACGTTCGCGCACTTCCCGCTCTTCTTCAATCATGGCAGTCGTTAATAAAAGTACGTCCTCAAAATCCACCGCGCGTTCTTGATTTTTAACGGATTCGTAAGCGGTGTAGACCTTGGCTAACTGTTCTGGATTAATGCGAGGTCGCACCGTGCGCTTTTGTGATTCAGCTAAGTAATCCGATGGGGCAACTTGCGAAACTTTGGCCCATTCAATTTCAGTTGCGATATCGCGCAGTAAATCCCGTGAAGTAATGGAAAGTTCACCCTGTAGCTGTGCGCGTTTAATGGCTTCAGTTAGGAAACTGGACTTGGTTGTAATCAAATCAGGTGTGCGGCCACCAAATACCTGCGGCCAGAAAAAGGTTAACTGCTTCAGGGCGGCGGCGTGAATGGTGCGAGCGGCAACGGATGGAACACCTAAAGCACGAAGACGTGTTCGCATCTCACCAGCGGCACGAGCAGTAAAGGTAAGTGCTAAAACTTTATGCGGATCCATGGTGCCAATGGCTGCGGCATATGCAATTCGGTGAGTGATTGCGCGAGTTTTTCCAGTTCCGGCACCAGCGATGACGCACACTGGACCACGAGTTGCTAGTGCAACTGCGCGTTGTTCATTATCTAAAGCTTCCAGAATCTCTTCGGCGCGAAGATTGCCTACGGCCTCCATGATTCTCCGCCAAGTAAATCCTTACTGGTGAAGCCATCAACGCTTGCATACCAAGAAGTAATCATGCGACGTGCAACTGAAATGCTTGGTGGCAACAGTAAATCACCAGTAGCAACAGCTGCTTTCATATCAGCTCTGGAAAACCAACGGACTTCTGTAATTTCTGTTCCATCAGGGCGCGCATTTTCTGGATGCTGTGTCACGCCTTCAAATGCGATCATGATTGATGCTGGAAATGGCCAAGGTTGCGAAGTTAAATAATTAATATCATCTAAATAAACACCAGCTTCTTCAAATACTTCTCGGGAAACACACTCTTCAAAAGATTCGCCAGTTTCGACAAAGCCGGCAAATGTAGAGAAACGTTTTTCTGGCCACACTGGTTGATGGCCCAATAAAATTCGATCTGCTAAATCTTTTACTAAAACAATTACTGCTGCATCGGTACGTGGATAGTGTTGGGTTAAATCCACTGGGCAGGTACGAACGCTTCCGCCTAAATCACTGACAGTCGGTGCACCACATCTGGCACAATGTGTATGTGTGGCATGCCAATTAGCTAAACCAACTGCGTGCATCGCAAGAGCTAAATCTTCCGAATCTAGATTTCCACCAACTTCGCGCAGAGTCTTGAAGCCTTCATACTTTCGCTGATCAAAATCTGATTCGCCATCATCAGTCGCCGGATTAATCCACGTTGTTCGCCATGCAAAATATGGTTGGTTATCCTCGTGGCTAGTTCCTAAAAAGAAACGATCACCTTCGGTAAAAGCGGCTTGTAGTTGAGTTACCGCTACCGCATCGATAAAAGTAAGTGCTTCATCGGTGGCACTAAGTCGGGCATCGACGATTTGAATTATCTGCGCATCCGTCCACAACTGGGCCAATTTGGCAGCGTCGATACGTAGATCGCTAGCGCGATCAATCGGTGAAAGGTTTGGCTCACTCATATGGGTGAACGCTACTAGCCTTGGCCCATGCTCGTAACCTCATGGAATCTGCTGCATGGAATGGCTATTCCGCCTACAAATAATGTGGCCGACGACCAAGTAAAGCTGGGGCAGGCGATTGTGCAGATTGGCGCCGACCTTATTGGCATGCAAGAAGTAGATGAAAAATTGGAACGATCAGGTGAGATTTCACAGACCAGATTAGTTGCCGAAGCGATGGCAACACCGCATTGGGCATTTGCGGCAAGTGTTATTGGTACACCGGGTTTCGATTGGCGCGCGTTAAATAAAACCGATCTTTCAATTGTTACTGGCGCAGATTCGCATACCAGTGATGGCGCCGAATTAGTTGGCGGTTATGGAATTGGCATAGTTTCTAAGATTCCAGTCTTGCATTGGGATCGAAAAGAGTTGGGGCGATCAATCGTAGGTA
>Ga0105053_10011174_pt1 | contig 11054 bp, 10 predicted proteins | sample BON01_FD_78093 | JGI IMG/M metagenome (GOLD analysis project Ga0105053, IMG submission 78093) | Freshwater microbial communities from Lake Bonney liftoff mats and glacier meltwater in Antarctica - BON-01 | ecosystem: Environmental > Aquatic > Freshwater > Ice > Glacier meltwater | place: Lake...
AAAAATATATATTTATATATAGAATTACGCAGTCAGTCTCGACGAGGCACGTGATGGGACCCAAAAAAATACCGAGGGCGTGTGGCCTTGTAAATTACCTATTGACAGTCTCCCACTGCAGCAGTTGGCATCTTCGCCTGTACTCATGTCCTGGTTGAGTAAACAACCTCGCCGATGGTTTCCGACCGCTGTTGGAGACACTGTACAAAAAAAAAGACACACATAAATAGACACATCAATTAGTATGATATGTTTTTGAGTAAAGAGCATCCTGACACATGTCTTGTCTCGCTGAGTGGGCTGCTGTGAGATGAGGACTACCACCCACACCTGTTGACCAGGTTGTCATACAACCTCGGATTGAGGGTTGACTGTGACTCGTAGTCTACGATTCAAACATGATCATGATACCCAAACTTAGAACTTGTATGATCCCATTGTGAAAATGTGAACTTGGATACCGTGTCTGAGTGATTACATGGGTCCAGACGTGCAGCAGACCAAAGGAAAAAACATGTGCACAGTGTGGGATGTTTTGAACAACACATTTGAGGGACTACAATAACATATATATGTTTGTTGTGTAACATGAATAAATATATTACCAACATACATATGTTACTTGAAAATAAAGTAACATTTAAAAATGCAACTCCAACATACATATGTTGTTTAAAAAGTAAACAACATATCATAAAAAGTCATTATTATGAATATGTCGTATAAAAAAAAATTATATGCTGTATAAGAAAATTATATGTTGTATGATCTCAAAAAAGATTATATATCGTATAAGAAAAATCATGTGTCATTCAATTTTTTTGATAAATTATATGTCGTATAAACAACATATATATGTCGTTTAATATTAAGAGACGTATAGATACTCGTGTAATTTTCAGATGTGATATCAAATACATGTAGCGTATTCGTACAGAAAAATACAATGCTAGCGCTCAGCGTTTGCTCCCCGCAGCCATGCTCGAGCGCTAACCACAGGTTTGCCGTGTCAAGATCACGGTTGGATTGATGGATGATTGCTTTTATTACTTAAAACAGTAATTTAGTACCCTTGTTTGAGGGTCTATGTAGCTCACATCCATGTAGATTTGGGTTTACTACTGAACAACTGGTTCGTTTCTACGAAAAATAATTCGATGAAATGCATCTTAAATTGTTTTCAATGAATACGCGCGTTCGTTTCGAACCAACCCAACCCTACCTGAAAATCTAGAAGGGCAACATCATGTGACTGCAGTGCAACTCGCTGGGGTTCACTGCAACACGCTGCCCCACACCTGAGGCATACTTTGTGTTTTCGCGCCCGCCGACACTGGCGGGCGTGCGACACTATCATGACATTTCTCGACTCCAGACACTGAAGACGAGAAAGGGCGTGTCTGAACGTGTGAGTGCGTGTGATTGTATGTGTGTGTGTATGTGAGAATTTCACATCCCTGCTATATTTGCAGGTCGTGCTATCAGTGAATACCCCTCTGTGCCTTCTCCCCACTGCTTCTGCTGACAGTCCGTCACATGCATAACAAAAAAACATGCCAAAATATACAGTTTACCATTTGTACAAAGAACTGTTTGAATGTATTTTACATTATACAATTTTGTGGAAAAATATTCATTTTAAAATTGTAGTTTAGTAGTCGATCAAAAATGTGTCTACAATTTGAAATGTGTCAAGTATTGAAATGTGTCAAGTACTATACAACTACCAAAATAAGATTGATTTCCATATTATATGTTGAAAATTTGACAAACTAGTCGTTTTTTTGTGATGGTCTTTCGCTGGTCGCCCGCAGCAGCTATGGTGTAGCTGTTTCAAGTATCTTTCCCCCCATCCTCCGCTCTGTCTCCTTTCTTCTGTTTCCTACTCCTTCTCCTCATCCACGTCCTTCCGTCCTCACTGCTCTCCCTTCTCCTTCCCACCTCCTTTTCTCTTTGCCTGCGCTTCCCGCGTTTCAGGCTTTTTGCTTTACTTCTCTACCCGAGTTTGACCAATGATGTTACCCAGAACAGTTCACCTTGATCTTTCTCTGCTGACATGGCCCGCCATTATGTGTCTCTGTGTAGTTAATCCACCCATTTTTCCTCGTCTTGTACTACTGTCAAGTCCACTTAAGATCCAGGAGTCTCAGTAGTATCTATATAATCAACTTTTTCCCCTCTTGGTGAATGACTCGTAAGTAACTTTTAACTCTTTTTCTCTTGCTCTCTCTTTTTCCAAGATGCTCTGCAGGCCAATTCTCAGCAGCTGGCAATGCTTCCAGATCATCTAGATTGTCTGTAGACGCTGTTCCTGGTATTGATGACTCTGCCTCTACCTCGTCATTGGCGGGTAGAGGTCCCTACGTTCATTAAAGTTTAGAGTTTGAGCAGTGAAGAAAATAACTCCTCAGAATGTTTGGCCCCGAATTAATTCGAATTAATTCATGAACTAATCAATTAATTAAAACCGCGCGGAGCGCGGTTTTGATTCTTGCACGACGTTAGTAGCGCGTCAGAGATAGCATTTCCGGGTTTTTTTGGCGATATTTTTGGTTGCTCAACTCTCTCCAAAAAGAGGTGTTCAGTTAGTACACAAGAATTCACTCGCTTCTTGTCAACAGTGTCGTCACAGTGTTGGGCTGTGATCAGCAGAATATGGAAAAAAATTCTGTCAGACTTCAAGTGGGCTGGGCACAGGTTAGCACACATATTTGCTGATGGTTGGTCAACAGAGTCACACAAACGTAAAGTGACATTGTTGGAGGCGCCCACAGGGACATTACTTTTTAATTACAAAGACATTAAGCAAGAAATTGTACACACGTTACTGTTGGAGGAATATGGTGTGTCAAAGAAGTGGGTGATCATCATGGACAGGAGACAGGACTTAACGTGACTTCGACTCCAGCAGGAAACAGTGGACTTCCAGGTCAGGACCGTTACTGTGCAAGAGGTTTTGGAGGACGTGCGAAGAAACGGCGTGCAAACGAAAAAGAACAGAAATGAGTCTAGTATTTATGACAATTATGTTACATGTGTTGGTGTTCTGGATGCCCCGGCGCTCGCGCACGCTCGCCATGCCGACGTAGCTGTGTCAGAGGTGCCCTGAGCCGTGCGTCTCGGTGACGGCACCCGTCGGCAAAATCTGGCGCATGTTGCCCTGGAACGCCAGGGGGGACGACGAGGACTCGTTCGCGATGCAGGCCTCTCCGGCCGGCCAGTCAAGAGAGTCGGTGCTTGCCCACTGCGTCATCTCGAGCCTGTTCATGTATTGCTCGTACTTTTTCTGCACCGCATCCGAACACAGGGATGGGGTTTTCCCGTGGTTGAACACCATGTGCTCGTCGATGTTGGGAAGCGAGCCGTGCACCTTCTCGGCGTCGGGACTGGGGTTCCCTTGCACGGACTGGTGGAAGACAATGGGGTTGGGCCAGGTCGTCCGAGACTCTCTTTCGCTGTGCGGCAGGCTCATCACGAGCATGCTCGGCCCGTGGTATGGCGTGCTGCGATCGTATGTCTGAGTCGCGAACTTTTCGCGTGAGACCTGATTGTTCCAATCGACAAATGTCTGATCCATGCCCCCGTTATACCCGTCGAAGGCCACGTCGTAGACGCGAATGAGGTTGCGCTCGTTCGTCACCATCACCCGCTCGTGGTACTTGTAGCTCATGCCCCAGATCCCGTGCTGCGCGTCGTCGTAGCACGACAGCTCAGTCTGGCCCCAGAACGTGGCACCGAGCTCCTGCGTGCCGCCTCGGCCCATGATGACGCCAAGCATCTCGTGCTCGATGTTGGGCCGGAGAATGAAGATATCGGTTTGTTCAGCAGATTTAGAGTACTGTCCATTGGCCACGCCACTCAAATTATTGTCTAATGCTGGTGCAAGGTAAGCGCCAGTGGGTCCGTGCATGAAGGGGAGGCCTGGCTGGATGAAAATAATATCACGATGTCCTTCCGGGTACGGTTTATTAGCAGGTTTGGTAGTTTCTGGTGGTGACGTACTGGCAACTATAGCAGATGTACCTTTGTCTAATGACTGTTTATGTAGTGGCTTTTTGCACAGTGCTGTTATCATGCCATGGCCATTGTCCATAAATCTCGCCGTAGGTTTCCAGAACCGTGCAGCCCATATGAGGATCACGTGTCTCCATATATCTTCGATTCTCTTAGGGTCACTGCAAGCTTCGACAACTAGAGATGCAAACTGGTGCATTTTAGAGGTGTTTTCAAAAAATTCACCTGTATTGTTAATCCTCGGATTTCTTGACTTGTCGTGCTCATCAGGCGATATGATATACATACTAGATCCCAGTCCCGTCCTTGCGTCCAAATTGTTGCGATTTCGGATCCACGGCAGAACCAAATGGCTCTGCACATACGAATCATCCAATTGTTTCACTATTCCTTCTTTCACATCATATATTTTAATATCTTGTGGTGGACATACTGAATTATGAAAGATACTCTTGTCGCCGCGCGTAAGTTTGTCTTTGCGAAGTCCATTTTCTTTCATAATGCTTTCTACATATTCCACGCTTTCTTGATTTGTGTCGGAATATATACAACCCGTAAATGCCTGGTAAATGGGCACGTGTTCCCAACGAATCTCGTTTTTAAAACACGTATTCAGATGTACATTATCCCCGCTCGAGTTTATCAATGATGCATCGTTGTTTCGTTTGACAAAAGACGGTATGTAATTATAGGATGTGGCCGCAGTTGCAGTACAGAATGTAGAGAATTGACCGGAATCACGATCATGAAATGCATTAATTGAATTCTCTATTTCCCCTGTCCAAACTTGATTCCTCTCTATAGCATCTCCCATACAATGTATGAACCTAGCTTTCATTGCTTGTGTAGTGGAAAACAAATTAGTTTTTTCATTATGTTCTGGATTGAAAAGTTTCTGATATTCTTCCATCAAAAATGCGTCGTATGTTTCTGAGGTGAACTCACACATGTCATTACACTTATCGGAAGCCATCATATGTTTTGACTTGGATTTTATGGATTTAAGTTGTTCATCACTATCCTCATCATTAGTATTCATTCTCATCAACGATCTGCACATTTTGTTTGTCAGGGGCATGATTCCTGCCATCTGTTGAATCAACCACATCGTTGGGTTTGTAGAAGAGCATGATGTTTGTACATCTTCATCTCTTAAGGCATTGCATCTAGAAATATGTAGATTTGGCATGTGGATACATTGATTATTATTTGCATTCGTGACGTTGATAGCCTGTGTGGCCAGACAAGACTCAATGTGCATGTCCTTTTTTAATTTTGCGATCATATTTTCATCTTCACATCCATGGTCATCATAACCCCATGAATATAATTTCTTTAATTCATCCACCTCCATATTAATTGTTTATGCAGCCAAACAGTCTAACTTCATGATTGGACTTATTTCTTCAAAATTCTTGCTCATGAAGAAATTGTCCTGTTCACTTACGGCGTGAACCACGCCGTAAGTGAATATCAGACATTTTACTTTCGTATATTGAAGAAGCCCACGATCTGATTTGTGTGTCGTACGTAATGAATGTGTTCGATGCCTTTTCTGCAAGATCAAACATAATTGCTTCAACATCTTTATGATTTGCAAAATCGCATCCAAAATTGTCCATTATAGTGACCATATAACTATATTTAGAAACATTGTCGAATTGTTCAGTAATGTGAACAAAAAAATTCTGAGTTATTGTTTCTTCTAATTGGGTTATTTTTGTTCTATCGTTCATAACGTTCAAACATACTCCAAATGGATCAAAAGAATTTAACATAACGTGACCCATATATTTACATGCATCACGTACCAATACACTGATTATACCCGATTTACTGCTTAAAATACTTTCAATTACTGTTTGGTCTGTTGCCTCGTAGTAACCTGATAGCACATTTTCTGAAAAAGCACTGAGAAATCGAACACTTTTGGAGAATTTTTTGTAAATATTTTGGCTTGAGTATTCATCAGTGTTGTGCTCATTATACAAATGTGTGTTCAACGTCTGGAGGAGCCTTGTGTAAATTCATTTTAAAATCATTCATGTATTTGTATACACATAATGCAATATTGTTAAATTTGACTTCGTCTGATGTATAAAATAATTTCATAATACTTCCATCAATTTTGTCAAAGTTTGATTTGTGTGAAAAAGGACCCGTCTTATGTTTCTTTATCATGTCGTGAAATGACGAGTTGTCATCAATATTATCAGATATATTTTTCATACGAGCTGAAATATTTTCAAACCATGATTGGATTTTAGATTCTGACAATAAAATATCACCTGGAAATAAAGGGTGAAATTCGACTAAATCAACCCAAGCCATACCGTTCCCTTCCCGAATGCTATCTTGGATGGCAAATACTCCATTAGGTGAAGTGTCAAGTCGAACCAGTAGATTAAACATAGCAGCTATTATATAATTTGTGAATAGCACTCCGTTCGTCTTTTTCATTGTATTTTTTACGTCTGTACATATTCCAGAGAATCCCGAGTGAAGTGTATTGTTGTACCTTACATTGTCGTTGAATATCCCAGCTCCAAACATTTCAGAATTCGCATACATATTATTCTGATCTTCAGTCTTCAATGTTTTCAACGCATTATATGAAAGTCCCATGTTATTGAAATTATTTGAGTTTACACCCAAAGGGTTCCGTATGTATAAGTCAGATAAATTGTTCTTATAATCTGATTGGTCTTCGTTTACTGTCTTACATGTTGCCCCAAGACACAATACATTCTGTTTTTTTTGATGTTTGGTGTTCGAATGAGTTATATTTAGACCCATCATACACATATTATTTTGTACTATTTCTTCTAATTTCGCAGATGTCATTTTCTCCATGGATACAATGTGCAACTTATAAGTGCTTTTTGTAGTCCAGTGCGAATGTTGTTGCATTTCGTCATCTGGAAGTTGATCATCATCCATTGCGTCTGAAACTTCATTCATATCTGCCATGTCTTTCAGTTGCTGCCACGACAACCTGAACATCGAGTCTCTGCCCTGGTTGTAGAATTCGAAGTGGTTGTTCTCGATGTTCTCCTCCCAGGGGATGCGGTAGTACTCGGCGACGCGCACGCGGCGGCGCAGGAGGTCGCGGGGGACGGTCCCGGCGTCCATGCTGAACTTGCGCGAGGGGATGATGCTGAGGCTGCGGTACGAGGTGAGGTCGGGGCCGTTGGCGAGCTGCTTGGCGCCGTCGGGGCCGTTGGTGATATAGTTAGTCTTTTCGGGGAGCATGGTGAACTGCGTGGTGAGCGAGCTGTTGCAGAGGCAGAAGGTTGGCGGCTGGCTGCCCCAGGTCTTGAGATGGTTCTTGGCGTCCTCGATGAGGATGTCGAGGGCGTTGGGGATCTTCTGCATGATGCCAAAGAGGTCGACGTACTCGCTGCAGAGGAATCCCCCCTCTCCAGCGATGGATCATGTATCGCAGCACACCGTGCTGCTTACAAGCACTGGCTTTCTACCAAGGGTCCTTTGACTCAGCCTGGGTCTTGTGTCACAAAGCAGTGAAGCACCATGACTGATTCAACCATGCCAGCGTACCCCTTTACCGCTGCGTAAAACGCATCTAATGATACTCAATTTGACCCCAAGACATCCAACGGAACTTACTACGGGGCGTTGGCGAAATCCAAGCACCTGGAGAAAGCTTTGCACATAGCTTTACTCGCGCTGGCAGGCACTGTCCAACGCCTGCATATCGCACACTACGCGCACGGCCGCGTTGTACCTCCAACCGCTGCCGACATTTGAACCTGGATAAGCGGCGGAGGTGTTCTGCCAGCACACATCGACCCTGATGCTGAATTAACGGCTCTCCTCGCGCGACTCGCTGCAGCCATAACTGCATCTTGTCAACAATGCAAGATAACCGTGGCTGCCGAGAGGACACAACATCGCTTGTCTCTCTTGATCAATAGTAATCAGCTCCGCACTCTGTCATTAATTGAGGGCTGTAGTCAGCATGAACTATTGCAACACGTAGCGTCGCTCCCAGCTGCCGTGCACAACCGCGAGACCTTTGGCTATCTGTCAATTGAAGAAGTCACGGGCGCTCAATCACTCATGATGAGCTATTTCGACCTGTACAACTCGGCTTTTCGATCTGTGCAGTTGCGTGCTTCAAGAGTCCTTTGTCGTTGAAGCTGGTGTCAAAATATTTGATCCGCTCGATTTGATATTGACTCTCCAGCAACATAAGGATTTAACACGCAAACAATTTGAAGAATTTGCAGCCTACGTCAAGACACATAGCCTCGACACGACAGAGACGCTTCTGGACCATCTTCATGCCAACAAGCTCGTGCGCTTCATCCACCAAGCTGCTAGACATACAGACATGACCGCAGATGCCAAGACTTTGTACGGAGCAACATCAGACGACATTGTCGAAAACCTTGCCCTTAAGCCCTCTCCAGCCCGGTGGCACAACAGAGCGCTTCCAAACCATGTTTACGTCGCTACTCACAAAGTTGAAGACGCACCGCGTGTCAGGAACTATCCCCGCAGCTCCAGTCAAGTCTGACCCCTGTCTCACTAAGACTGCCCTTCGACAGGTTAGCGACGAGCACCACAAGCGCCCAGAGCGTTTGTTGGCGCATGACAGTGACAGCGGGAGTGGAGGCGATGCGCGAGGAGGTGGACGTGGCAAGGGACGCAGAACACAGACCACTGGCCCTAAGATCAAGCCAGCCAAAGGCACACCAGGCAGAAAGGTCTTTATTGCTGGCAATAATACTGTCTGTGAATCTTGTGATTCACATGGACATTTTGTTCGTGACTGTCCGCACCGCAAGCCAAACGCAGTTGCTGCTCAGAAGAAGCGTGACGCTGGATGGGCCGAAAAGAACAAAGTGCAGACGCGTGAGCTTAAAGAAATTGACAAGCTCAACAAGGAGATTGGTTGACTGCGTCATTGAGCTGCCGAGTCAGCCGGCGCAGTCGGTTGTGAGGAAGAGGACTGGACGTCCGGGGAGGACACACGTGCTGCAAAGGGTGCAGTAAACCGCAAGCATTATTTTTTTCTTCTCCACCTTGTGTCAACCCCCCAAATCATATTTGCTTGCTGCAGTTCCACCACTTTCCTGCGTTTCTGACAAACGCGATAAAATCGTCATCCGCAAAACGGTCCATTTTCATGTGAGATAGAGAAATTCAGCGAGAGAAAGAGTGAAAGCCAGAGAGAGAGAATGCGAGAGCAGGAGCAAGAAGAGAGCGCGAGAGAGCTGGAGATGGTGTGAGAGACAGCGACAGCGAGAGGTATAGGGTGACAGACAGAGGTGAACGGGAAGGGGGAAACAGACAGACTGGGCGAGAAAGAGAACGAGAGAGAGTGAGCGTGCGCGCGCTACAGCAAGAGAGACACACAGAAAGAGGCAGCGATAGAGAGAGGGAACGAGAGAGAGAAAACGCGATAAAGTGAGAGACAGAACAACAGTGCACGTGGAAGCCCCTGTGGGCAGCAGGCCCCTCGCGCACGCGCATGCACACACGCACGCACTCACTTTGGTCGCGGGAGTGGGCGCATTTTGTATTGTCTTGCAGTCTGCGGCGTACGTGACAGCAAAGCGGCGCCCGCTGGCCTCGGTCAGCACGCCCGCCGTCGGCCGATTTCGCGCGAGGGCGCCAGTGAACGACCATTCCTCCGTGCTGGTGAAGGTACCCTGCCTGTGCATGGCGCCATGGTGCAACGCGCCCTCGTAGCTGTCCCCTTTGGTCCATGTGTTCGTGCCGCCCGTGTAGGTGCCGCCATTTTCTAATGTGAAGGCGTGATGCCAGCACTTTGGAATCATCCTCGACATCTTCAATCTCGTCTCCTCTGCCATAATATGGATTCCACTACTACTTTTTTAATTTAATTTTTTTAAATTTAAAAGTGTTTATTAAGGAGTAACCTCAGCAAGAGGAGTAAGAAACATTTAAAATCGAAAGACACCCAGTTTCTACTCAGTCTCCCGCCAGAACTCACGTTACCAGAAAGAGGCCTTCTTGAGCAACAAAAATGACATTACTCAATATTACTCCAACAAAACCTTTTCTATCTTTCTGAACGAAGTAATATAATAGTCATTATTCCGATTATTTTGGTTTTGGTTGTTATGACTCACAGACAATGGAATTTTCCATTCTTGCGATCTTGTGCATCCAAAATAACCAACCAAAATGACTACCGTCTTCATACGGAAACCAGCGCCAGGGAGCCGAATGAGGATATTTGGGTTTTCTGTGGCAGCGGCTGTGGGCCTCATTTTGATGGTAAGCCTTTTTTCTCACGAAAACCTTGGTCGCTGTTCGGTGTGTGCGCGCGCTTTGTGTGCGCAGCTGGCCAGGGTGTGTGTGCGCACACACATTTGCCCTCTGGCACCGGAATTGCAAAGGTCTCATCGCCTGCAACATACATGCCCTGCAGGTTACCAGCGCAGTGAGCAGGAGCAATGCAGGAAGCAAGAGCGAGGCACAGCAGGTGTCATGGGAGCAGAAGTCGAGCCAGGGCACTTTGCACGGTGACCATGCAGTGCTGCTCACAGGGGCAGCGGGGAGAGGGACAATGACGCCTGCGCTCAAGGCGCGTTTCACGTCACTGGGCCTCTACGCAGACTTGCAAAATATTGATGTCGCCGGTACGCGCTTTGACAATGGCTGCGACCGCTCTGCTACTTCCGGCTGCAAGGGCGTGAAGATGTAGGTCCCAAAAGGCGCCACGTATCCTACAGGCCTCGGCCCAGACGGAGAAAAATACTCGGCCGAGACTCTGAGGGCTTTGGCCGACGTTGCTGATCCAGAACTTGAGGATTTGGATGCCCTGCCATCTGCAGGTCACGAAGCAGAGGTAGCGGACATTTTAGAAACACCCGTGGAGGAGGCCCCTCCCCCGGCTGCAGCACAGGATTGCGACTCAATCCTCGATATGGCTGCCTGGCTCGCGTGCGAAGAAGCAAAGCGCCCATAGTTCCGTCTCTCATGCCCTCTCTCTCTTCCCCCCCCTCCCCCCCCTCCCTTTTTCCATTCTTTTGCTTTTTTTTCAG
>Ga0105053_10011178_pt1 | contig 11052 bp, 10 predicted proteins | sample BON01_FD_78093 | JGI IMG/M metagenome (GOLD analysis project Ga0105053, IMG submission 78093) | Freshwater microbial communities from Lake Bonney liftoff mats and glacier meltwater in Antarctica - BON-01 | ecosystem: Environmental > Aquatic > Freshwater > Ice > Glacier meltwater | place: Lake...
ACTTCCGGGCATTTGTCGTCCATGTCAGCGACCCCATCGTTGTCCCTGTCTGGGCAACCGCTCACCGGTCCGGCAGTATTGGGGCACATATCGACATCATCGGCAAAACCATCGCCGTCAGTATCCTTTTTGGCTTCAGGACAACCGCCATTGGTGGACAAACCTGCTACATCTGGGCATTTGTCATCTTTATCGGCGACACCGTCGTTATCCCTGTCTGGGCAACCGTTTAGGATGCCGGCAGTATTGGGGCACATATCAACATCATCGGTATAGCCGTCGCCGTCGGTATCCTGTTTCATTTCAGGACATCCACTGTTGGTCGCTACACCGGCAACATCTGGGCATTTGTCATCATTGTCAGCAACACCGTCATTGTCTTTGTCAGGGCAGCCTTTAAGCGTTCCTGCCACGTTCGGGCACATATCAACATCGTCGGCGAAGCCGTCACCATCGGTGTCTATTGCTTCTGGGCAGCCGAAATTGGTGGCTAAACCAGCTTCTGTGGGGCATTTATCGTCCTTGTCGGGCACGCCATCGTAATCAGTGTCAGGGCAGCCATTCCAGCCACCAGCTTCTGTTGGACACGCATCATCCTTGTCGGCAACACCGTCGCCATCGTAGTCAGGGCAGCCGCCAGTTTCCAGTGCACCGGGGTCGTCTGGACAAAGGTCGTCCACATCCGCAACGCCGTCATTGTCGCGGTCGGGGCAGCCAAGTGCAGCTGCGGTGCCAGCTTCCGTTGGGCATTTGTCGAGGTCATTGGGTATGCCGTCAAGGTCGTCGTCGTTCGTCGGCATAGGTTGTTTCTGTGCCGGCACTTCTGACTTGTTGAGCATGTACACATAGCCCAGTCCAATTTGTAGGTTGTCCCGGTCGGCTACCAGCGCTTTTCTAAATTCCGCTTGAAAGGTGATAAAGGCGAACCTGGAAACCCTGAAATTGACCCCTGCGCCAAAAGGTAATTGCGCGTGTCCATCCTTGAAACCAGACAGGACATACCCGGCACCAGCAAAAGCAAATGGAATGATTTTCTTTTCGCTTTTGATGTTTTCAAGCCTGCATACGAGGTCGAAACTGCTGGTCACCGTATTGCCCGTAGTACCAGGCAATTTTGCCAGGCCCATCCGAATCGGCACGCCCACATTTAGGGCTGGCGCTACATTTCGGAAGTAGGCAAACTCAAAGCCTTGCCCGGCTTTAAGCTCATTGTTGAACAAGAGCCCGTAGTCATTGACATTCAGTTTTGCGTGGATCGCGTTAGGAAAAGCTTGGTTTTGGGAAAATGTTGGGGTAAAAAGGAGGCAAAATGCCAGAAGAAGGAGTAAAGTAACGTTTCTCATTGCGTTTCAATAAAATGTTTCATAACCAGAAACAAAAGAAGTGCCAATAACTAAAAAAGGGTAGATGGATTCCTTTTTAGCATCCCTGCGACGTTTTTAAAGCTTGCTCAATTCTTCAAAAGAATCGGCGTTATCGGCTGTAGAGCCATGTTTGCAGGGGAAATCTTTTTCGATCAAAATTTCCAGCATTTTTTTTTCCACCGTGGTGGGCAAACTTCCATAGATGCCTACATTTTCAGAATTTATCCATTCGGCAGCTTTATCAGCAGGGATTAGAACGGTAATGTTGTGCGCATTGATTTCAGCTGAAAGCGCATCCGTGTGCAGCACTGTTTCAAGCCTGTAAACCAATATTCCCTGCGGGAAATGCACGTTTTCCTCAATAAAGCCATCCTTGGATAGTCTTTCGATATCCGATTTTTTAACGCGCAGCCGCAGTGATTGGTGGTCGAATCGTAGTTTCATGCCTCAAAAATACGGGATACACCGCAATATAAATTGAATCCTTCCGGACGGACAAACCCGCAAACAGTCATACCGTACGCTTCGGCTAATTCCAGCGCCGCGCTGGAGGGGGCACCAATGGAACAAATGATTTGTATTCCTCCGGCAAGCGATTTTTGAGCTAGTTCGTAGCCCAATCGGCCACTGAACACGGCAATATGTTGATGCAGTGGCATGTTGCCTTCCCGGAGCATAGCACCCAACAGTTTGTCCATGGCATTGTGACGACCCACATCTTCACAGCGTTGCACCAATTGTCCAGAAGCATCCACGAGCGCAATGGCATGAGCACCACCCGTTGCGCTGAACAATCCTTGCCCTTCGCGCAATACGGCGGGTAAACGGCAAATCAGGTCGCTCGACACCCGCAACGAATGCGGCAAAATGTTGGGACTTTCGCCCGTGTTCGCATCGCGGCCACACCAGCCACAAGCGGAACTGATGGGGAAACGCCGTTGGTTTTCCTCAGGGTTGAAGACAACGCTCGGTGCTAATTCCACCAGCACGGTGTCAGTATTACCCAGATATTTTACCTGCAATAAATCCGCAGGCTGGTGGATGACGCCTTCGGCGAACAGCCAGCCGGTAACCAGGTTGAAATCATCGCCAGGAGTGCGCATGGTGGCGGCGATCGGTACACGACGCCGTTTCCCTTGCGCCGAATAGCCGATAACGATTTCCAGGGGAGCTTCCACGATGATGGTATCGTCGAGGGTTTGGGTGGGGTGGTGGTTTTTGAAGCGTTGGATTGGAAGGGTGGTGGTGGCAGACATGGGCGATAATTTTTCTGTGGGCAAAGGTTGCTTTTTTTGAAAAACTCCTGTAATTTCGATAGCGACATTCATCCCTCAATGGGATAAACCAATCAATAATATGATTATACCCTGATTTTTCATCAATTAAAACACCTTCAACATGCCGAACACGTACACTCAACTCTACATCCACCTTGTTTTTGCAGTAAAGCGCCGCAAATCGCTCATAAAACCTAAATTTCGGGAACAAATTGAACGCTACATGACGGGAATTTTGCAAAATAAAAAACACAAACTACTTGCCATTTACCTGATGCCCGACCATGCACACATCCTCATTGGCTTGAATCCTGCCATTTCAATATCAGAAACGGTAAAGGTGTTGAAAGCTGAATCGACTAATTTTATCAATGAAAATGGACTCACCGAGGTTGAGTTTAATTGGCAGGAAGGATATGGCGCCTTTTCACATTCCCGGAGAGAAATTGATCGGGTGATTAAATACATCATGAACCAACCTGAACACCATAAGAAAAGGACATTCCGCATTGAGTACCTAGCCCTGCTGAAGCGATACGAAATCGAATTTAAGGCCAATTATCTATTTGAGTTTTTTGACGATCTGGATTATTACAAAGATACCGTTCCGCTGGAACGGTTGTGATGTGGTTAGTGCCTGTTACAAAGGTGCCGTTCCGCTGGAACGGGCGCGTAATGCTTGGCCTTGTATGTTACAAAGGTGCCGTTCCGCTGGAACGGGCGCGTATGCATATCCTACGTTTGTTACAAAGGTGCCGTTCCGCTGGAACGGGCGCGTAATGCTTGGCCTTGTATGTTACAAAGGTGCCGTTCCGCTGGAACGGGCGCGTATGCATGTCCCACGTATGTTGCAAAGGTGCCGTTCCGCTGGAACGGGCGCGTATGCATGTCCCACGTATGTTACAAAGGTGCCGTTCCGCTGGAACGGGCGCGTAATGCTTGGCCTTGTATGTTACAAAGGTGCCGTTCCGCTGGAACGGGTGCGTAATGCTTGGCCTTGTTTGTTACAAAGGTACCGTTCCGCTGGAACGGGCGCGTATGCATATCCCTCGTATGTTACAAAGGTGCCGTTCCGCTGGAACGGGCGCGTATGCATATCCCACGCATGTTACAAAGGTGCCGTTCCGCTGGAACGGGCGCGTATGCATGTCCCACGTATGCTACAAAGGTGCCGTTCCGCTGGAACGGGCGCGTAATGCTTGGCCTTGTATGTTACAAAGGTGCCGTTCCGCTGGAACGGGCGCTTATTCATATCCCACGTTTGTTACAAAGGTGCCGTTTCGTTGGAACGGGCGCGTATGCATATCCCACGTATGCTACAAAGGTGCCGTTCCGCTGGAACGGGCGCTTATTCATATCCCACGTTTGCTTTATAATTTTACCTAGAAAAGCAAACCCGTTCCAGCGGAGCGGCACCTTTGTAGCTTTATAATTTTACCTAGAAAAGCAAACCCGTTCCAGCGGAACGGCACCTTTGTAGCTTTATAATTTTACCTAGAAAAGCAAACCCGTTCCAGCGGAACGGTACCTTTGTCGCATACGTGATTCCCGAAACCATGTGGTTTTCCAAAATCCCGCCCAATTTACCCTACCTTTGCCGCATAAGAATTCATGCATGTCCTCCACAAGTTCCGGTGTAGAAACCATCTCTTTTCGTTCCCAGCCCCAACCATCGTTCAACAAAAATTTCGATTTGTTGATCCGACAAATGCACCAGTACAAAGCTGCGGGGTATGAGATATATATCTGTTCCGACAACCCCAAACAATTTGACCGTTTAGCCTCGATTTTTAAAGAACTGAAGGCAAAAGTGGCGTTTTTGCCCGTCAATACCGCCATCCACGAAGGTTTTGTAGACGATGACCTGAAAATAGCCGTCCTCACCGATCACCAGATTTTTCAACGCTACCACCAGTACAAAATCAGGCAGGGTTTTTCCAAGGAACAATCCCTCAATACCCGTTTGCTTCGGGAACTGGTGCCGGGCGATTTTGTGACGCATATCGACCACGGTATCGGCAAATTCGCAGGCTTGCAGAAAATCGACATCGGCGGTCAAATGCAGGAAGCCGTGCGCCTGATTTATAAAAACAACGATATTTTGTACGTCAGCATCCACTCGCTGCACAAGATCGCAAAATTCGTCGGTCAGGAAGGTACGCCGCCTATGTTGTCTAAAATTGGTTCGGATGCTTGGAAACAGCTGAAAAGTCGCACCAAAAAGAAGATCAAGGACATCGCGGCGGAACTGATTAAATTGTATGCCGGGCGACGCGCCTCCAAAGGCCATGCTTTCCCGCCCGATGGCTATTTGCAAAATGAATTGGAGGCAAGTTTTATTTACGAAGACACGCCCGATCAGATCAAATCCACCAACGACATCAAGGCCGACATGGAGAAGGAATACCCCATGGATCGCTTGATTTGTGGCGATGTAGGGTTTGGAAAAACGGAGGTGGCTATACGCGCTGCGTTTAAAGCCGTTTGTGACGGGAAACAAGTGGCGATATTGGTTCCCACGACCATTCTGGCTTTACAACACGCTAAAACGATCTCGGAACGCCTGGAAGAATTCCCCGTTACGGTGGATTATATCAACCGATTCCGTACAGCGAAAGAAAAAAAAGAAGTGTTGGCCAACCTGAAAGCTGGTAAAGTAGATATCATCATCGGCACCCATGGCCTGTTGAGCAAAGACGTGGTTTTTAAGGATTTAGGACTGCTGATTGTGGATGAGGAGCAAAAATTCGGTGTCGCCAGCAAAGAGAAACTACGTTCCATAAAGGTCAATGTGGATACGCTGACCCTCACAGCTACTCCGATTCCAAGAACCTTGCAATTCTCTCTCATGGCCGCGTGCGACCTTTCTGTTATACGTACGCCGCCGCCCAACCGCCAGGCTATTCATACCGAGATACGGGTGTTTGACGAAACGCTCATTCACGAGACCATCATGACGGAAGTCAACCGTGGCGGGCAGGTGTTTTTTGTGCACAACCGGGTGCTCGATTTGCCTGGAATTGTTGAAACCCTCCAGCGGCTCTGTCCCGGCGTGGATGTTGCTATGGCGCACGGCCAATTGGAATCAGACCACCTTGAAAAGGTCTTGGTAGATTTTATCGACCAGAAATTTGACGTGCTGGCTTGCACCAACATCATCGAAACGGGGCTTGACATTCCCAATGCCAACACCATTATCATCAACCGGGCCGATATGTTTGGCCTCAGCGATTTGCACCAACTGCGGGGCAGGGTAGGGCGCTCCAACCAAAAAGCGTACTGTTATTTGCTTGCGCCGCCCATGTCGGTACTGACTCCAGAGGCCCGCAAACGATTAAAAACCATCGAAGAATTTAGTGATTTGGGTTCCGGTTTTGCTGTTGCCATGCGCGACCTCGACATCCGCGGGGCGGGCAATTTGCTCGGTGGTGAGCAGTCGGGTTTCATCGCCGATATCGGTTTTGAAACCTACCAGAAAATCCTCGACGAGGCCATTCAGGAATTGAAAGAGACGGACTTTAAAGACCTTTTCAAGGAAGAAATCGCCCAACGCGGCTCCTATGTACGCGATGTGACCATTGAAACCGATGTGGAAATGCTCATTCCGGATGAATACGTGAGCAATATCCAGGAGCGCTTGAGCTTGTATACCGAATTAAATAGTGTCCAAAATGAAGAAGGCATTGCCGCTTATGCCCAGCGCATGGAAGACCGTTTTGGGAAAATACCCAAACAAGTAAATGCCCTGTTCGATGGCCTCCGGCTGCAATGGCATTGCAAAAGAATTGGCTTTGACCGGTTGATCCTCAAAGGCGGCAAACTGCGCTGCTACTTCCTGGGTGATCCACAATCCTCCTTTTTTGAAACGGAAAATTTCCAAAAAACCATGGCTTTTATTCAAAAGAATGGGCGCATGCTGGGGGTATCGTTGAAGCAAACAACCAAAGAATTGATTATGGTGCAGGATGATGTACGGGGTGGGCTCAAGGGGGTCATGCGGGTGCTGGAACAGGTGGTTGGCTAATGCCAACAAAAATCTTCATACATTAGCCAAAAATCATTGTATGTCAAAAAGATTAGCCCTCCTCCTGCTCAGCGCAACCCTTGCGTTCACAGCATCTTCCCAAACCCTCGTTTCCGCCACCTTGCTCGGCACCAAAACCCAGGCACAGGTATCCAGCCAATTCAACAACCTGATTTTCATTCAATACGGCTGTAAGTATTACCGCATTGCCTACACATCCCTGGATGTACACGGTGTATTGGATACGGTGACAGGTTTGTTGGCAGTTCCAGACAATGCCACCAAGAAATACCCGCGTTTGGTGTACCAGCACGGCACTTCGGGCTCAAGGCAGGATGTGCCTTCCATCAACGTCGTGACCAATGGCGAAGGGCAGTTTGGGCAATTGTTCGCGGGCTTGGGCTATGTGGCTTTGCTGCCCGACTATCTCGGCTTGGGAAACATTTCCAGGGGATTTCATCCATACGTTCATGCTGAAAGTGAGGCCTGGGTGGCGATGGATATGTTGCGGGCGGTGGAGCAGTTTTGTGCGCAAAACCAAATTCAGACGAACGACCAGCTATTTGTGACGGGTTATTCTCAAGGAGGGCATGGGGCCATGGCCTTGCATCGGGCCATTGAAAAAGACCCCACGCATGAATTTACGGTAACTGCGGCTGCGCCCATGTCGGGCCCGTACAGCGTGTCGGGCGTTATGCGCGACCTGATTTTGAGCGATGATATTTATTATTATCCAGGCTATATCCCGAATACTGCGCTTTCTTACCAAACAGTTTATGGGAATCTGTTCAGCAATTTAGAGGAAGTTTTTCGGCAACCTTATGCAGCTTTGATCGCTCAATTTTACAGCGGTGCCCTCAACCTTTCCAGCTTGAACGATCAACTGATCGACATGCTCATCATGAACGAAGGCGCTTCCAGGCCATTCAGGATGATGCAGCCCAGTATTATTCAAGCGATCATGAACGATCCCAACCACCCGATCAACGTGGCATTAGCTGCCAACGATACCTATAATGACTGGACACCGCAAGCGCCCATGCGCCTTTTCTACTGCATGAACGACGACCAGGTGCCTTTTGGGAACAGTATTTTGGCCCGCGATTCACTCAATGCGGTCGGAGCGCCCAATTTCCAGATACAGGATGTAATGCCTTCTGCGAACCACGGAGAATGCGTGGTGCCCGCAGCTACTGCTACGGTGATTTTCTTTTTGGGTTTTCAGCAGATTGGGACGGTGGGCACGAATGCCGTTTCTGCGGTGGGGAAATTGAATGTTTCACCAAATCCAGCCAGAGAGGAGCTTTTCCTCCAGGATTTACCTGCAGCAGGGCGCTTTGAGCTCATGGATTTTCACGGCAAAAAAATGCTTGCTACACAATTAGAGTCAGGAAGCCACCGCGTTCAATTGAACGGTGTTCCGGCGGGGACTTATGTTGCCGTTTTTTCTTCGGGTGAAAATCGTTGGGTGGAACGGGTTGTGGTGGTTCACAAATAACGGTTATAATTTTTCCGCCTTACCAGGAGTTCAGGGCTTTGCCTAAGTTTTTCCTCTCCGCCAAGCGCCCTGCTATGGTGTTTTCGCCTAGCGTATGCACACATATTAGCATTAGCGGGTACCAACGTAAAACCACACTGAATATCAATCAGTTGCGTCATTCAGAGCGCAGCGAGGAACCTGAGTTACGATAAATAATCAGGTTCCTCGCTGCGCTCGGAATGACACGACTGCTTGGTACTCGCGCCACTAGGTCTTAACAAATCGCCCCACAACACGCCCTCCATTCTCTAATGTCGCCACCACAAAATACCAACCTGGCGCAAGCCCCTCAATATTCACTTCTACCGCATTGCCCACACGTGAGTCTATCCGTATTTTATTGCTTTGGTTTTTTGCCTCTGCGCTAAATACCTGAATGTCAGTTGCGGGCGCTTCCAGCACGACCCGCAACTGATGCATTGCCGGGTTTGGATAGCAGGTGATTACTCCAGCTTGCGGCTCCATAGCCGCAGAAACAGGTTCCGAGCAAGCCGCATTTTGCTCATCCCCGACCCATTTGGCCATTGACTTGCAAGGTAGCCCATCTACCATGGTAAAGCCGCCGCCCACATAGATGTCGCCTTTGTACGATGTTATGCAACTTATTTTGTTGTTAAAATAACTGTCCCCCAGGTTGCACCATCTTTCGCCATCCCAACTGGTAATATTGCTGGCCAAAATATTGTTATCCACACATTCAAAAATACCGACCACATACAACTTGTCGTTGTGCACCATCATCTGTGTGGGAATAATATTCTGTGAGCAAAGCCCTCCCCGACTTTTCTCCATTGCTGGCCGTTCCAGCGCATGATCTTGTTGCCCGCATTGCCGTCTGCGCTCCTGAAGTAGCCGCAGATATAGAGCTCCCCTTTGTACACTGTCATATCAGATACTTCGGCAAAGCCACCAAGTAAACCGCCTCCGACCAATTCCCATCCGTTGTTGGTCAAGCGGGCAATGTCTTGCCCACCAGATAATTCCCAGGTAAAATTGCCGCCGACATACAATTGGTCTTGGTAAAAGATGACATTGAATACCCTTGGCAAATGATTGCCTGTATTGGGCGGGAACCCCAAGCCCGTCCATTTTTGACCGTTCCAATATGCGACAGAATTACAGGTGTCTCCTTCGGCTGTTCTAAAAGAACCAACGCCATAAAAAAGACCTTGGTGAATGTAATAACTATCTAAAAAGGGTTTGCCATTATCGTCTAATCCTGGCATTGCTGGTTCCCAATGCGCGCCATCCCAGCGGGCAATGCCTTGAACTGAGACACTGTCTATTAAATTTAATCCATAACTACTGAAATAAATATGGTCTCCGTACCGGGCAATTAGAAATCCTGGATCACAGTCAAATGCGTAGCAATCATTCCTCCTTCCTAAGGAAGTGAAACTGTTGCCATCAAAAGTAACAAGCCCATATACAGTGTCCATGCCATTTAGGTTGAAATTCCCTGAAATGTATAACAACCCTGAAGTAGTATCATTTAAAAATACCCTTGGGGTTCGGTAAAAATCGCCGACTTGCATCCAGTTTTGGGAGTTTAGCGGATATGCCAAGCTCCATAGTACGAGCAAAAAAGAAAAAATCTTCATGTCTGAATATTTTTTTGAAAAAAACAGCGGCTGCCAGGTAACGGCAGCCGCTGGAAATAGGAACTATTTAAATTTTGATAAATTTACCCCCGAAAATCTTGTCCTTTGACTGCACTATCACATAATATAGCCCTGCGGGAATATGCGCAACTTCCAATCTGATTGGATCATTGGATCCGGGTATCAATTGCCCCTTGAATTTTTTCAGTTCATGGCCAGTGGCATCATACAAACTTATGCTAACTGTTGCTTCCTCCATTTCTGGCAAAAGGATGGTGACATAATCGATGCCTGGGTTGGGTAAGATATCCAGCCTATTAAATTCACTTGAAGGGCTAAAGACATCCGTCGTCATACATTCACCATAATATATCTTACTGATGAAAGCATCAGTATTGCCTCCAATGAGGTTGGAATTGTAATAAGAGCCCGGGAATGGCTGCTCCCGGCAAACCGGGATGGTTTTTCCAATGGTTCCGGATTTTTTTGCAGGTGTTATGCCACCCACAAGTACAAATGGTGTGCCGCTAGGGTTCATGCCATGAGCAATAGCCGAACCTGCATCATTTGAAGAGCCACCGATACGATCACCTCCCCAATATGTGCTGAATTCGACTTTTCTGTTTTTTAACAACAAGATGAGGGCATCCGAGCCGATTGTACTTCCACCACCATTTATGGCACCGTGGTAGTATGGACAGGATGATGCGGTCAATGGAGAAAAATTATTATCAACCTGTCCAGTGATGGCAATTTCACTTTGACCTACTATGGTGGTGGCATTGCCAACGCTCCCGAAGAGTGGATTAGCAGGTTGAGAACTTAGGTATAACCATGGTTGCGCGTCGCTACCAGAGCCACCCAGATACCGCTGGAAACCGAATTACTTGACTTTAAATCCGATTCTGAAAGGCTAACTACTATTTCTTCTGTTTTTGACCCAATGAGTTAAGAATACCGCCTAAAACTTGAAAGGTTTTGTCCTGTACTACTGCATGGTAATATTTGATATACAGTTCAAGATTGTCCTTCCAGTCAAGTCCTGTATCCTTTTTGAAGCCTTCTTTATACTTTTCAAAATTGTTTTCAATCTTTAACATAATAGATGACATTTATCGGTTAAGAAAAAATCTCCATCAAAGCGTTTTCATCCTTCATCAGTTCATCCAATGGTTTTAAAGTACCGAACCTTGCTTTGAGTTGGATAAGGTCTTGAAAATATTTGATTTGAGATATTGAAGTTCCT
>Ga0105053_10011179_pt1 | contig 11052 bp, 13 predicted proteins | sample BON01_FD_78093 | JGI IMG/M metagenome (GOLD analysis project Ga0105053, IMG submission 78093) | Freshwater microbial communities from Lake Bonney liftoff mats and glacier meltwater in Antarctica - BON-01 | ecosystem: Environmental > Aquatic > Freshwater > Ice > Glacier meltwater | place: Lake...
ATTTTTCTGCCCGGGGCCTTATCATGTAAAAGACACGTATCAAGGAAAAAGTAGAAAGAGGAAGCACCCATCAACGGCACATAGGTAACGGACTTCATGCTAAGACATGACCATGAAAAGCTTATGCTGGAAAAAGTACTTGAGCGACAAAGAAATTCCATGGAGGCAAAGGAGATGTTGGGGAATGGTTGTTGAACTTCTTTTTCATACCCTTCTATATGTGAGACATTACTGATTTGTACGTGACATGCCTAATTCACAGACTCAGTTACATCTGTTGTATGACTCCTCCCCACGTGACATGAATTTTTCATATCATGATGTGACATGTTGCATTCATAAACATACTCTGATTCATACTGTATGTCCCGTGTAAAATAAGACGTGTCAAGTAGGAATCTATCATGTCAAAATCATAAATCAATTCTTTCACATATGAATGAGCCATGTCGCACTTGCTCTCTTAGCTTGCTTGCGAGGAAATCCCGGAATTTAAATGATTCCCCAAAATCAGTTTCATACAACAAAACAACACACGCACAAATAAACAGGACATAAGACATGTCCAGTACGAATAAGCCATTTCACACTTATAAACGCGTGACGTCACATACAAATGAGTTATGTCCTACGTGCGAATAAGTTATTTCAAATAATTGATTGATTGATGTTGCTTTTATTACTTAGTAAAAAATAGTCTAGTAGTTTTGCTAGAAGCTCTATGTGCTCGAAACTTGAAATGAATGATGTCACACATGTGAATGTGTCACGATACACACGAACGAGACATCATGATGTCATGTTACGTATGAATGTGGGTAGAGAAGACTGAGGGCCCGGGTGGGGTTTGGGAGTGAGAGGAGGCCAAGCCGGGGAGGGAGGAGAGGGGGGAGAGCAAGGGGAGCAAGGAGAAGGAGACAGACAGAGAGAGAGAGAGAGAGAGGAAAAGAGAAAAAGAGGGAGGAGAGAAAGGGGGGAAAGGGACAAAAAGAAGAAAGAAAGATGTATACGTATACGTATTCGTATCTCAAAAACAAAAAACGATTGCGACGTGTTTTATTATATCGCTACATGTACTCCTCCAGAGGGGGAAGGGAAGAAGAAAAACAGTTGTACACACTCGCGTCCTGCAATTTTGTGTGTGCGTGCGGCATGTACTGTCGGGTGGCATTGTAGATGCCTGCAAAAGGCATCGTCAACATGAGAAAGCCTTTTGCAGGATGATGATGCCTTTTGACATCATCTGCAACACACTGCATCACACAGTGCAACACCTTTTGGCATCATCACATGATGATGTCTCTTAGCATCATCAACATGATGATGCCTTTTGCAACACACACAGCAACACACACTTGCCTCAACTAGTGCTCGTGGTCATCCTTATGCGATTTGTTCATCTGGCTGCTCACTGTCAAACCCAATGATTTTTTCTATAAAAATCATAATTTTCTACACAAAAATCTTAATTTTCTGTGTGAAAATCTTAGATTTCTTAATGAAAAATCTTAACGATTTTGTCTAACGATTCATACAACTTTTTACTACAAAGTCAGAGTCTCTGCGGAGGGTGTAGAAACTCGCTGGCTGGGGTGGCAGTTTCTTAATGGTTTATAGAAACAAGGATGGCAGGCTGGGTGCTGGTTTCATCAGCCTGAGTGTGTGCGGCTTAGAAACACGCTGGCTGGGTCAAAAACTTGGTTTCCATGTCCCGGGATCACCCTGTAATTTTTTCATGTGCAGTGGTAGCGCCGCGGTACGGGCCGGGGGAAGGGCATAGAAACGTACCTTTTTTATCAAAAAACAACAAGATTTTTCGCAACAGTTTAGAGGCCCGGCCCGGATGGCCCCAACGCGTTGCGCTGTTACGGGCGACTACGTGAATCAAAGTCAGCGAGAGTAATGCCTATTTGTGACCAATCGAGCTATCAATCTTTGCACGTGGCACTTTCTAAATAAGACCACTTTCCCTAATAATCGTGGATAACAGTCCAAACATTCAAATTACGGGCTTCTTTCCAAGTTGTTTATCTTCTTTCTGTTATTTCCAACAATTGGGTATGTTTTGGCTGACAAGGGTATGACTCGGGTCCATGAACGATTACGAAAGGAAACCCACCGCAATTCTAGAAATCCGTACGTTTTCAAGCCCTCGATGGGAGGGGGGCGGATGAGATCTATTCTTTACAGCTCGAGTGCGCGCAAGATCACGATGGCCATGCCATATCATGACTCAACCCTCACGGCCCCGGGGCCCGCTGTGCTTTGTTTAGTTGTGTGTATGTGTGTGTGTGTGTGTGTGCGTGTACGTGTGTGTGTGTGTGAATGTGTGATGCACGTGAATGTGTTAAGTCACACACACGAAGGAGTCATGTCACAGTGTCACGTAAGAATGAGTCATGTCAAACATATAAACAAGTCACCAACGGATGAATGGGGCATGTCACATATGAATGCAAGTAGTACAGAGGAGGGGGTTGAGTCAGGAGGCCAAGTCGGAGAGGGAGGAGCAGAAGGAGAGGGAGGAAAGGAGTGCGAAGAATCAAAAGATGGAGAGGAGAAGACAAAGAGTATACAATTATATGTTAAAATTACAAGTATATATTAAAACAACAACAACTTTTGTGGTGGGTGGATTATACTATATGATATGGATACTTGAGAGGGGGGAGAGAATGAGCACTGGACGCTCATTCATCTAGTGCACAGCGCTCATACACACTCATTGCACGTGTGTTCCTCTTAGATATTCGATGGCACTGTCAGATATTCCCTGTTGTATTATATGGCTACTGGAGAGGGGAAAGAGAATGAGCACTGGACGCGCATTCACCTAGTGCACAGCGCTCATTCACACACATAGCACATGTGTTCCTCATAGATATACGATGGCATTCATCTCGTGCACGGTGCTCAGTGCTCATTCGCCTAGTGCACTGGCCCTAAATGCAGACTAAATGCCCACTAAAGGCCCACTAAATGCACACTAAATTCGTGCATGGGTGCCGAGTTGTCATTGGTGCTAATGTGCTAATGACGAGTGGCCACCAATAATAAGGAGGATTAATCCTCCCCCCCCTCCCCCCAACCTATGGTCCCTTTCGTCTTTCCTCTCAGGTCCCCTATTCAACCCATTCATGTCGCAGGTGGTGCAGGTGCGATGCCCTACCCCGCACTTGGGAGGGCACGGCGCCGAGCGCCCGCTGATAGAGGAAGGAGCGGTGGGCATCCTTCGTCCAACCCCACCTGTAATTGTGTCGTCGATATTCAAGGCAACGAGGGCTCATGTAGTGCAGGTGAGGCGTGGAAGGGCAAGGGAGCGTGGCGGGGCGCCAGCGTGGTGGCGCACTTGGACCAGGACTTGAGCAAACAGCAGCTTGGGCGCTGGAAGTTGCACAGGCTGAAGTTGCTGGAGCGCGAGCACCCATTCGCGGCGCTGACTGGCGTTGTTGCATGCCAGTTCGATCCTACTTGTTGTGGAGCCAGAGAGGGCCTTGGAGGTGAAGCACGCGCGCCCCTTGTGATTCTCGCCTGTGTCTGTCTCGATGGCGAGTCCGCAGCTGATCCAACCGATTTGCTGTTTGCTCTTCTCGCTCGTCTGCTCCGAAGAGTACCAGGCAAGCACACCGTTCTGCAGCACAAAGTAGCGTTTCTGGTATGCTGCCTTCATCATGCCGCCTTTCTTGTAGAGCCATCCGCTCTTTTGCTCCAGCTGTATAGCCCCCTGCTCTTGCTCTTCCGTAGATGCCGGATCCAGGCGAGTGAGAAGCCCCTCTGTTGACGTATACTGTGTTGTTGGCGTCCGCGGCTCGAGCTACTCGACCTCTGCTGTCATATTCTTTGTATCCTCGGAAACTGCAGCAACCTGCGTGCTAGGCGAGACGGTGTCGACAAGGACTGCGGTATTAACCACTGGTGGGAGCGGTTGTGTAGACTGAGCGAGTGTCATTTCCTCAATCTTCTTTCCAAGTAGATCCACCTGCCCACATACTAAAAGAATTAAACCAGAAAATAAAAAAAGGGCTGGTATGCCATGCAATTATGTGTGTGTATTGTTTCTTGAGTCAAAGATGTCTTTTGACGTACTTTGAGACGAACCCTTAATGCCTCATGCCGATGTTCTTGGACACGAACCCTCTACACCGTATGCTACCGTGGCTGTATTGCGTAGTGGGGTCCATGTCATCAAAACAAAACAAAATGCCCGAAGCAAGGGATTACGAATCAAAGTGTCTGAAGCCTGAGCAAGGGAATATGGATCGAACTATCCACTCTGACGTATTTGAGACTGGAATACGTTAAAGTCTAACGTATTTGAGACTAAACCCTTAACACCAAACGTGTATAGCATACTAGTATACTATACACGTGGGAGGAGAGAATCGAAAAGCGTGAGATCTAAACGAAGGATCAGGCTAGTGGGATACACCGATCCCTCGTATCACCAGAACATGGGCACCTCATAAGACGCAGTGAGACACGAATGTTACGAAGGTAACAAATAATTACGCAGCATTGATTTGTGAGTGTTTGCAACACGAGACTACGATTCACCTGGGCGTGCAGCAGGCTCTTTTCCTCTGCAGCACGCCAGGCAGCACTCTCAACCTGCGCGCTCAGCGAGATTGGGTCGACATTGGTCTCGGAGGTCCACACGATTGCTCCACCGTCTGTCATCACACGCCGCAAGCCAGCAAAGTTTTTGTCTGGGTCTCGGTCGGCGAGGAATCTCTCAAATTCTCGGAGCGTGCTGTCTCGCATGTCCTTGTTGTTGTCTTGTGATATTGTCGTGCTGAGCTGCTTTGCATCGCCAATGCTTGCCTGCAAACAATCAAATTGCTCTACAGTGTTGGTCTTCCTCATGGTTTTTGCAAATTTCTTCAGAGCAGCCTTGGGCATCTTGGGCCAGGGTATTCCAAACATCCTAGCAACGCAAGCGCCATTGTTCACGAGCGACATGGCACTGATGGCCAGATACATCAAAGGCGCAAGCTCGCGGATCTGATCTTTCGGGCTTTCGATTCTGATGGGGTATGTCGGACCGTCACCGCGTACAGGCTTGCCTGTCACCTCGTCAACCAAATACAGATACACAGGCTTTTCAAAGATTTTGGTCGAAAACCACGACTTTATGTCCGTCTTGACTGACGGCACTTTGCGTTGAGCTTGGCCTATCTTTGCACAAAATCCTGTGGGTTTCTTTTCCTGGCTTTCTGACGTGATTCCTGCTGGCTCTTCGTCCTCGTGACCCCCCTTCTCATCTTCATCCGCTTCACCTTCTCCCGTGTCTGCCTCCACAAGGGATAGCGCTTCGTCTGCAATACCCAACAGATCTCGAAATGCAAGAGCATTTTCACCCTCGTCATTTTCAGGCGCATCTCTGTCGTCGCCGAGTTTGCGCGGAAGAATGACAAAGCAGGTGGGCGTGAGGATCTCTGTCGACTCAAACAAAGCCTTGCGCAGCACCTCCTCCGATCGTTTGACCTGTTCCAGCGTCTCCTTGGCCACGTAATTTAGATCGATGATGCCTTTTTCGATCCTGGCTTGGCTTTTTTCGATGTTAGCTTGACTCTTCACAATTTTGTCGAGAGGTATCTTGACATCAGCATCGCTCGCCTTGGGATTGAGGAAAATATGCTCGAGCGCCTCGCTCACCCCAAGCCGATCCGACGCGTTGCGTTGCAGGAGTTTCGAAACAAAGTCAAGACCTGCAGGGTCCTTAATCTTGCGCAACTTTTCTTCGACTTTCGCGGTGTGTAAGCCCCACGCATGCACAAGAGCAGCGGCTTTCCCCGATGCGCAGTCGTCATCACGCATTGAGGGCACAAACGATTCACCAGTAAGTAGCAGGAAGGCCATAACACCAAGAGCCCACATGTCAATTGCTGCTGATGCCTCGACAAGTTCGTATGGCAAGCCATAATGGATTGGAGCCGTATCGCCATAGCCGCTTCGGAAGGATTTGACGACATAAGACCCCTGTTTTCCCGCGAGGGGCTTCACCTTTGTGTGCAATTCCAGATCAGACTTGTCCCAGTATTTCTCAAATTTTTGAACCTCTTCATTCGTTGCACAATGCCACAGCTCTGGGGGTAGGGTACCTGACGAAAACTTGGCACACGCGTATAAATTGAACTCGTCGGAAATTCTGGCTGCAGCATCGAGATGAATGAGGCGCAGCCGATTGTCGAGCCGGAACCATACAATATTCAGCAGTTTGAGGTCGCCGTGCATAAAAATTTGCGTTATGAAGGTGCCCGACAGCCTCACAGACTTGCTGCAGGATTGTACGAATGCTGTTTATGTCTGGGCGCTCTTGATAGTAAATCTGATGTAAGTTGCGATCCGCAGCATCCATAATGATGGCGTACTTGCCCAGCTCAATGTTTATCAGAAACTTGTCTTTGACATATTTCAGGCCGCCTTGCCCAGCCACGACTGCTGGTTCTTTTTCCGTTTGGTCAGGCCCCTTGAGTGCTTACACTATGAATCTGGTATCAAGTTTTATTCCGAGGCTCTGACGGATTTCTTTCTTCCGCTGCCAGAGTGTTTTATCCTGAATGAGCTTGATGACCACTTGTCTTGACCCATCGCCAATGAGCTTCTTGCAAGCACCCACAAACTCGTGACGGGACACAGCCTTTCCTGAATCACATACTTGCAGCAATTTGACACAGATTCCCAGCGACTGCGCAGCTTTTCCGAGTTCCTTGGGCTCCAAAAAACCATCCTTGTCGGAGTCAAATTGATCGAAGCTTTTTGAAAAGTCGGGTTGGGACTCCTGGCAGTAATCCTCAGCGCGTAGCACAACAGAAGTTGCCGACCGATGTTCAGGAGAATTCGGAAAGACGGCGTAACGTCCACAGAACTGCGTGTATGACATCAGCAGTTTTTTGCACTGTGACGTGGCAATATCAACTACCCTTCTACCAGAGGCGTCGCAGAGTTCAGCCAGTTTTTGCGCATCATCTTTGCGCGCATCGAGAATAGCTGTTACGATATCCACGCACTTATTGTCAGTCTCTGCTACAAGCGTCATCCAGCTGTAAAACGTGTGCCACATCTCTGTTCCTGACGCACAATCATGTGTCTCACTATTCATGCCTCGGACCATGGAGTCTAGTTTCTCTGCCCACTTCTCACATTTTGCCCACTCATTCGGCGTTCTCTTTTTTTGCAGCTCAGACGCTGACAAATCGTCGAGAGGTGACGCGCCAGCACCTCCTCTTTGCGATCTGCCTTGAAAAATTCTTGCATGACAAAGTAGAAATTTGTCGCGTCCTTCGCCGCAACCATAGCTGGCAGTAGTCGGCGCGACTGGAGCAGTGGATAGCTATGCTTGTAATCCATCTCCTTCATCACACGCGGCGCACTGTCTGGACGAGCACGCACCAATTTCCACAAGAGCTTCTCTCCGTATGCAGGTTCTTGTTTGTTGAGGGCAACTAAGAGTAGGAGCTTGGTGATGCCCTTTTCGAGGATGATCATTTTTGGCTGCAGGGGGGTACGCTTCGAGCACGAGTTTAATGACACTCTCGTCACAGTGGCTCATGATTGCAGTCTGCAGTGCGAAATTGCCATTCTGGGTAATCAGTAGCAAGTAAGGGATTGAGTTAGTATCAATATTATCAGAAAAATACATACACACACAATTGCCAGTAAGAAATAGATCCTGTATTGTACCGCATCCGGAACGCTCGCTGCTTTCGGGTATTTGTGCAGCAGAGCTGCCACTATTTCCTGCCCAGCATGATGCTGCAGTGCCAAATTCAGCGGAAGATTTGCATTCTGCGCATGATGGAACGATTCTTGCCTTTGCAAGGAGGTCCAGAGCAACATCAACACACCACGTTGCAAAGGCAAGAATCATGCCTGCTTGTCCGCCTACACAATTCAGAGCAACTCTTTCTGGAAGTATCAGTACCACTGAATCTGGCAACAGTAGGCGTTGAAGAGGATTTTACGTGCAACTTTTCAAGGATTGATCTTACTTCCTAATGTCAAACAACGACCAGGTTCGTACCATCAACTGCAAGCATAATTGTTTCTTAATAGATTACTCCAACAGTCAAAAGAGGATTCTACGAAAAGACACACGCATACAACCAACACCCTCTTCCCAACACCAGCACCAAAGAAAACCAGTGTCCACGTACCTCATCAGCCGCGCTGACAGCTTCCGGGTACGCTTTCAGCAACAATATCACCACCTCCTGTGCACTCATTTCCGACAGTGCCAGGCGCAGCGGTAATTGGCTGTCTGTGTGATTGCCATCCTCTTCTTCACCATCATCCTCTTTGTTAGAACAAGCCCGCTTGGCAACGTCAGGGCACGCACTGAGCAGCGCCTGCACCACAGCAACGTCTGCCGAATTTTGTAGCGCAAGATGCAGGGGGGAATAGCCGTGAAAGAAGCCCAAATTGCGCTTTTGTTTGATATATTGGTGGTGCCATTCCTCTTTAAAATCATCAATACCCAAGAATTTATGAAAGCTATCATACAGTGTCTTGTCATACTCCTGGCACCAAGCGTGGTCAGCCTGTTACTTTTCTTGGTGATACTAGGAGAGAAGAAAGGACGAGTGAACGGGGTGATCAGAGGGGGGGGGAGTCAGGGCGTTAGGAGAAAGCACGATTCTGAACAAGATTCACGTACGCTACACAGTCAGAAGAGCAGAGACAGAGGAGATGACATCTTGAAATCGGTGCGTTCGGCATGAGCCATTGAGGCGTGCGGGTAATCAGATTGCATGCATATGAGCCAGTGTGTTGCATTGTGTTGCATTGTGTTGCATTGTGTTGCATTGTGTTGCATTGTGTTGCATTGAATTGCAGTGCAATCAGCACGTACCAGTCCCACAACCCCTTAGCGGTATTGTCTTGCTCTCTGCCATATATCTGAGCTGTATCTCATTGCTCACCATGTCATATATGTCATTATACATGTCGTATATATATGTCACATACATATGACATATATGACATATATGTTGGGAACGACAGGGAAATACCTTGTCAGTCGTATCTGCTGCGTCGGGAAACTTCTTGAGCAGTAACTCCACGACTTTCAAGTCTGCATCGTTTGACACTGCAAGATGCAGTGGGAGACTGTAAATTGCACTTTGATACTCCTCATAATTCTCTTCATCAAGCTGAATTCAAAGCAAGAGGTGGATGGATATCAAGAGAAAGAGAGCAACAGGGGTGAGGAAGGGAGGACGAAAGGACGGGAGGAAGAAGAAATGGAGGAGAGATTGATCTTAAAATGAAACAAATTAAGTCGTAAAAGCAGAATTTCAATCTGTTTCGTGTCTCCTCCATTTTTTTCATGTCTGGCACGCTGTGCACTGTCTCACTTTTCAGTTCAGATCTCGCCTTTGCACTCGCCTGGGTCCTGGATTTTGGCCTTCAAAGTTCTTTTGAGATGCTGAGACGAGCAACACGGTGAGGCTTTGAGTGCAGACGCAAAGACAGGAGGCAAGGCAGTGTGGAAAGGCACAAGAAAAGGCTGTAGTCTCTTTTAGCAGTTATTCTCTCCCTTTCTTTTTGCACAACTGCAAGCCGCATGTTCGAACCTCGGGCTTAGCGTGAAAAGGCGAAAGGTGTTTTTTTCACTGCTCTTTTCACTATAGAGCAGTCACTCTCCCCCGGTCGCTCTACAAATCTGCAAGGCCGTGTGTTCGAACCTCGGGCTTATCAGGCTTGCTCGCCGCGTCCGGGTAAGTTTTCAGCAGCAAAGCCACAACATCTACGTCTGCTTTGTGCATGACCGCAACATGCAGCGGGAGCAGACCACCCTGCGAAATCGATAACAACACACAGAGAGACACCATGATGGGCAAAGAGGGTGGGAGAACAGGAGATTTGACATGATAACAAAAGAGAGTTGATGATTGATTAGCGCAACACATCCTCTTGGTTGCATTACTCAGACTATCTCAATACACCATCAAATTCCTGGAAGTATCAGCACCACTGAATCTGGCAATAGTAGGTGTTTACAAGGATGGTTGCACTATTCAGACTATCAGAATGTAATATCAGTGTGAATCTTGATATAGTGTCAGTGTGTGCGCGTGCGGTGTTTAGATTACGTGCGTTTGGATGTGGGGTTTAGTGTGCCACTATGTCTGTGTGTGGTAGCTGTGTTTGTTTGTGTGTGTATCGCTGCATGTGTGTGCAGGTGTGCATATGTGTGTGTGCATACGTGGTAGTCCAAGAACACACAAAACAAATCATGATTCATTGTTCAAATACCTGCCTTGTTTTTCCTGCGTTGCCGGCAACGTCATCTGCTGAAGAGAGAGGTAGTTGTATGACACTCACGTCTGCCTTGTACTTTGCTGCCACATGCAAGGGTAGACACATCTTGAGACGATCGCCCTGTAGACCATACAGACTAGCGCATCCTACAGCTCCGGGGAAAGCCTGAATGAGAGTCTACACCATGCCCACATCTGCATGGTTTCCTACCGCAAGATGCAGTGGTAGGCAAAGCTCCTACGAGAAGCAAAGGTGGAAAAATTGACATTGAGAGGAGGGGCACACAGGAAATGTATGTATATCAATACGGCATACAGTCAGTAAGCACCATGAAGAAAAGAGAGATTTCAGGCAAGGTTCAGTTTCGTCAGACCGTGAATTTGTCAAACTAATTTCCTTGCAAACATTTAACTACAATCCTGGAGTGGGATCGGAAATTCCCAATCAGCATGTTCAAAAATGACAATGATTCGCGGTGGACATGCGGTCTGGAAAGGTTGGGATGGGATTTGTCAAGCTGGGTTTCTTTGTTGCAGTGTTATAAGGGTGCTTCCTGTTTGTAGACAAACCTGATGCGCCCAGCCGCTCACTCTGCTGTCATGGCCTGAACATTTCACTGCCTCAGGATGCGCTTGCAGCAGTTCGTCTACTCCCTCCTCACAAGGAGGTAGTATGGGGTGGCTACGGTTAGTAGGCTACTTAAAATCTTAGGTCTCTTTTGCAGAATACAATCTCTTTTATAGGGCTCTTTTGCAAAAGAGACCTATCATTTTAAGGAGCCTACTAATC
>Ga0105053_10011184_pt1 | contig 11050 bp, 7 predicted proteins | sample BON01_FD_78093 | JGI IMG/M metagenome (GOLD analysis project Ga0105053, IMG submission 78093) | Freshwater microbial communities from Lake Bonney liftoff mats and glacier meltwater in Antarctica - BON-01 | ecosystem: Environmental > Aquatic > Freshwater > Ice > Glacier meltwater | place: Lake...
CACTTGCGATGGAGGATCCCGCCGCCACCGCACGGATTGTCGGGCTCTGGAGCTCACTGCCCGTCGACTACATGGTCAAGGTCAATGGTGCCGCGAACCTGACAGTGAGCGTGCTCGAACGAGCGCCGGCTCCGAGGTCCCATGCCCTCGACCAGGCGATGCTGCTCCGCACGCTGCGGCTCAACTGCCTTATCGCGGACTACGCGCCGCTGTGGGAGGAACTGTTCGACCGGTCATGGGTCGACGACGCCTGGACCGCGGCTCCTGACTCCCCGTGGGGTCAGGTTCTCGCACGGGTGCCGCTCGGTGAGTTCGGACCTGACTGGACAATGGCCACGCCGCTGCGGCGCGACGCCGAGAGGCGCATGGCGTTGGTCGAGCTCGACGCCATCGCTGCGATCATGCTGGGACTCACCGCCGACCAGCTGTGCGCCATGTACCGCACCCAGTTCGCGGTGCTTCGCAAGTACGAGTACGCCATGGCCTTCGACCAAGAGGGTCGCAAGGTGTGCCAGCACCACCAGTCCGCCGGCTACCGCCAGGCCGCTCTCCAGCAAGAAGCAAAGGACGGCGAGCGCGACACGCGGTGGCAGAGCGTCTGGAAGATGGTGCTGGAAGAAGAGGAGCATCCCGGCTCGGTCGACTGGGAAGGCCAGTTCACCCCACCGTTCGTCCGCCCTGATCGTGAAGCCGAGATGACCCATGCCTACGAGGTTTTCGACCGGCGATTGGAGGAAATGTGACTGAGGACCCTCCACGCCCAGTTCCTTCGGCTCCCGATCCGCACCGGGAGCAGAACGCCAAGATGCCAGCATCGCGTCGGTTCGTCGTGGTGACCATCGCCGGGGTTCTGTTGATGGTGGCGGCGATCGCCGGTGTTGCGTACCTGGTGCTCGACAGTGACCGCTCTGCAGTCTCGGTTGCTGATGAACTGGAGACGGCATGTCGGGAATCCAGCCAGCTTCGAGCGGCTGCGGACGACGGCGACCTCCTCGAGATGGAACGCATCGTCGGCCAGTGGGAGCAACCGGAGTCCGCACCACCATCAGGCTCGGGGACGGTCGAGCTCGACAGCGCCGTTGTGAGAGTCATCCTCGCGTGGAGCTACATCGAGGCGGTCAGCGGTGACCCATCTGTCATGGTTATCCCTGCCCTCCGCCTGGAGCTCGAGTGCACACGACTCGACCTCGTCGATGACGTGGTGCTCTCACAGGCGGGCGACGACACGTCGTTCGAGGACCCGGAGACGACGACAGCTCCGACCACCGCATCGACGACCACGAGCACGACGACGCTCCCGCCCGCAGCTGAGTCAGGTGACGAGCCGTGCGAGGGCGCGTCGGGCTGCGCGTTCGACAACGGCATCGACGTCGCGGCCGTTCGTGGCGAACTCGCGGCCGAACTCACTTCTGGTGGGTTTCCGACCGCCGCCGACGACGTCGACTGCGAACAGGGCGAAGCCCCGCCCAACCGCGTGCCGGTCGGGCGCTCGTTCCCGTGCGTCGTCACGCCCGACGTGAACGGTGCGCTGAGCGCCTTCGAGGTCACCGTGACGGGGGTCGGCACGTACCGGTGGGAAGGGGTCGACGTATGACCCCTCCAGGCGCGAGTCCCCACAACCGCGTGCCGTTCGTGGTGGCCTTTGCAACGGCGGGCGTTGCATGACCCTCACCCTCCCCCAGCTCACTGTCGAGGACCCAGCGGTCGCTGGTGAGGGATCGCTCGACCCGCTTGGGCTCGGGCCGCTCGGGGAACGCCTCGGATCGCTCCTGCTACCGGCCATCACGAATCGGATGCGTCGGCCACGGTTCCTCACAGCGATGTCGGCCGCAGCGCTCGCCTGCGAGGGACTGGACGAGAGCGTTGAGCCTGCCGATCACACGACCATTCCCTCCACTGCGTTCGAGTGGCTCATGCTCGAGGCGATCGTGCGGCGGCCGACACGATGCGCTCCCGATGAGCTCAATGGAGTTCCCGGGTCATCGAAGGTCCGCGTCGCGATCGAGAAGGGCGAACGACTCTCGGCGGGCAACTACCTCAAGACACCCACCGTGTTCGGCTTCACGGGAGTGCTGCTCCCCCTGGCACGTGCCATGGCGTTGCTCGATCGGGACCGACGAGCGAGAGAACAGGTGCCCGAACTGGTCGCAGTGTGGGAGCAGGAGCAGGATCTCGCGGGTTTCGCCGGCGAGGGTCGCCACGGCACCGGCGCGAGCTTTCGTCGCTCGTTGCGGAGTGAGGTCCAGCGCGCACTGGAACAGGGACGCTGCGACACCGCGACGAGTTCGCATCTCCTCGGCCAGCTCGTCGATCGGATGCGCCCGGGAGGTGCCGGACCTTCCGAGCGGTCGTGGCTGCGGCAGGCGATTGTCGAGACCAACGACGAGGTCGGGATCGAGATCGCATCTGGACTGGCCCGGTGCCCATTCGACAGCGACCGTGGGCTGCTCGACACGATTCGCGCCGGCGCATCGAGTGAGCTCGCCGCCCGCTTGGACGCCGTGACCAGCTACGAAGCCGTCGCAGTGCGCCTCGAAGCGGTCTTCGACTCCTGGATGTACCAGTCGACACAGTCCCGCCATGCCGCTGTCACGCCGTCACAAGTCGGTGCGAGCGAGTCGGTCGCAGCCGCTCTGAAGGGTCTGGCGGCGGCCGCGGACGAGGCATCCGACCGGCTGGATGCCGTCGGGCTCGCCGAACCGTTCGAGCAGTTCGTCGACCTTGCGCGCGACGCACGCAGCGGCGAAGCGCTCGCCGCAGCGATCATGGCCCACCACGAGGCGATCCAGGCCCGCAAACTTCCCGTCGGTAAGCGGCCCTGGTTCGAACCGGTCGGAACTGGCTACGTGGTCCGTGGCCTCTACCACCGCCACGACAAGCCGTCGACGAGCTTCGACCACTTCAACCGTCCCTACCGTCTCTCGACCTACCAGTCGCTGCTGTCGGAGCTGACATGAAACCGCTCGAGCTGTGGCTCCCGCCCGAAGGTGCCGGCACCCCGGTCGGGTGCGTCGCGACGTCGTTCACCTTCGACGGCGACTTCTTCGAGAACGAGTGCCTCGCCCGCTTCCTGAGTCTCGGCGGCGCCCCTGGTGAGGGCGACCACGGCTCGGAGCTGGCGCTCGCCATCGAGCGGGAGGAGCGCCTTGCCGAGGCAGCGGTGACCGTGCTCGTGGACCGTTCCCAGCGACCCGAGGCGCGCAACCTGCGCTGGGACCTGCTCCCGGTCTCGGCAGGACCCAGCGTGTTGCTGCACGCGAAGGTGGCTGTACTCCTCTGGCAGCATCGCCTTCGGCTCGTCATCGGTTCCGCCAACCTGACCTCGGCCGGCTACCGGACCCAGGTCGAATGCGTCGCCGGGTATGACCTGGGTGAGCAGATCTGCGACCTGCCCCACGAGGTCGCCCACGATCTGATCGACGAAGTCGCACTGCTCGTGACGGACCTTGTTCCGGAGCGACTCGCCACCGCGCGCCGACGAGCCCTCGACACGCTCGAGGCGGCGCGACGACACGTCGAACTCGCACCGCCGCCCGAGCTGGGGCGGCTGCGCTTGGCAGTGGCCCCGGTGCGGCCGGGCCGACGAGCACTCGATGGCCGATCGTCGGTGTGGAACGGGCCAGCGCCCAGGAGCTGCACCGTGCTGTCGCCGTTCTGGGACGAGCACCCCGGGACCGCCGACCAGAACGGCGTCGCAGCGGTCGCCTCTCACCTCTCGACGCGCCGGCGCAACGGCAAGGACGCACGAGCCGAGGTCCTCGTCACGGTCGAGACCCTGCCGGGTGGGCGAATCGTGCGCGCACCTCGCGCTGTGGTGGAGAACGACCTGGGAAACATCACCGTCGAGGCGCGATTGTTCGAACCCGACGAGCCCCACCGGCGCCTGCACGCGAAGTGGATCACCTACCGAAACGACGACTGGATCGCAGTGATGTTCGGCTCCTCGAACATCACTGCCGCCGGCCTGGGTCTGCGCACCAACGCCCACCGCGAGCTCAACCTGTGGATCGGGGCGCCGCTGCAGTCAGCGGAGGGCCGAGGCTTGGACGCCACCGTGCAGGGCGCAGGACCGATCGATCTCGCGGATCCGTTCGAACCCGAACCGGACGAAGACGAGAGCTTCCTCGACGATGTCCCGCACGGCTTCGTCGCGGCGTTGTTGGATGGGCAGGGTGACGGGCTGCGCCTCACCATCGTGGTGGACCCGTCGCAGCTCCCGGAACGCTGGTCGCTGCACCACCCGGATCTCGACGGCGCTGCGCTGATGGACTCCGCCGAACTCGTCGTACCGACGACACACACCGCGGGCACCTACCTGGAACCGGACCTCGCCATCGACCGTCACCGTCCTCCGACGGTGGTCGTCGTGCGCTGGACCCGCGACGGGGCGGACCACGAGGGCACCCTGGCGGTTCTCGTCGAGGACCATCAGGCGCTTCCGTCGCCATCAGCGCTGCGCAATCTCAGCGTCGACCAGCTGCTCTGGGCGCTCGCTTCGACGCGCCCACTCCGTGCGTTGGCGGCGGCGGAACGGCGAGCACGGCAGACTCTCGACGGGGAACCGGGCGGTGACCCGCTCGACCCCCTCAAGCGTCACGTCCTGACCACGTCGTTGGTGCCGAGGGTCCGGCGCCACTCGGCGGGACTCTGGGGGCTGCGGAACCGTCTCGGACGGCCGATGTCGAACTCCGACACACTCGAGTGGCGACTCCGCGGCGCGCTCGGTCCGCTCTACCTCGCGAAACGCCTCGTCGACGAAGCCGCCCACTCCGCCGGCTGGGTTCCGGGCGAGGCCAGCTTCCTGCTCGCAGAACTGGCGCTCACCGTCGGTCGGGCCGAGTGGCAGATCACCGGGACGCTCCAGCTCGCCGAGGTCGAACGCTCTGCCAGTGAGTGCATCGAACAGATCCGGACGCTCGCCGATGAACTCGACGATGTGGGCGCTGTTGCCCACCTGCGCGAGTACAGCGACGTCGCGTTCGCTCAGGTGCAGCGATGATCCGCTGGCGTCCCGTCGACGGGGTCTCGCTGGCGAACGACCGAATCCCTGTCGTCGACTCCGATCGCCAGATGCGCACCGCCGCAGCGATCCTCGAGCGTTTCGACGACCAACAGGGAGTGGTACTTGCCGACGAGGTCGGCATGGGCAAGACCTTCGTCGCGCTCGCCGTCGCGGTCGCAGCAGTCGAGGCGACCAAACGAGAACGCCCCGTGGTGGTGATGGTGCCCCCAGCGGTCGCGCACAAATGGCCGAGTGACTGGGAAGTGTTCCGCGATCGTTGCCTGCCCGCCGGGTCGACTCTGAGGGCGACGACCGAACCGGTGACACGGGCGTCGCACTTCCTCCGTCTGCTCGACGATCCGCCCGAACAGCGCAAACATCTGATCTTTCTCACGCACGGATCAATGCGCATGGCGCTGCGCGACCCGTTCATCAAGCTCGCCGTCCTGCGACAAGCGCTGTTCAACCGTCGCCGCGACGACTACCGCAGCGCTCGAAAGGTGCTGCCCCGATGGGCCTCGCAGCTCATCGACGATCGGTGGTTCGACGAGGAACGCACCGAGCGGCTGCTGTCAGCCCATCCGACCGAGTGGTTGTCGCTGTGCGAAGACCGCCCGTCGCTCGATGACGACCCGGTGCCGCAGTTCCTATTCGATGCGATCGAACGGATCGACCTCGATCCCGTGCGCGAGGTGCTGTTGGACCTGCCGATCCGCAGCAGTCGGAACATGCCGCAACGGATCTCCACGGTCCGAGAGCGCCTGAAGGCAGCAATCACTCCGTTGTGGAGTGAGATCATCGGCGCTCTCGAACTCGACCTCCCCCTGTTGGTTCTCGACGAGGCGCACCACGTCAAGAACCCGAACCGCCTCGCCTCGCTGTTCTTCGACCGCGACGAGACGAGCTCGGGCGTGGAGGGAGCCTTGGCCGGCGCCTTCGATCGCATGCTGTTCCTGACAGCCACGCCATTCCAACTTGGTCATCACGAGCTCATCAATGTGATCCGACGGTTCGGAGCTGTGCGCCAGACCAGCGGGGAACGTGCGACGTTCGAAGCGCGACTGGAGACCCTGACCTCCGCGCTCGGACGCAGTCAGGAAGACGCAGCGCGACTCGACCGCACCTGGGGTCGGCTCACACCCGACCTTCTCGAGGGGCTGGGGTCCGGTTGGTGGAGCTCACCACTGTCCGAGCTGCCCGAACCGGTCCGTCCGATCGCGCGCTCGGCCCAGGCAGCGGCAGCCAGCTTCGGCGATGCACAGACCGAGCTCGCCCGTTGGGTCGTGCGGCACCGGCGTGACAACAAGCGTGAGGTTCTCGGGGGCGCTGGCGTGCTGCCCGGTCATGATGCCGCCGCCCCTGCTCCGGGCAGCTACCCACCCGGCATTGAGGTCGACGGGGACTCGGCGTTGCCGTTCCTGCTCGCCGCGAGAGCTGAATCGCTCGTCAGTCTCCTGAGCCTTCGAGGGAACGCGGCCTCGCGCGCCATCTTCAGCGAGGGTCTCGCCTCGTCCTACGACGCGTTCCGGCATCGGGCCACCGATGACCTCGACGCAGAACCCGATGAAGAGGTCCCTGGCGAGTTCACCTGGTACCTGGACCAGATCGCCCGGTTCATCCCTGTCGATGACCCTCGGCTGCTGGACACCCACCCCAAGATCGACGCCACGGTGCAGCGGGTGCTCGAGCTGTGGCGGCGCGGCGAGAAGGTGCTGGTCTTCTCGTTCTACAGAGCTACCGGACGCGCGCTGCGACGCGCCATCTCCGCTGCCCTCGACAACGAACTCACTCAGCGTGCGGAGCAGGCCGGAACCACGCTCAACGAGCTGCAACGCCGTGCCGGAACCCAACTCGACGCGTCGTCGCCGGCTGCACGCCTCGTGAACGAGCAGGTCCGCAGCATCGGCGACGCACGCTGCCTTGCACCGAACGACCGGGACGAACTCGCCGAAACAGTCCTCCGGTTCCTGCGCACACCAGCGTTCCAGGTCAGGTTCCTCGGGCTCGACGTCGATCTTCGCGACGGCATCGCTGCGGCTTTCGCCCGATCCGATCCGATGGGCACCGACCTCGTCGACCGGATCGAAGCCTTCGCAGAACGGGTTGCAGATCTGGTCGATCACGAACGACTGGAGCTGTGGACCGATCTGAAGGGCATCCAGACCGGTGACATCAGAGGACGGTCGACATCACGAGGTCAGGCCGACGACTGGTCCACCACATCGGCCATCGTGCGGCTCGCGAACGGCGAGACCGCTCAGGAAACGCGCCAACGCCTCATGCGGACCTTCAACACGCCGTTCTTCCCCGAGGTGCTGGTCGCCAGCTCGGTCATGGCCGAGGGCGTCGATCTGCACCGTGACTGCCGACATGTGATCCACCACGACCTTGCGTGGAACCCCAGCGTGCTGGAACAGCGCACCGGACGCGTCGACCGAGTCGGCTCCAAGGCGCAGCGCACCGGCGACCCCGTCGTCGTCTACGAGCCGTACCTCGCCGGCACCCAGGACGAGCGGCTCTATCGGGTCGTGAAGGACCGACAACGATGGTTCGACGTCGTCATGGGCGGCTCAGCCCCTGTGCTGCAGTGGGAGATCGACAAGATGTCACAGCGCGTACCCCTCCCGGAGGATCTCGCCGCCGCCCTCACCTTCCAACTCGAGGCCAACCGTTCAGGACCGGAATGAGTTCCAACAACCTGCCCACGATGCGCCGCCCTCGGGCGATCGCGGCGGCGCTCGTCGGCGCGTTGGTCGCTACTGGCACGATCGTCAGCCTCGGAGCGGGAACGGAATCAGTGGGGCGCGATCTGGGTCTCGCAATTCTGAGCGGCGGCATCGTCGGCGGCGCGCTGGTCACGGTCGAGGGCTTGCTGGCCAGTGCCGCGGACGCTCGAAGTTCAGCTGCGTCGCTCAGGACGATGCTGTCGACGACGTCCGACCTGAACGGTATTGACCTGGCCGGTGAGCAACTCACTGACCTGTACCTGCCCGGCCGGGCGCTCGTCGCAGCCCAGCTCTGTGGCACCGACCTCAGCGGCAGCAAACTCCCATTCGCGGACCTTCGCTACGCGCAGCTGACGAACGCTGACCTGCGAAACGCCGACCTTCGAGGATCGACGCTCGTGGGCGCCGACCTCACCGGCGCCAAGCTGCAGGGCGCGCTGCTCGACGATGCAGATCTGTCCGAGGCGACACTCGATAGCGTCGACCTGAGCCGGGCCAGCTTGATTGATGCCCGCGCACAACGCACGCGCTTCGGCACTGCAGACCTGACCGGGGCCAACCTCGGCAACATCTATCTGGAGGGGTCTGACCTGTCGTCCATCACTGGCAGGCTCCGAATCGTCGGACCGGTCCAGTACGACGACGCAACGCGCTGGCCAGCGTCATTCGCTCCACCGGGCTCTTCCGAGGTGACTCAGGAGCCGATCTCCCAGATGGACCTGGCTGCGTACCTTGCCTACCGGCTGCGACGAGACACCGAGTAACGCCGTCACCCCTCTACGACGCACCCAACCGATTCCCCTCAGCGGCGACGGCGAACCACCCAGTGCCTGACCGCTCCGGTGGTGTCACCGAGCTGGGCACCCACGGCTGGTTCTGCCAAAGCAGGTGGTGGCGGTGGAGCCTCGAGTCCGAGCACCTCCATCGCGCCTCGAAGATGCCGCTCCGGCGCTGCGCCAGCACTGCGGGGTCGGCAAGTGGAGCTTGAGATGCTTGGCTCTCTCCCATGAGATGGGGAGTGGAGGAGGCATCACCGACGGCGATTCTTGTCACCCTCCCCCGCTACCGTGCTCGTGGAGTCGGGAGAAGACGAAGTGTCACCATCAGAAGCCGATGACCTGCTGCACAGGGGGTTTCCCTATGGGGCAACCGTGCGGCTCGAGCTCGGCGGCGAGTTCCTCAGCCTCCGTTACCGAGGTGGCCGTGGCACTCGATCGGACTGCTTGGGGGTGTATTTCGTCCGCGACCCGGGCGACACCTCGGCTGACGTGTCGCCACTCACTCTCGAGCGCGCTGCGATGTCTGGCCGACTCACGTTGCCGACGGGTCGGGTTCGGCGACCGGAAGCTGGGGATTGCCACCTGCTGTCCTTTCCTCTAGAAGCATTCGTCGGGCCGCAGTCGAGCGATCCACAGAAGCCCGATCGCGACATGTTCCGAGCCCGCATGCGTCTACACCAGTCATGGTGGCGGACCTTCCGGCTCCGGGTCCCCTTCGGCAACGGACCCAGCCGCACCTCGACAACGCCCTTCGGCAACATGCTCCTCCCTGGGCACGGCGCCGCTGGGTTGAACTTCGTCTCACCCGAGGCGCACCTGTCCTTCCAAGGCACGATGGCGGCTCGTCGAACCGGCGTGAAGCGGTGGGACACGGCCCACAACCTGCTGACCTCGCAGGCGATGTGCTTCAACGTGTTCGGCCACCTGCGCCACCACCCCGACCTGGCGGCCGCATTCTTCACCGAGGTGCTGGGGGAAGCACCGGCTTCCCACGTCGAGCGAGTCGAGATCGAGCACCACAGCGACGCCATCACCGACAGGACGGCGTTCGACGCTTACGCGTTCCGGTCTGGTGCCGGCGATGTGGCGATCGAGACCAAGCTCACCGAGCCGTTCAGCCGGGACCGATACGACTGGAACTGTTACCTGCGGACGTGCGCCGCGGCCACCGGCCGATGGACCACCGATGACCCAGAGCTGTTGGGCGACCTGCGCTGGTCGCAGCTCTGGCGCAATCACCTGCTCGCCGTCGCCGAACACCTCCGCAGCGTCGATCACCGCTGCGGCAACCGAGGCGGCGGGTGCCGCGACCCGCACCGGGGCGGCGGGCCCGACTGGCCGAAGGCGATCGTGGTGCACCACCCCTTGGACACGAAGTGCATCGACGCGATCGATGGCTACCGCTCGTTGCTGACCGACCCGGACGACGTTGTCGGGGTTGACCTCCGGAAGGTGGTGGATACCCTGCGTCGTCTGGTCGACAGCGACCCCCGACAACGCGAGTGGATCGACCGCCTCGACGAGCGCTATCTGCGCCTTGATCTGTCCGAACCGCTCGTTGGTCTTCCCCATTGAGCGCACGAGGCCCTGCCGGGCCCTCAGCCCACATCTGACATTCCGACGCCATGACCAGGTGGCGACTGCTCCTCACCGATCGGGACGAGTGGAATGAGCGGATGCAACAACGAGTCGGGCCGGCTGCGCTGTCCGAAGGAACTTGTACCCTCCACCCCCATGTGGAGGAGGGACCCATGATTCCGTCGCTGGTCGCGGGCGAGGTGCGGCGCGCGCTGGTCGACTACTTGGCGACCACGTTCGGGCTGTCCGATGACGACGTCCGCGACGAGCTGTCGGACTTCCTTACCGACCCGTCGACCGGGATTTTCCGTGGCCCGTACCTGCGAGTGCGCACCCCCTTCAGGTCGGTGGGTGCCGATTGGGTCTCACCGCTGGGTTGGCTCCCCGAGTGGTTCGGCCCGTACGTGCACCAGGCCGCAGCGTTCGAGCGACTGTCGACACTCGCCGGTCATGCTCCGCAGCCGACGCTGGTCACGACGGGCACCGGCTCGGGCAAGACCGAGTGCTTCTTGATGCCGATGCTCGACCACTGCGCCCGTGCCCGCGATGTCGGCCAGAAGGGCATCAAGGCGATCATCCTCTATCCGATGAACGCGCTCGCCTCGGACCAGGCCGGGCGACTGGCAGAGCTGATCAACACCGAGCAGCGGCTCGGCGGGATCCGTGCTGGCATCTACGTCGGCGAGAACGGCAGCCACTCCGACATGGGCGCCGACCACCTGATCGATGACCGCCACGCACTGCGCGACGACCCGCCCGACATCTTGTTGACCAACTACAAGATGCTCGACTTCCTGTTGCTGCGACGCGAGGACCGCCCGCTGTGGGCGACGACCGGGCCCGACAGCCTCCGATATGTGGTGCTGGATGAGTTCCACACCTACGACGGAGCGCAGGGCACCGATGTGGCGATGTTGATGCGCCGGCTCGGGGCCACGCTGGGCACCGCCGTGCCGGGCGCGCCG
>Ga0105053_10011185_pt1 | contig 11049 bp, 9 predicted proteins | sample BON01_FD_78093 | JGI IMG/M metagenome (GOLD analysis project Ga0105053, IMG submission 78093) | Freshwater microbial communities from Lake Bonney liftoff mats and glacier meltwater in Antarctica - BON-01 | ecosystem: Environmental > Aquatic > Freshwater > Ice > Glacier meltwater | place: Lake...
ATTCTCTTTAGGTCCTCCTTCGAAACTAAAACCTCGTCAGGTGATAAGTTTTCATAAGTTTTCGCAAATGGATCAACAAAGGAAACATCTACACCTAAATTGACGTCCTATCTGGACCCCTTGACTGCAATAGAACCACGGAGATGAACATCTAAGAATTTTCCGATACCAGAAGAATTGCAATTGTACACTTTTTTTAAACAACAACAAAAATCTTTTTTTAAACAACAAAAATCGATTTTTTTTTAAACACAATTTTTTTTGGTCGCGTAATTTAGATCCCCCTATTTATTGTCCCATACGTTTGTGTGCGGAGCCTCAAATAGTCCTCACCAAATTTCTGAAAAGCGCCTCATATAGATTATTTGAAGTGTTTGAGGCGTATCTCTCAAATAAATAGGCCTGGTCGCGTAAAAACCAAAGGAGGAGTTATAAAAACCCAGGAAGAAAAAAACCTGTTTGCCATCCTTGAGATGAATAGACGGTTATCAGATATTATATTGCCCTTGGATGATTATGAACAAAGGCTAGAAAGAAATGGGGATTTAGAATATCTTCCTTCTCCACCAGTGATTCAAAAAGTTGTTTCTGGAAACAATTTTGATTCGTTACATTTATCACTCGCTAGTTTGCGCCACTGTACTGCTCTGGACCAAAAGAACTTGGAAATGAAAATATCGGGTAAGTTTTTTGAGTTTTGAAGGCAATGCTCTTTGATTAATACAATATCAGCGAGGCTTTTGGATATGGAGAAGCGAGTTTCAAATGTTGAAAATAAAAAAGGAAAAGTAGTCTCATATACGAATAGGTTGGCGATCGTTGAGAACCAGATGGCAGAGTTTTCAAACCATTGTCAAATTTTATCCATCGTTTCCCGTGGCGTTTCCATTAAGCTTTCCGATATTAAAGTAAAACTGGAAGGACAAGATACGGCTCTAGAATCTGCTGGTGTACAAATAGTGAACGATGTAAATAGAACAATAGAAGAGAAATTGGACATGTCATCAAACCGCATCTTTGACGACGAACAGAAATCGATTCGCAAAATAGAAACCTCGCATAAAGCTAAATGCGAGGAAGTTCAATTACAAATGAAAGAATTAGTGACGCGAGTGGATGTTATAGAAAACTCTGTGATATCTCTGCATGATGACAGCATTCAAACCCTGGAATTCATTTTACAATCGCGACGGCATCAATAAATATAATTAGACCTTATTCTGACCAACTAATTCGTATATGGGTTTTACAACAAAACTCTCATCTTCGCAGCCAAACATCAACAGAGGACCCACGATGTCATCGTAGCAGCAATCAAGCGAGCGATATCCCAAACTAGTATGCTGGGCTATCACTATAGAAGTTTCTCCGGATAAATTATGATATTTCACCGAACCATCATCAGATGTACTAAATATCCAATCGGGTTGATCTGGGTTAAATTCCAATTGAGCTATTTGGCCACTATGGGCTTCCTCAATCGTACAAACAAACCGTTCATTTCGTCTGTCAAATATCTTAATAGAACCATTGCAGCCTCCGCAAGCCACCTGATACGGACGCGAAGAATGAATAGCCAATGAATCACATGGAAATCCAGATTTGAAACTTTGCTGCACACATCTACTGTCCCATATTCCAAGACCTGATTCACCAGCTACACATATATCGCTATTGTTCACATACAGTAAATCATTAACAGAATCTCCAACATTAAACATGTCAGTGTCTCTATCACTGTCCATAATTATCATTGCCACATTTCCATTCTCACTAGCACAAACAAACTTAGTTGGCTCGAATTGGTTTATTCGAATGGCCGAAATGGCGTCTTGATGAATTTTCCGTTGACGGAATTTAATAAAAGGATCATCTGGGTTGTTTCTCAATCTGAACAGTGCTACTTGACCCTGTGAATCTCCTGCAACTACCATAGGGTCTACATCGCGTACGCTGACACTGTCGATGGCCAACACAGCTGCAGGTCTTGGGCTCATTAGACTAGCCATCAGTGGAGACGAAGGATCCTCACCCCACACTTGAACCGTACCACAACTTAGTCCAGCACAAATACAGGCGGGTAGACCCACTCTCGCATTCCCACCAATCAAACATGCTGAAGTCACTCCTGCGACAACAACCTCCATTCTATATTTGAGAGCCCCCCTCCCTTCTCTTCAACATCATCTTCGATTGTGATGTGTATATCATTTGTGTATCTGGAAAGCGATGATGCTAGTCCGTATCATTTGATCATGGGTTCCAACAGAGATGAGTTTTTTGATCGTCCTACTTTAAGAGCGCACTTTTGGGAAGATATGCCTAATGTCCTTGCAGGCCGCGATTTGAGTGGAAATGGAACTTGGCTTGGTGTGCATGCCTGCGACAATGCAACTGATTTTCGGGTGGGTTTATTGACAAACCATCGTGAGCTTGATCCTCCTGAAGGAATTTGCCTCCCTTCAAGAGGATGCTTAGTTACTGACTTTTTAGCTGGCGATGAAGACCCTCGTGCTTACTCTGAGAGTTTAGATGTTGACAAATTCAGTGGTTTTAATCTAATAGTGGGGGACATTGACGAACTCTATTATGTTTCAAATCGAGCTGATTCTGTAAAACAATTGAAACAAGGGGTAGTTCATGGCGTGTCCAATGGGTCGCTCGATGATAATTGGTTCAAAGTAGAAAAAGGCAAGTTGCTATTTGAGAAAGCAATCAAGGAAGGAATTTCTTCGATTGTTAAAAATGAGAAAATTGAACCAGAGAAAGATATGATAGATTCTTTATTTAGAGTTATGCAAGATGACGAAAAGCTTGAGCTGGCTTCTAATGATGACAGCATCACTGGTGTATTTGACCGTGAGTCAGAATACAATCTTTCAAGCATTTTTGTCAATAGATTTGAACTTTCAAACGGCAAGCAGTAAGTCAATCTTGTTTTATGGATATGTTTCATTTATTAAGTTTTGAGATATGGCACTCGTACAACTACTTTGATTTTGGTGCGCAAAGATGGCACGGTGAAGATAATTGATAACGATTATAACTTTGATTCAAATGGGTCTCGGATCGATGACAGAAAAAACTTTGACCTTTGCTACCGCAAGTGAACACATCTATTCCGCACAATTTGATATATAACTCAAAATGAATTGTTTGACATACCTGGTACAACTGTACCTTGTTATTAGCAATTATAAAAAAAATGTAATTATCTCGCTCCAATGCATCTTCGTCCGCCATCAACAGTCAAGTGTGTTCCTGTGGTGAATCCAGATTTATTTGAATCCGCAAGAAATAAAATAGCTTGAGCTACTTCTTCTGGATTTCCTATTCGACCTAGTGGATGTGTCACAGCAATAGATCTCTCAACAAATGCCTCATATGCTTCTTCGTTCATCCCCCCACGTTTTTGAAGCTCTGTTCGAATGACCCCGGGATTAATAGCATTCACCCTAATATTTTTAGGTGCTAAATCAACGGCAGCACAATCAGTGAGCATATCTACTGCCGCCTTCGAGGCACAATACGCTGCCACGCCGGCAAACGACTGCAAGCCATTTACGGATGATACATTGACAATAGCTGCTGATAAATCGTTTTTTGATCGAGCCATAAATGGTATCGACTTATTCATAAAACAAAAAAGACCTCGAGCATTCACATTCATGTTCAAGTCCCAGGTCTCCATCGAGGTCGCGTCAACAGATCCACCTTTCAGTACTCCTGCGCAGTTGATCAAGATATCAATACGCGAGTTATCACTCATTTTCACGAATGTAGCAATCGCATTTTCAACATCTTTCTCAACAGTTGTATCTGCAACGATAAAAAAAGCAGCGTTTTGGTTCACTCCAGGAAGTTGCTTTATCTCATTAACTACCTTCTCGAGAGCAGGTTGATTCCGTCCGGTAAGTCCCACTTGAGCCCCTTCCTGTGCGAGTAGTATAGCACTAGATCTACCAATACCGCTAGATGCACCAGTCACGACTGCAAATCTTCCTACCAAGGACATCACAAAAAATGAGAGTTTTCATGTCGTGTACCAGAACAAAGAGTTACAAATATTAAAATATATCAAAAATCACTAGGTCCTGTAATAGTTTTATCAGGCTCCGTCCTCCATCTGAAATTGAATTTGGGGTTGTTTCAGGTCATTCAAATTAATAATTCAGAACAAGAGTGATGCAAGGACCTAAGCTTTTAATCCTTTTATGTTGCATGTTGTCAATGTATAATGCCTCTGCGTTTGGCAATGAAACGAGTATTACTGAGTTATCTGCTTCTCCTAGCGAGGCACAAACTTTGAGTCCATCTTTGAATCCAAGTTTGAGTCCAAGTTTGAGTCCATCTTTGAATCCAAGTTTGAGTCCAAGTTTGAGTCCATCTTTGAATCCAAGTTTGAGTCCAAGTTTGAGTCCAAGTTTGAGTCCATCTATGAATCCATCTATGAATCCATCTATGAATCCAAGTTTGAGTCCAACAAAACCACCATCCAAGCCAAAATACAATGTTGTTTGCGTATATGGGCAATCCCTAGCTGTAGGCTTGCATTCCATACCTGCGCTCACCACCAGTGTGAAGTATCGAAACAACAAGAGTCTACTGGGAGGCCCTTTATCTAGAGGAGGAAGACTGACAGAATTTCGAGAACGAAGAGTTGAAACCCCAGTAGGCGGGGCTTTGGAATATATTTCAGAGCGTATCACTACATCTATAAGTACTTCTGCCTCCAATGAAAACCGACTCATTGGTGTGGCACCTGGAAAAAGCAATGAGTCGATTAATAGGCTCTCAAAAGGCCATATCTTCAACCGTTTCTTTATGCGATCAATTCGCAATATTGTGAGAAATACCGGAGTTTATCCATTGGTGGAAGTGCCAGCAGTATTCTGGATACAGGGAGAACGTGACCGTAAGAGGTCGTATACATTTTACTACAAGGCTATGAAACGACTTCAGGTTAACTTGGAACGTGGAGTTCAACGTGTGACAAAGCAAAAATCAGCAGTGCACCTGCTTACCTACCAGACTGCATTTTATAGCAGAGACGGAAGTAACCAGGTCCTATTCGCTCAGCTAGATGCAAGCAAGGATTCAAATAAAATTCACATGGTTACGCCAATATATCATCTTCCAACCGTTCCTGATCTAATTCATTTGACTAACATCGGTTCGAAACTACTTGGGAAATACATGGGCAGAGCCTACTACCAGATGTTTGTTGACAAGAGAGACACGCCGGACTCGATCGTTCCACTAAATATTACCAAGGTCGACTCAAATACCATTCGTGTACATTTTAAAGTCCCTCAAATTCCTCTGGTTTTGGATGTTAGTACGGGACACGCCCCATATCCAGATTACGGATTTGCAGTTGAAGGATATACAATTACTAACGTTCAAGTTTCCGATAGTGGTACAGATATTCTTGTAACTGTCGATAGATCTCTGGAGTATTCATACATGGTGAGCTATGCCATCTTTTTCGGCAACCCGAGAATCTATGCTGGGGCTGGTGGAAATCTACGAGACTCCACACCTGAAATGGTTTTAATTAGAAATGAACAATATCCTCTTTACCATATGGCGCCACATTTCATCCTCAAGAGTTAAGCTATTTTTCATGAAAAGCAACTTCAAAATTTCAAAGCATAAACCTCTTTTTGAAATCCCCGTGAGCACTCAGTTAAGGGAAATCAACAGATGTATCACACAGGGATTTCTTAGAAGATTGCTGCTTTTAACTTATTTCCTCAAAGAAAACCACCACGCTCTTTTCTTTCAACAAGATACTCTTGGTTTTTTAATAATAAGGAATTAGTATCTACTACCTATTTTAAAATTACCTGATAATGAAACTCAATTGTTTTGGAACCTTGTGTTTATCGATTCAAATGAACTAAAGTTTCGCACCAGCTTCTTCGTCAATGTACCATTCCAAATTGACAGGACGAACTCTGGCAGCTGGAAGGGATTGTTCATTGACTTGGTCACTCGGAATAATGACTCGTGGTAGTACATCCACTTTAGAAGTACCTGTTGCAATAAATATGACATTCTTGGCCGCATTAATAACCGGGTATGTTAAAGTGATTCTTTCTGGAGGAGGTTTTGGACTGTCGGATATTGGTGCCACCCATCTGGATGTTTCCTTGAGCAATGGATGACCAGGGAACAATGAAGCTGTATGTCCATCAGGACCCATTCCAAGCATAACTAGATCAAACACAGGTGGTTCATCTAAACTACCTCCTAGAACATCTATCAGTTGTTCTTGGTATCGTTTCGCACATTCGTCTAGTGGAACTGACATATCAATTGCGTATATATGGGCCTCAGGTACCCTGTCCAAAAATGCACCTTTGCAGGCTTTGAAATTGCTGTCAGGATGTGAGTGGTCCACGTAGCGCTCATCCGCAAAAAAAATGTGCCACTTAGAGAAGTCAATAAAATTTTTGTACTTGAGTAGTCCATTCGCAAGCAGAGTCGGAAGGGAGCCCCCAGAAAGCGCAATGCTAAAAATGTCCTTGTCAGACTCTACTAGCTCCAGCACTCTTCTACCAACAGCGTCACTGAGATCTTCCACCGATGAAAACGAAAACGTACGCGGATCAATCATAGGGCAAATAATAACCTCGCTGAACGTACACGGCAACAACAACAAAATTCCACACAAGTACATAAATAAATAGCCCCCCGCAGGTAGCGCGGATTGGTACCGCGCATCAAAATGTTAGGGATGGGGGAAGTCAGAGTGACTGCTGCTGGAAAGAAGAAAGAAAAGTTGGAAGCAAAGAGACAGGAGGTGAGGAAGAATGCGAGTGAACAATACAAGAAGACGAAGCTATTACGAGACCATGACATCGAGGTGTTAATAGCTGAAAAATGCGCCAACAAGCTAGGTTTAGGATCTCATCAAATTCAAAAGTTCATCACTCGTTACCACAATAGGGGTTCTAGTTTGAATCTAGACCAGTTCATAAGTGCTTTGGATAGATTAGGCTTCAATGAATTTCCTGTCAAAAGACTCGAGGAAACGTTCGATACATATAGTAAGGACTCCAAAGTAGATATATTTGAATTTGCCAAGGGAGTTGTGGCGAAGTTTAAGGCAGCAGCTTCCTTGAATTCTGAATACTTCAAGGCTGATGTAAATTCAAAAGCACTGCAACACCAGCAGAACGGACAACTGAAAGCTTGGAACGCATCGAAGATAGACGCAGAAGCTGTGCTTATAGAAAAGATAGAGCAACGAGGTATATACAAAGTAGGCAAGTCTAAATTATCTCGTGTGTTTAACCAGAAGATAGAGGATAAATGCCCACCTCTGAAGATGATGGATTTCAATATTTTTAAAGGGAAGCTATATGAATTTGGTGTCCAAGGAGTGTCGGACAAAGACATATTAAAGATGTTTCAAAAGTATGATATCGAAAATACAGGTTTCGTGGAATATGATGTATTCGCGAAACATTTTACTACATCTTATTTACAAAGGAATAAACTATCGACGGAAAATGTAGGTAGCCTTGCCGACCAGATGAGCCAATGCAACGCTGCATCCGAGAAGCGCAGATACCATAATCGTATGAAGAATTCTTATCTTCGTGCAGAAGTAGATCCGAAAGATTTATTTTTCGAAAAAGTGAATCAAACATGTGCCGAAAGCTACCGAGAGCTTCGTAGGCTCTTTCGTCGGACCGATCAAGCAGAAGATTCTCTTAAACTCACATTCAACGATTTCAAACAAAGTTTAATCAAATTAGGAATCACAGGTCTTTCCAATTACGAGATGCTAAGTTTATTCAAAATGTTCGACGTGGCCTCAGACGGCACAATATTCATCGATGCGATGGCGCGCAAATTGATGGATATTAAAACAGAGGCTTCTGAAATAGTAGTGAAGGAAAAAAAACACAGGCATTGTCGCCATAGGCGCAACAAAAGCAAACATAAGAAATCGATGGTGAGAATACTGAAGTCCAATATTCAACCGAAACAGGATTTCTTGTCGTATAAAGATCCCCATGTTATGACGTGTCGCTAATTATTGGTGGATTTAGTTTAAACCAAAAACCAATTTCAACACCAATCATAGGAAAACCAATTTAATATTGCAGTGAAAGCAGCAATTACTAATGAATACGTAAGGTTTCAAATTGGCCAGATATTTTTGCAAGAATGCAGGTGAAATGTATTAAACTTCATTAAACTTATTTGATGACTCTTTAATACCTATAATATTCGAGTTATATATTTTAAGAGTTTTGAGAATACTGGATTTGATACCAAATTTCATGATGGCCTCATCACAGATTCGGTTCTGATTTTCAAATGGCAATGAACACCATATCTCCTATTAGGTTGCCTGGTTTGCGTTGCAACAACTACTGTGATTGCTGTTTTTGTTGGTTTAGGTTCACCTTCTGGCTATTGATACCGACTTTTGGGAATATCACTGACACGCCCACTTTGCATGATGACTTAACGTCAAATGAATACCACCTATTCTACATTCGGCTTTTTAGTTGTTGCTCGTTAGGATTGCGGACATGTTGTACCGCTCTGTTGTTTTAGATTCGAGTGAAATGCGACATATTCTAGTTTCGTAGGCATGGTTGGACACATCACTGCTAAAAAAGTTAGCTATTTGATTAATAAAGCATGAGTAGGATTAGAAGGCATATTTCTTTCTAGTGGAACAGTAGCAGCATCAAACGCTGGGATAAAACTTGCAGTTATTCCAGCTTTGTAAAAGATCACGAACCGTGCACCATGAGTATTTCATCAATTACGCTTTAGTATCAGCTACGAATAAAAGTTCTTTTGTATTTGTTGCCGGTGCAAAAGAACCAAACGGAGTATCGAAAAGGGGCATTGGGAACTGGTATAAAGTTTTCGTCCTGGCTTTTCTTGGTGCTAGCAGCCTGGACTCTGAGTTCTAACCACAGCAGGAGAAGTAATATACCCAGGATCCTTTTGAGGAATACACCATTTACAATAACATAGAGAACAAAAATTAGTAATAAAAATCAGATACAGGTTTGGTGAAATGCTTGCAAACGAATGCAAACTTCCTATCAATTGCATAATAAAACATTAGTTGGATGCTGCAACAGGAGTGGAAGCGCTATTTTGGTTTTTTCTGTTGAGCATAGAAGGCGAGCTAACTCCAAGAGCTGCTTCCAGCGCCTCTAGTGAGAAATCAAATTCATGATTCAAACGTGGAGTAGGAGTTTGCTGTGAGTCGTTGTATTGGTTTCCTGACATTTGATTAGGAGTTCGAATCCCCCATCGAGGGGTTCTTACACTAAGAAGTTGATGCAGTGGTGAGTTACCACTCATAAGTCTTGGAGAAAACATACTCGACGACCCAGCAGGTGTTGGCAATAGGAACTGCGAAGAACCATTGTAGTTACCAAAAACTGGGGAATTACCTATCGCTAAATTGGATGCTTTGGGGCTCAGCTGTCCCAGCAACGACACTGCTTCTGCAGAGCTAGGAGAAAGCTTGGACAAACTATAGTCGTCATAGTTGTTAGACGATCCGGGAAACGTATTGACTTGAAGTAGTGGTCTTTTTGAAATACCGGGTTTTGTTTTGATCTTTCTTTTCAAACTTTGTTTTTCGTGGAGTTGGACAAACTTGGGTTGTTTAAGCGTGAACATTTTAGGAATTTTGTGTTCCTTAAGAATTTCTGGTTCTAGGCTTTCCATTTGCGCCTGTGCAAGAAGCGGATGAAGAGGCAAATCAACACCCGTTTCTGCAGCACGAGCAGCTTGTCTGGATAACCTTCGCATCGTAGAGTAATATCTATTCTTGATGGCGTTATCTGTCCTGCCGTGAACAAATTTGGCAATTTCTGCCCACTGATTGCCTAGCTTTCCATGGTATTTGAATATAATTCCGTCTTCTTCCTTGGTCCAAGTTCCTTTCTTTACATCAGGGTTTAAATGATTATGCCAGCGTTCTCTACATTGTTTACCAATTCGACCTGGTAGTTCTGCAGCGATGAGCGACCAGGATTTGGCCCCTAATCTAAGAACAGTCGCATGGAGTGTTTGATCCTCTTCTGTAGTCCACGGTCTTTTAGACAAACTTTTCTCTTCCTTGTCGTCCAGAAAACCCATTTCCGAATTGGCTTCGTTATTATTTTCGTTTGGAGAGTTGCTTGGAGGATACGTCATTCTAATGGACTTCTCCAACTTCACAAGGGGTACAGATGCATTTCTTTCACCTAGTACTCGTTGCGTAGAATGTGTCCATCGATGTTGTTGCTGTTGAGATTTCATTTGATGAATGATTGTTTGCATAACTAGATGGGCAATTGAAAAATTGGGCTCATTTTAAGATTTCTGAGATCGCAATTTCGGAAATAACGATAGCGAACTGTTTTATCGTACCCTTAATGCTTTGTTATTAACGGTAATCCCATTGGAAAGTCTTGGAATACTAGCCATAAAATGAGATTTCAACGGAAAGATGTTTGTTGTGTTAACGTCAACATACTTCGCACGTACAGTTTGGATATAAAATACATCATTCTTGTAATATGGAAGCTTTTTGGCGTTACATTTTGGTCGAAATTATATTAATGTTTTACATAGGTATCTATGTACGATTCAGAAAAAGGCGTTCATATTGATTAGGGGGCTCAATTTATTATTCAATTCAACTTGAAAGTTTCCGATTCGAATTATTCCGTTCTTTTTTTCGAGTGATATTTCAATTGGAATTTAAATGTGACTCGTGATCGAAGTCTTGAGCAGCTGCCCACAGGGAATTCAGTTCATCCCATAAGTTAAAGGCTGGAAACGACTGAGCACAGGATATATCGGTTTCCTCGATCTCCGTGTGATATTTGTCCAATATGTTATATTTGGCCAACCGTAAATCCGGTCTTCCTGAATTCCACCGTGTATGATCGCTAACTTTCTTCACTGTGAACCCACGTTGGTGAAATTGAGTGACGGGAATATTTTGAAACTCATATTGCAGGCGAAGTATCAATTCGATATTAACTTCATCGGTTTGTTCTCGCAAAA
>Ga0105053_10011186_pt1 | contig 11049 bp, 5 predicted proteins | sample BON01_FD_78093 | JGI IMG/M metagenome (GOLD analysis project Ga0105053, IMG submission 78093) | Freshwater microbial communities from Lake Bonney liftoff mats and glacier meltwater in Antarctica - BON-01 | ecosystem: Environmental > Aquatic > Freshwater > Ice > Glacier meltwater | place: Lake...
AAGCAAACAGCCTTCAAACTAGTGCAAGATCATCAAAGACGAATTGAAAAAAGTAGTAAATAGAATAAATTCGGAATTTAAACCGGATTATGCTAACAATGCTTTGCCAGATAACCCTTGTTAATAATGCTTCGCTACGATTATCTGTTCTATGCTCCAATGCTATTGCCTTGGTATGGCAATTAGGGAAAACCTATGATTATTTTAATGAAGCCTTTAATAATCAACAGAATTTATCTAAATTGATATTGTTATAAAATTATAGGTGAAAACACAGGCTGACAAAACACAACAAAACACGAGCAAAGCTATTGCTAACAATTCTCCTAAACAGCAAGGTGAAGGTGAGTCTGTATCGAAGTTTGAGAACAACCGAACTGATGCCATGCAAATGAGAAGTTTGAGGGAGATGGTTAATAATAGTCCGCAGGTGAAGCAGTTGAAAGCTTATCAGGGAATGGCTAATAGTGAAGGTCAGGTTGCACAGTTAGGAAAAAATTTAACTCCACAACAATCTAGCTCGAATCAGCATAATAACAGAACAGGATTACCGGATCATCTTAAATTGGGCATAGAAAATCTTTCAGGATATTCTATGGATGACGTAAAGGTGTATTATAATTCAGAAAGGCCTAGTCAATTGAAAGCTTATGCATTCGCACAGGGTTCAGATATTCACTTATCATCAGGCCAAGAAAAACATTTAGCACACGAAGCATGGCATGTTGTGCAGCAAAAGCAAGGAAAGGTAAAGCCTACTCTTCAAATGAAAGGTAAGGTTAATGTTAATGATGATGCTGGTTTAGAGCATGAAGCAGATGTGATGGGGCAAAAAGCGATACAGGCGAAGAATGAAATTGAACCTTTTCAATTAAAAAAGACACATACTTTAGAGCAGGGAATTATACAGTGCAATAGAGGTTTTCTTACTGGTACTGGTAAAAGTAAATTCATAGAACACTTAATAGGTTCAAATGTCCTTAAGCTAGAAGAGTTTAATTCACTTGATACAACAGGTAAATCTGTAACACTATTAAATCAGGATGTAGTGAAATTGATAATTGTTAAAATTAAGGCTCAGTATCCAGAAAGGGGCTCATCTACAGCTGGCACTGTGACTTCACAATCTCAAGCAAATCAGGGGCAAGTTGCACAGGAGGAACCAAGTAATGAAATAAAAAATCTTGTTCAAGAGCTCCAGGATTTGAAGAGTGAGCGAGAAAATAAAATACCTAATGAAGAAGCTGAAAATAATATGGGAATTGATCCCGTTAATCTTGCAGCAATTAAAAAAATACTTAAACTGAGAGATGAGTCAATTATTGTTAGGCCTGTAGGAGAAGGAACAACGGCTCTTCAGGCGGCAAATCATCAACGTGCAAATTTACCGACAAAACCTTTTTCTATTAAGCTTAAGAGTGAGCTGGACACAGGTTTTATTCCTATTAATCAATTTAATGATAATGGAAGCTTAGGAGAAGCACCAATGGCAAAAGCTTTTCGATCGCTTACAGATAAAGCATCTGCGTTAACCAACAAGTACATTATACACCAGTTGGAAACGATTGGTGCAAGACCTACATCTGCTACTATTACTAAAGTTTTAAATTTATTGCATCCTGAAGGATCTGCCACTTCTGTTCAAGCTGAGGATAATTTGACAGGGCATTTAGAACCTGATGATAGTGTTAAAGAAATTGACAATCACATCTCTGCGACTGGTCAAACGATAATTTCTAAGGCAGGGTTATCAGAAGCTTATTTGAGCAAGATTTTAAATGGAAAAGAAAGTAAAAGTTTCCTAGTTGACAAGACTACTCTATTGCCAATTGTTGGGGATTATGATATTTATCGCATCTTTACCAAAGATGCATTAGTTAATGAACCACTTACAACTATTGAAGGTGCTGGAGATTCGAATTCGTTTGTAATGGGGGCGGCCATTGATTATAATGTTTCTGTAGCGCTTTCTGGATATACAGGCGGTCTCGTATTTCATCATGGGGCAGAAATGCATAATGAAAATTTCGCACAACCAAAAGGAAGTGCATTGGCAATAGATGAAAATTTTAGGACTCAATTGGCAGCACCTAATGAGGGTTATGATACCGCGAATTACACAGCCCTTAAGCTTCATCAAGGAGCGCACACATCTGTAAGACCAAGTACTGCCAAGGCTGTTAGAGTCTTGGCGGATCAGGCATATCCCAATCCTAGTAATATTACTAATGCACTACCGGTAGAAAAAAAAGCCACTGCATAAAAAATAAATAAATCCTTACAAACATGTTAACAATCTTAGTTTCAGAGTGATAGTTAATTGAACATTACTGAAATATAATTACTCTTTTTTTATGTTAGTTCACAGTTTTTCCTTCTTTTAAAAACTCCTTTCTTATTCCTGAAATTATATCTTTTTTCAGGATAATATTACTTCCTCTTTTCAAAGCTTTCATCGAGCTATATCTGCTCACATTTATAATAGATCCACCCGCCATCTCATATTTTTTCGAGATTTCATCTATGTTGCAATCATCATCTAATACGCTTTTTTCAGAAAATGCCTGTTGCCACAAACGTTTTCTTTGCTCCTGTCCGGGCATTGGAAAATAAATCATGGATTGAAAACGACGGGCAAAAGCATCATCCAGGTTTGCTTTCAGATTTGTTGCCAGAATCACTATACCCGGAAAATCCTCAATTCTTTGTAAGAGGTAAGAAACTTCCTGATTGGCATGCCGATCGTTTGAGCTACTGGTTTGGGTGCGTTTTCCAAATAAAGCATCGGCTTCATCAAAAAATAATATCCAGTTCTTATTTTCTGCCTGATCGAATACATTAGCCAGGTTCTTTTCAGTTTCACCAATAAACTTAGATACAACCATAGAGAGGTCAATACGATAAACATCCAATCCGGCTGATTTCCCTAATAAACTTGCCGTTAATGTCTTACCGGTACCCGGCGGGCCATAAAATAAAGTTCTGAAGCCCGGTTTTATCTTCTTACTCATGCCCCATTCATTAATCAAAACGTTGCCATATTGAATCCAGTCTTTAATTTCATTAACTTCTTCATATATGCTATCCTCCAGCACAAGGTCAGTCCAATCCATATTGGTTTCAATTCGTTTGGCCGGAAAATTGATTCCGTAATCAGGTTTATGTGATACACCACTTGTAAAATAGCTCAAGTATTCTGGTGCTACAGTTAATACGCCACTCAAAAAAGGTTCATGAGGCTGAGTGTGTACCAAATCAAGGATTTTGAATTTTCCGAAAAAATGATCTTCACTAAAAATATTAATCAGATTAAATCTCTTTTCAAGATCAAGACCGGTAATAATAAACGCTGCGGTTTCCCCGGTCGGAATAAATCCTCCATGGTTCTGACCCTTTATGCCTCCTACTTCAGTAAAACCACGGTCGTAGGTTGAGTTTTTAATGAAGAAAATATCCAATAAATGAGGTTGAATATGAGGTGCAAGTGCTAAAGCAAGAATGACTCGCTCATCAAAAGTCATATGATAATAGCCAACAATATTGCCATAAACTGAATTATCCGCTGAAAGTTCAGGTAAAGGAATATCATAAATTTCCTTATATTCTGAATCCTGCGAAAAATACAGTTTCATTTGCGTGTCTATAACGAGTGCAAGCCATTGCATTTCCCTTACTAATGCATCGGCATTGGCTTTTAAAGGTTTTAAATCCATTCTACGTATATAAAATCAGTCATCCAAGGAGTTTTAATCATACCTAATCCCCATGGCAATGTGCTTAATAATACATCATAACCTCTAGCCTCTACCTTTAGATTCCAGTTGTCTTCTATTCTTGACAAAGCACCATCTCTTTGAATAAAAGAAGCCTGAAAGCTTTCAGGAGAAGTGTTTTTAAGCTTTTCCCATTGCAGCAATACTGCATTGAGAAGCTCCCCGGAAATGGCTCTTTCCTCTTCTGTCAAAACTATTCCGGCACTTACAGGCTCATCAATTGGTATATTACAGAGTATTTTGTTTAATACCAATTCATGTTCTTCATTTGTCTCTGTTCCAAACGCAAGGTATTGTAATAAATGAACTGCGCGGTGCCTTAGTTCCTCTGTTTTAAAATCACCATTTTCAAACATTTTAAGACGATTAAAATAGGTACTAAAAAATGGGTGCATAATGACCAGACCAGCATTATGAACATAGATTGAATCCTTATCTGATAAGGTATCTTCCATAGATTTCTTTTGTGCTATTTGCTGCTGCTCCCGCAATTCCCGTTTAAGCTGTCTCAGTTCAATCTCTCTGAGTTCATCATGATCATTCTTTAGTATATTCTCAATCAAAGTTTTGTCTGTCTTTTTAAGGGCTTCCTTTAAATCATTCTTAAACTTTTCCAATCGTTCATAATCAGAGATCAATTTACCCATTTCAGGGATCTGACTGATTATCAAACGATCTGACTCATTGATATTTTTCAATGACTCACGAAGTGCAGAAGTAATTTTTAGCTTTAGCTGATAATTACTCCCGGCCACAAATTCTAAGAGTTGTTGAAAGTAAGAATTAATATTTCCTGCTTCAATAATTCCTCCCAGCAACATCAGATTATAGTTACGGATTATTAGTTCAAACCTTTCCCTGTCCAATCTGTCCATAAGTAATTCGGTTAGCCAACTATTTAGGACCTCTATTCCTACTGGAAGGGGAACACCCATATTTCGATCAGCTTCAAGTAATTCATAAACCAAAGAATCTTTAAAAAATTTAGCGAATTGGCCTGTTACTGATGGATATTTCAATAATAATCTGAGAATACTATTAGTATTTTCAGCATGTGGATTCTTAATGAATTTCTCAATAAATTGAAAGATACTTATTTGACTTAGATTTAACCCTCCTTGTTGACGGATAAATAATAGGATATTATTCTCAAATTTTGTTGTTAAAAGATTCTTCAGATTGCTTTCTTCTATAGAATCTGATTGTCTGAAAATATCATGGAGGCGGAAGATATTTTCAGCAGCATATTTCTCAGAGTTTAGGATTAGATCTAGGTCGGAAGGCCTGTTTTTATATAAAAAAAGTAGCAGTTGCTTTAAAAGGGAGTTTATCGAAACAGTTGATGTTCGATTATACTTTTCGGGTAGTTTATTAAACTGAAGAAAATAGCGTAAAAGGAAAATAGCCTCTTTAAAAACTTCATCTCCTGTTTTAACATCAGGTTTTAACCCATCAGATCTTAGCTGTTCAGTCAATATTTGTTCAATATCGGGTAGTTCTGACCAAAGAGGAAATTGTGTACTGAGAAAATGAATTGCAGAAATATCTTTATACTCCTCAATATTTCGAAAAACCTTGTTTAATTGAGTCCTAACTTGTTTATCAAGTACTAAAGAATTCAACAATGTAAATATATTCTTAACAGACGAATCAGACCATAAGGAGAGATTTTCAATTAGAGATTTAAGAAAATCTCCTGATTTAAAGCTTTTATAAGAATTCCATATATACATATCCCACAGAGAAAATAAGGTAATCTTTTCAAGCATTTTCCGTTCCATACCTTGAAATAAAGGAATGCTTGAAATCATTAAAATTAAACTCTCTGTGTAGCGGATGGCCTTATTTCCATCTGCTAGGCCCCGAAAGAACTTATATATTATTGAGGTAGGAACTTGATTAAGTAATCTTGTTCGACTCAGTAAACTTTGACCACTAAACTTAAAAAACAAAAGGGCTTCAGTGCGTGATTCATTGATTAGTTGTTCTATTAATTCAGATGCCTTTAAGTCTGCGAATTCTCCTGCCCACCAGGGAAAATGACCAAGTTTTAGCCAATAATAAAGTATATCTTTCAAACTTTTTGATCGAACAAGTACCAGAATCTCAGAGTTTCTTTCAATTGCAACTCCATTGAGAGAACTCGTTTCGATTACATTTAAGCTAATAGCAAAAAGTGTCCTTAAATCGCGAATGAGAGAAATATGCCTCGTACTTGATTGATGTCTGACCCCAATACTTTGAACAAGAAAGGTAAGTAAATCAGAATATTTGACATTGAAACGGTTTGCAAGTTTCCGAATATTACTTTCTAGGAACATCTGCCGGTTAAATTCGGAACCTCTATCTACCAATAAATACTCCAAAACAAATTCCCAAATTGATTCGGTAAGATCCTTACTTTCAACCTTTAGATTTGAATTCCTTCTATTGAGATCTTTAGCTTCCGGGATATAATCGGTAATAAACTCAACATGTTCGGGTTCTAAGAGAGTAACAATTGATAGTAAAATTTCCTCACTAAAGTTTTTTACCAACAACTTCCTGCTGAATTGATATCTACCAATATTACGGAGGAGAACAGCCATAGTTTTAGGCTGATTATTGAGCATACTTGTTAAAAGTATATCCATTGATTGTTTATCCGAATAAGTAGCCCACCAGGGAAGGCTACCGAAAGTTAGGAAATATCTGAGGAGATCAATATCATATGAAAGCTTCACTAAATCTTTTTCGGTTTCTATTTTGGTAATTAAAGATACTTTGTAGGGAACTGACTCTTCTTCTACGAATAATTCAAGAATAATAGTCTGTAATGAATCAACATTCCTGAGTTCAGGAGAGCCTATTTTAAGTCCGGAAGCAAACAAGGAAAGCAGTTCGCTGAAATCTATATTGAAATTAGAAGCCATACCCACAAGCATGTTTTTAACAAACTCCTTTCTGTTGAAATGTGAACCTCTATCTAGGATCAGAAAGCTGAGAATTAATAACCAAATTGCCTTTATAAAATCACTTTCTTCATTTTTAACTAGAATTAATTCCCTATGAACCTGAACTAAATTATGATGATAGTCAAAAATAAATTCAGCCTCATTTGGTTCTAGGATAATGATAATGTACCTTATTTGTTGCTCAGAGAATTGGTAAAGTAGGCGCTTTCTGACATATGAATTCCGTCCGGTACGCATAATTAATTCTTTCAATTTTAGTGATGAATTTGAGAATAAAAATTCCAGAACCTCATTTAGTGCGGGACCATCTGTCACTGATACCCACCATGGAAATGAGCCTTTGAGAAGAAAAAACTCTAATAATTGTAAATAACTTACTTTTTTATCTGCCTGAAAAATATCGTCTGAATCAGCCAACTGGACAGCATTATCATGCAGTAGTATAAGCATCAGCTCCTGTTCGAGCTTTTGAATCAACTTATTTGGCAATTCAGTTTCCAATAAATCAAAAGCAAAATTCCCAATATCAATATTTAAGGTATCTAGTTTAATTATTCTGTTTGAAGGGATTATTCTATCGAATAAATTATTTATCTCATCCATCAGACGATTTTTAAAGATTGTGCTTATCTTATCCTGTAGGACATAACTCGCATCTTCTGATGAGAAATCTATATCAAATATCTGTCGGCCGATAATATGTGGATGCTTATCCATATCCAATTAAAGTGGGATATTATTTATTTTGATAAAGCATATGAACCAGTGCATTCCTGAGTACATCTTTAGTATCCTTATCTATTTGTTCTGCACTAAATTTTTTCCAATCTAAAAACCAGGCCTCAAATCTTTTCAACTTGCTTAAGCCCATCCAGATAAAATTGATTTTAACATGGGCAGGTGCATTCAATCGAAACAGATTTTCTGCAGCATCTCTAAAGCTTTTATCCTGAAAACGAGCAGGCCAGGATGGGAAAATAACACTCATTTTAAGTCTGAAAAAATCTTCACTGATCATAAGATGATCCTCCCCTTTCACAACCATATGAAATCTGGAAAGAAATTTCTCTTTTTGGCTTGCGTAGATCTTGAAATAGTTAAATAAATTTTGATCTTCATTTTCTGTATGCTCATTCGAATAAGACTCAGGAAGGTCAGAGACTTGAGTATAAAGATTTACTTTACAATAAGGCGCAAGTTTCTCTGCATTAATTTCATCTTCTTTAGCTAAAAGCTCAAGTAATGATGCCATAACATCTTCACGTTCCTGGAATGTCATCCATTTACTATGCTCCATTAAATTCTGTCCATCTCTGGCGATGAATTTGAATCCAAATACCTTAGAATTCATATCAGGCCGAATCAGGATATGTTCGAGTAAATAAAATCCTTCAGATTTGATATTCACCTTTCTGATATAATCAATTAGGTTCTTTAATGATTTCATCGCGCTAGCATGAGTCGAAAATTGACTAATTAGAGTCCACTTTTCCTCATCCGGAGCTTTATAGAGTATAATAAAACGACCTTCCCGCTCAGGATCCGGGCCAATTCTGAAATTTCGGATATCTAATGCATGTTTAAATATTCTAAAGTCCTGATTTTGAAGTAGAAAAGCATCATTCGGTATATTCTTATTTCGTATTATGCCACCTCTCCTAAAAAGAGAGTTAATTTCAGATTTCTCCATCAAAATCTGGGGCATTTCATTTTGCCAGGATGGTTCAATTGATTGTTTGGTCTCTTTTTGGGATTTGAAAAGCACTTTAGATCCGGAAGGCTCAGTACTTATATTTTCATTTTCCAATGCTTCGCTAAGTTTTCTATCAGCACTTTCATCAGAAATGTAAAGCAATAGTCGCATCTTGGCTTCAAAATCCCATTGTTTGGCAGATTTCGTGGACTTCAAATAATTAAAGGCCCTGAATCTGCCTGAACCGAATTTTGGAATATTTTTCAAAACTGATGATTTCCAATTAAGTTCAGTACTTATTTTGCTATCATTTAGATAGGTTTCATATAGGGAACAGTATAACTGTACCGGAAAAGGGGTTAAAAACTCATTAAATCTTGCTAGAAAATGATCAAAAAGTTGATTTTTTCTCTGATGAAATGTCCCTTCATTTTCTAATGACTCCTTTAAAGCCAGTATATATCCGTTTTTATCATCCTTCTTAAAGTTATCCCAATCCTGAGCAGACATGCCAGGATATTTGGAAGAGAATTCTTTTAATAAGTATTTAACATCTGGAACATTATATAGAGAGTTCTCATAATAAGTATTGGGATCAGTTTTATCGAGTTCAATTGATAAAACATCACCAATATTTGAAAGCTGAGCCAAATAATTAGCCATAATTTGCTCAAAAAATAGCAGGTATCCTTTCAGTTGTTTTGCCTGTGCTTTTCTAGATTGGGGTGTATTATTAGCAAGACCTTCATAACCTATTCCATAAATCTTTGGAAACTGGTTTTGAATGGAATAATAGACTCTATTATTGCGGTATTTGCCATCAATCTTATCCCTTGAAGAATTGCCGTAAAATGAGGAAATGAAGTCCCTTTTATCAGTTTCTCTTACTTTCTGAAGGATTGATTTAAAAACTGGTCTCTTGACACTTAATTCAAAATTATCTTTAAACAACTTAATATGTTGTTCTGATGATTTTATATCAAGCAATGCAAAGCCGTTGTCATTTATTTTAAATGGTTTATTATTACTGCCTTGCTGTCCCATAATTATCTTTAAATTCTTGACTGAGAGGACTCCATCAATCTGGGAAACTGACTTAATAAGCTCGGTAGGATCAATCAAGGTCTGCCTGCTAGTTAATTCGCTGTCAGGGATAAATCCATTTTTTAAAAAAGGTCCATTATAGATCTGATCAACACTTAAACCACTGTTTAAAAGTTCATCTTCTGTATAATATTTTACGGGCGGATTCAAGGAATTTTCGAGATTGTGATATACATAAGCCAGTATTTCTTCTGCTAGCCGCTTAGGCTCGATCATTATCTCAGCTTCAACAGTTAGCTTTTCGGGTTTCAGTATGACAATTTCACCAATAATATCTTCACAAAGGTTTCTTTTTGCAACAAAACATTGACGAACCTGATCTGCAATATTTACCGAAATAGCATCGTCACTCAAAATTTTTTCAGCTGTTTTAGGATCTACCTGTACTAATATTTTGTACAAACCACTTAAAGCTCTGTCAGAATATGCAGATTTAATGGGGTATAGCCATACATTTTTTACGACATCGATCTCATCAATAATAACTTTGCGGAAATCATTGATAGTAACCGGATTAGTAGTTAAAATTTCTTCTTTTATGAAAAAAGCATTCTTCTGATAGTTAATTTTGCCATATTCATTTGCAAGAAGATCCTGAAGAGGAAAGTCTGTTCTATAGGCAAGCTCTGTAATGCTAAAACATAATTGTTCCAAAATTGTTAAACCAGGATCGTGTAGATTGAAATCGGTCCAGCTTTTACCGGAAAGCTGCTGAATCAACTCAATTCCACTCTTCCGTAAAAACTCAAAATCCATTGAGGGTTCCTTCGTGGAGGCTTTTTCTATATAGACTGGCTTGATCATTTAGTAGCTAAAATCTTTTATTCTGTTGGATCAAGAAAAAGAAAATCGTCCCATAGACGGGTAATAGTATAATGAATTAATACGTCCTCTCCATAATTACTATTAGATCTTATTTCAAGTCTATAATTATGGGTTGTGCCGGTCCATCTGAGATTTAATTTATTCCAGAAAAAGCCATAATAGGTTTGAGTTTTTTTAATCTTACTGCCCCTGGGTCCATAAACTCCTAGTAAAACAGCATGCATAAGGGCAAATCTGCCAGTTCCTTTTTTTCCGGCTCTAGCCACAATCTCGAAAGCCTGGCAATGATCAAGTTTCTCTAGAATGGTATGCCACTTACCATCAGCGGGTCTGGAACCGCTATTATAAGTCCCGATTCTGCCCTGCATACCAACAAAACCATTGACTTCCATCTTAAAGGTATCATCACATTTGGTACCTATTCCTAGTTTGCCGTTGGTATGAAAAAAAAAACTATTATCATTATCACTTTTTGCTCCTTCGGTGAGTTCAAACGGCTTCAAAGTCAGACTTGTAGGATCAAGTTCATCTTTTGCTATGAGAAAGAAGGGATCTTGTTCATTAAGGTCTTTATAAAAAGAGATCAAATTTTTTGCTTCTTCGGTAGATGATATTCTTAATCCGTTAATTTCATCTTTTGAAAAGCCATCATCAACCTTGTGAACCATAGAATTGATCAAGTCAGAATAGTTCTTCTCAG
>Ga0105053_10011187_pt1 | contig 11049 bp, 8 predicted proteins | sample BON01_FD_78093 | JGI IMG/M metagenome (GOLD analysis project Ga0105053, IMG submission 78093) | Freshwater microbial communities from Lake Bonney liftoff mats and glacier meltwater in Antarctica - BON-01 | ecosystem: Environmental > Aquatic > Freshwater > Ice > Glacier meltwater | place: Lake...
CGCTTCTACGGTAAGTGAGAAAGTAACGGCGAAATAGATATAACCTTTACTAATATGCTGATGGAAGCCTTCGGCAATAAGAACCACGCCAATCAATATTAAAAAAGAGAGCGCTAAAACTTGTAAAGTAGGGTGCTTCTCAATGAAGGAAGCGATTCTACCCGCAAAAATTAGCATAACCACAAGGGATACTATCACCGCTAAAATCATGATCACAAGTTCTTCGGTCATACCAATAGCCGTTAAAATCGAATCAAAAGAGAACACAATATCTAAAAGTCCAATTTGTACGATTATCGCTAAAAAATTACTGGACGCTTTTTTCACCTTAGCCTTCTCCTCGCCTCCTTCAATACTTTCCATTTTATGATGGATTTCGCTAGTAGATTTGGCAATCAGAAATAATCCCCCGGCTAGAAGCACTAAATCACGACCCGTAAAAGCCATCGAGAAAACTTCAAAAAGTGGTTTGGTTAAACCAATAATCCAAGTAATACCCAAAAGCATAATAATCCTAAATACTAAAGCCAGCGCTATACCGGCGAAGCGCGCACGCGGGCGAATTTCCTCAGGCAGTTTATTAGTAAGAATGGAGATAAAAATTATGTTATCTATCCCCAGCACAATCTCTAAAAGGCTCAGTGTTAAAAATGCAATTAAGCCATCAACAGTAAAAAGTACGGAGAAGTCCATTATTTCATTTGATTTTCTAAAATTTGTGTTTCCACAATTCTTCTTTGAATTTGTGCCGCATAGGCTCGGGCAGTTTTATTGCCATATTTAGCATAAGCCTGCTGAGCCCATTTTTCAGCTTCTTGGAGATTGTCTAAAACCTCATACGCAACCGCAATATTATAGGTCATTCTGCCTGCTTCTTTTTGTTCGGCACGAGGAATAGCTTTCTCCCACACCGCAATGGCGGCCTGCCAATCATTTACTTCGGCTAAGCGTGCGCCTTGTTCTAAGGCGGGAAAGTCCTTGGCCTTAGTATAAAAAACACGTCGTAACTGCACCGGCATGGGTGCAATTTTAAAAGCATAATCATGCCCAACCATATTGGCTAATTCTCGAGTGGCCGAATTGCGATTAATTAGCGCCGCAATAGCGCCGGCTTTGCTATCTGCGGTAGCTTGCCAAGTATTTGTTTGATCCAGTAATTGTTGATCAATAATTTCTTTGTTGGCAGGATCGTACATTCTCAAGCCGATCTTGATATTACCTAAGCCTTCGGCATACCATTCATCAACCTGCACCTTACGTGCGTTATCACCGGTTCCTACCGTGCGTTCAACTTTTCTTTTACCTTCGGTAATGATGAAGTCAGAATCAACAATTTCTACACATACTAAAGCATCCGCTTTATAACGATTGAGTAGATTTTGTTGGGTTGACCAATTTAATGGCTCAGGAAAGGCCGCAGAAAAGGAATTGCCTTCTAAACGTTCGCTCGCAACCAAAACATTGAAGCGTGGTGAAATCTGCAGTTGATCTTTTAAGCTATTCACCACTGTTTGAGCCGCGGCCTTATCACCTTCTATCCCTTCTCCCGTAAGGATACCCTCACCGATATTAAGCCATTTATTCTCTTTAGAGGGCTTCGTTCTATCTACTATTAAGATAGTCTCAATTGCAGGATTGATACCAATATCTGCGGGACGCATAGTGTTTATGGTAACGGGTTTTTGTCCACCACATGCGGCCAAAAACATAGCAGACAGAGCGAGGCTCACTAATTTTAATTTCATATAAAAATATTTTATAAGACATGAAAATGGCCTGTTAAACTAATAACAGGCCATGTATTACTATAAATGTGAATGGTTTTCGCCGTAGTAAAGCATTTGACCGATAAAATCTTCGGGGAAGATCAATTTTATATCACTGATGCTATCTCCACTCATTACCGCTTCCATTTGGGGTTGAATAAAACCCGAATAAGGAGCAATGTTTAATTTCTCCGTGCGATCTAATACTTCTTGATGAATGGCCTGATCGACTTTTACACCGTAGGTTTCTACCAGTTTTTTTCCAGCTGCATAGTCACCTTGAGATTTTATACGTTGAATCTCGCGCAATTGCATGCCGAAAATGTCGCGTAATTTTTTGTAATCATTAATCACAAAATAGGTTTTATCATTTAAAACCTTTTTCTCAATAACATTATCATCCTCGCCGGTTTCAAATGCCCAAGCGGCTATAAGCTGACGGTTACGCATGTGGTCTTCTTCTATTTCTTCACCTGGTTTTAAGCGACGTAATTGTAACATTAAACCATTGCGGATATAACCATCATACTCGGCCTTACCCGCATCAAAAGACTCCATTAAACCCAGATCTATGATTTTCTGATCCATAATAAAGTAAAGCGCCACTAAATCGGCACGCGCTTCTTCTAAAGTACTAGAATAATTCTTTAAAGTTTCTTTAGGCGTGGCAATACCCGCTTCTAATTTCCCACTGGCATGGCCCACTACCTCATGTAAGGCAGTATGCATTTTACCACTAAGGGAGGCGTATTTCTTGGCGCGCTCCATTTCTTCCGTGGTAAAGGTAAATTCTTCTAAAAAGCCCGCTCCTTTAGCACTTTCATATGCACTTTCAATATTAGTCAAGCTAATTGATTTAGAACCGTGTGCTTCACGAATCCAGTTAGCGTTGGGTAAATTAACGCCAATAGGAGTTGCGGGCGTAGTGGCTCCAGCCTCCCCTACTACATTAATCATGCGGTAGCTTACTCCCACTACTTTCTCTTTTTTATGCTGATCTAAAATGGGCGAATTGTCTTCAAAGAATTGAATATTATCACTAATCACCGCCATTTTTTCACTAGCATCTAAATCCTTCACCTGAATTACTGTTTCATAAGTACCTTTATAACCCAAAGGATCGTGGTACACTTCTATAAAAGAGTTAATGTAATCTACAGTACTGGCTGTATCTCCCACCCAAGCGATATTGTATTCATCCCAAGTTTTAAGATCACCGGTACGATAATATTCAATCAGTAAACCTAAAGCCTTAGCCTGCTGCTCATTTTCAGCGTTTTCTTGCGCCAGGCCTAAATAGTGCATAATTTTAGCAATAGCGGCACCGTAAAGGCCGTCGAGATGCCATACCTTTTCTACAATTTTTCCGTTTTCGCGCACTAATTTACTATTCAGACCGTAGCTAATAGGCTCTGTATCCCCAGCTACTTTTTTAGCATTGTAGAAATCAGAAACTTCCTTCTCGGTAATATCGGGATCGTAAAAATTTATCGCCGAAGCTAAAACTAAATCTTTATCAGAATCCTTGCTCACTCCTTTACTATCGGCATCATTAAAGATTACCACAATTGCCTCCTCGCTTAAATTGGCATCTGCTTGCGCTAAAAGCGCACGGAAATAGCTTTCGCTGAAACCAGCCTCTAGCTTAGCGTGGCTATAATGATGATGAATACCATTACTAAAGAACACGCGTTTGGCATAAACCATAAAATTATCCCAATCCTCGCCTTGCATGTCCTGGCTATTGGTGATAATCTGCTCTAATGCTTTACGAATTTCCAGGTTGTGTCGATACTGTTGATCCCAAAGAATATCTCTGCCCGAAAGGCCCGCCATATTAAGATAGTAGGCTAATTTTTTTTGTTGAAGGGTTAATTTATCCCAACCTGGCACTTGATAGCGCAGGATGCGTAAATCGGCAAACTGCTCTGTTTCCCATTTAAACTCAGAAGATTCCGAATTGCTTTGCATTGTTTCTTGTTTTTGAGAATTTTCGGCTTCGGTACTTGTTTGTCAAGCTCCTAAGGATAATCCAACTAAGACACCGTAGGCTGCTAATTTTTTCATAATAATATTTAAGCTTCGAAGATAAAAGTTTATCCGCGCAAAACCTTAAAGCTAAAGCTAAGAGGGTCTAATTCTTTTAACAGGGTACTAATAAAGTTTAATCCTTGGGCAGGATAGAGGGCGCTAATATTATCATGACGCTCTTGCAAGGAGGCATTGGGAAAGAGGGCATAGTATATACGCTCAATTTTTTCCATATCGCCAGTATGCTTGCGCTTCTCGGCTCTGACCAGCTTTTTCTTAAGATTTGCCAAACCGTTTAACTGTTTCTGCCTTTGAGCATTAACTGCTCCCAACATACTCTTCTCGGTTAATTGGGCGATTTGCTCTAAATCATTAAAAATGTTCTCAATTTTGGTTTCAAATTCTTCTAAACCCGGATCTACTGGCATACCATCGGCCAAGTAATGGGCCTTTAATTCGTGTAATGGCTTGAAGAAATCCTTTACTTTTAAATCGGTATCGGCCAGGCGGTTTTGCCATTTGGGCTCAATCCATAAAACGGAATTACGCAAAACTAGACAAGGGAATTCTACCTTTTGCGCTGTAAACATCGCCTTTAACTGCAGCCAGTAGGCTATTTCACCGCCACCACCAATATAGGCGAGGTTTGGTAATATGGTTTCTTGAAAAAGTGGTCGCAAAACAACATTTGGACTAAAGCGCTCAGGATTAGACTCTAATTCGGCTAAAAGCGCATCCTTAGTAAAAGCCGTATCCGTATTTAAAACTAACCATTGATTATCTTTTTCTACAATACGTTCTCTAATATCACCTTTTAGATAAAAAAGATTGATGTCGCGGGGAAATACCTGAGAAAAATACCATTGATTCAATTCCTTACTGCTCTCCACTACCCTAGCAGCAGGAGTATGATTAAGTAGGTCTTCCTTAAAGGCCGGAATCATAAACCTCTTTAAAGTTGGTCTGTCACCATCAACGATAACTAAACCCTGCTCCGCAAATAGTGCATGCGCTAAAACGCGCGTTGCGGCAGCTAGGTTATCCGACTCTAAATAGGCCTTTTTAAAAATTGTTATTAAGTCCTTACTATTTTGGGCCGGACCTAAATGTTCTGCTAGCTCTCCAATTAAAAGTTCTAAACCAGCAGTATTCATTCGGCCTACCGCCCCTTTCTGTTTGGTATTCCACTGCAGCTTTCCTCCGTATAGATTGATGAAATTTATCTCTTCTAAATCATGATCTTCAGTTGCCATCCAATAAACGGGCACAAAATTATGTTCGGGGTATTGCTTACGCAGATCCCGCGCCAAATTGATGGTGTTAACTATTTTATAAACGAAATAAAGAGGGCCCGTAAAAATATTAAGCTGATGCCCAGTTGTTACCGTAAAAGTAGTTGGCCCGGTGAGGCTTTTAATATTGTGGAGAACGGGATCCGCCTCTTTAAGATCAATTTTTGCCTCGCGATATTGCGCTGAGAGATCACTACTTAATGCTAGCCTAATCTCCTGACTGAAATTGCTTTTAGCGGCAATCTGATCTTTAAAGTTTTCTATGTTTGGAAAGCGACCATAAAACTCCTTTAGCTGAGGATCTTGGTCGAGGTAATCACAAATTAACTGGGAGAAACACTTGGTCTCCCTAAAAGATAGGCTCTCTTCAATCATTGCGCAAAGTTAATTTTCCCAAGCAGCTTTCCCAGCAAAGATTCATTGCTAATATTAACAAACTGAAACTCTATTATTTTTGTAGTAAAATCTTAAAATGCTAAAATACCTTTAGCAGTAGATAAGCACTAATAAACAGATAAATTGCCCAGAAAGGCTTTAAGGCCAGGGGGTCTGACCCAAATAGGTATTTACTGATCTTAAAAAAAGTAGGTCTATTATGACTGATCAAACGATAGAGTTTATCGCTTAAACCTCGAAACCAAGCTTGACGCAGATATAAACGGTCAAGAAATTTCAACTTACCGCTATAATAAAGACTGCGATAGGCCGAACGTGCACCGCGGTATATATGACCATCTGGTTCAATAAAGTGACTAGCTAAAATAAATTCCCGCTGATTAATGTCTGGAAAATCCGCCGTGGCAACCTGAAAGGTTTTATAATCGATTAAAGGTCCAGACTTCTGTTGCCAGTAACTAATCCAAAACGCACAGAAATCACATTCTCCATCCCAAATTAAAACTGCGTTGGGAGAAGGAGGGTATTTTGTTTTCATGAATCTAAAAAATGATCAAGCGGTGTATTTAATTTCCTTAGCAAAAAGATCGGCAGAATTATCTTTCAGCATTTTACCTTGGCTGATGGGTAAAGTTTTGCCCTTCTGCTCAACATAGTCTTTGACTTCTACCGCTAAAATTAAAAGCTCTTTTAAATCCATCCCGCTTTTTTTTTCCTTTGATGTTCCTTCAAATATAAAAAATTAGAATGAAATTAAGACGAAAAGTTCGCTTAAAATGGGGGCTAGCGACTAATATTGAGTTAACGTAAAGAAAAAGTTAGAGTCTCTAATCACTTTCTTTGGGATTTTTTTCTCTTAATGATACCGCCCCATAATTAGGGAAATGTTTCGAGAGCCTCATTATACGCCACTTCAAAAGACAAAATATCGAAGTTATGGGATAACTTTTTCTCCTGAATAAAAGTAAGAAGTTTCTCGGTAGGCATATTGCCAGTTAGCTCGTCGGCAGCCATAGGGCAACCGCCAAAACCTTTAATTGCGCCATCAAAGCGTCTACAGCCAGCATTGTAGGCTGCCAGCACTTTTTCGTGCCAAGTATTGGGTGTAGTGTGCAAATGTGCTCCAAACTCAACCGCGGGAAAGGCTTTTATTAAGCTGGAAAAGAGAGCGTTAATATTACTAGGGTGAGAAGAACCTATAGTATCGGAAAGCGATAAAATTTTCACTCCCATACCAATCAATTGCTCACAATACTTTTCTACTAGGCTTAAGCTCCAGGCCTCCCCGTAAGGGTTACCAAAGCCCATGGATATATACACCACCAACTCTTTGTTATTAGCTTCACAAATTTCTATCAACTCTTCTACCAACGCAATACTCTCAATAATGGTTTTATTGGTATTGCGTTTTTGAAAAACTTCGGAAACTGAGAAAGGATAACCTAAATAACTTATTTCGGGACGTCGCGCAGCTGTTTCTGCTCCTTGACGATTTGCGATAATCGCTAGTAATTTAGTTTTAGTCTGCGATAAATCCAAACGATCTAGTACTTCATCCGTATCTATTAATTGCGGAATAGCCGGCGCAGATACATAACTACCAAAATCGAGCGTATCGAAACCTACCTTAAGTAGAGACTGGAGGTATAAAACTTTTTGGTCTGTAGGAATGAACTGATGAATACCCTGCATTGCATCGCGAGGGCACTCAATCAGTTTCAAACTTTCCGTGTTCATTTTAAAATCGCTTTTTTGAGGGTGAGGTATATTTACGATTTCACGGGAATTCGCTTTAAGGCTTCTTGGTAATAATGCCAAAACTTGCCTACCGAAGCAATATTTACTTTTTCATCAGGTGAGTGTGGGTTTCTAATAGTGGGACCAAAAGAAATCATCTCCAATTCAGGGTAATGTTGCCCTAAAAGTCCACATTCTAAACCAGCATGACAAGCCATAACACGCGGGCTCTCGTTAAAAAGCTCCTCGTAAAGATCTTTCATCATAAGCAGCATTGGCGCATTAGGATCCATTTTCCATCCAGGATACGAACCGCTAAATTGCACATCTGCTCCTACTAATTCCCAAGGACCAGCTACGGTATTGGCCATATCAACTTTGGCCCCTTCCCTATCACTTCTCTGCAAAGAGCAAAGACTTAAAGCTCCGTTGCCTAAAACAACTTTGGCCAAGTTATTTGAGGTTTCCACCAAATCAGGCACATCAGGACTCATCCTTTGAATACCGTCGTGGGTTCCCTGCATGGCCCATAAAAACTGCTTGTATGATTTCTGCACCATTATCATATTGGGAAGAGAATCTTCCGCCACTAAAGTCAGCTTGAAATTAGGGTCGGTTGTAGCAAATTCACTTTTTATAATTTCTTCATAATCCCATAAAAGAGCTTGCACAGCAGCAAATTCTCCGGCGGGAATAACCATTGTAGCGTGAGCTTCTCTAGGGATAGCATTGCGTAAACCACCGCCCTCAAAGGAGCTGATGCTGATACCTTCAATACCATTTACGGCCATTAAGAAGCGGGTGAGGATTTTATTTGCATTACCACGACCAAGAATGATATCCATGCCCGAATGTCCGCCGCTTAAGCCACTTACCAGTATTTTAAGCGCTTGCGTATCTGCTACAGGAGACTCTTCGTCATACTCCCAACTCAAATCTAAATCAATACCACCGGCGCAACCGATGCTCAATTCATCATCATCCTCGGTATCGAGATTCATCAGAATCTCACCCGTTAAAAAGTTAGGCTGTAAATGGTGCGCCCCGGTCATCCCGGCTTCTTCATCCGTGGTAAATAAAGCTTCCAATGGGCCGTGGGCCACTTCGGTAGATGCCAAAGTAGCTAAGGCAGTTGCCACCCCAATACCATTGTCGGCTCCTAAAGTTGTACCCCGCGCTTTCAGCCACTCACCATCAATATACATATCGATACCTTGAGTTTCGAAGTCGAAATCTACCTCGGCATTTTTCTGGCAAACCATATCTAAATGCGACTGTAAAGTCACTTTACGACGATTTTCCATTCCTGCAGAAGCAGGTTTATCGATTAAAATATTGCCAATCTCATCTTGCTTATAGCTTAATCCGTGACTTTGGGCAAAGCCAATTATAAACGCTCTTACCTTTTCTTCTTTTTTAGAAGGACGAGGCACTGCGTTTAAATTGGCAAAGTTTTCCCAGATAGCCTTTGGCTTTAAGTTTCTAATTTCTTCTGACATTCTCTCTTATTGATTTCCTAAAATAACGGGTAAACCATCTTTACCAGAACCAATTACAATCACTTTAGCGTTGGGTGATTCAGCTAATTTTAAAGTCGCCTCGATACCCTTTTCACGTAAAACCTTATCGGTCAAGGACTGATTAATAATATCATTGGCATTAGATTTACCTTCTGCTTCGATACGCTGGCGTTCGGCCTCTTTTTTAGCCTGCTGCAGTTTAAACTCGTACTCTAAACTGGATTGCTCCTGTTCTAGCTTACGCTCAATCGCCGCTTTTAATTTTAATGGCAGAGTTACCTCTCTAATTAAAACCGCATCTAAAAGTAAAAAGTTTTCGGATAAAGCCTTCGAAGTTCTCACCGTGATTTCATCCTGTATATCTTCTCTTTTACTAGAATATAATTCTTCTGGAAGGTATTTTCCGATCACCTCACGCGTGGCAGAACGAATTTCAGGCATAATAATTTTTTCGTGATAGTTCACGCCAATTTGGTTGTGCAGGTAAGGGATTTTTTCAGCGATGGGAAAGTAACGGTAAGAAAGCTCAACCGCAATGGTTAGTCCATTTTTAGATAAAACCTCCATTTTACTAACAGACTCTTTCTTTTTTACATCGTAAACAAAGATGTCGTCCCAAGGCCATTTAATGTGGAATCCTTGGTCGTAAACCTTGTCTAATTCAATACCTCCTTGAAATTTTCTGAAAATAACTGCTCTTTCTCCCGAATTAATAGTGAAAGTGATGGAATTCCAAGTCAGAATCAGGGCCAGAAAGGCAATGAAACTAACAATTATAACTATCGTACTTCTTTGATTCATAATGTTTTATTATATTAAATTTTACCCCAAAATTTTCTTAAAAGCCATTCTACGCTTAAGAGGCACAAAGCTACGAAGAACAATTGCCAAGAACTAAAAATTGAGCTAGTATTAAGCAAAGGATATGTGAGTGTGGGTGCCTCTAAATTTGCTAGGTCGTTTGCTAACATATCTATCTCAGTTTGGCGATAGAATTTTCCGCCGCTACTTTGCGCGAGAGTGCGCATCAGGGCGGGCTCTGCCTTTAAATTTTGCAACTCCAAGCGATTTAATTGAATTATTAAATCACCCTCTTGCTGATATTCCTTATCCTCTCGGCTAATATTTGCGCGGTAATGGTATTTCCCTTCTGCTAAACCTTTCGTGCTTAAAGCGTAATCCTTCAGTCTTTTTTGAAAAACATAGTTATACTCTATGCCGCTTTCGGATTGCAATTGTAGCTTTAACTCCGCATCATTAACCAAATTACCACTGGCATCAAAAAATGAAGCACGCCAATTTATCGGTGTATTGGCAAAGTTTTCACCTGGCACTGCAATCTGTAAGCCTTCATTTTTAGCTTGACTCAAAAGGTATTTCGCGATTTTCTGGATTAAACCGTCAAAGCTTTCAAAATTACCCATCTGCTTATAAGCGTAAACACGCCAACGCCAATAACCTAAACCTAGGCTTAGAGCCATTCTCCTCCCCTTTTGTTCGCCTACAGCCAAGGCGGGAGTAGAAGTGCTAATGTTCGCAATACGTTTAAAAAACAAGGTGCTAAAACCGGCCGGACTCTGTATACGCCCGTAAAAACCATCCAAAGGCGGCATCTTTGCCCATAAATTTATTTCACTTTGGTAGATGGGAAAAAAGGAGAAATTAGGATTTAACTCTACATAGCTCTCCTCTTGTTCCGCTCTTAAGGTCTGTAATTCAGGCCAAAAGTTCCAATCACTAAAATCATCGAGCGGACTGGAAATTAACCACAAAGCCTTTTTACTATTGTAGATGCGATTGAACAAAGCTTTACTGCTTTGTAAAGCAATAATTAAATCTACCGAATCGAGATTGGCATTTTCATCTTGCAAAAGCTTAATCTCATAATTCTCGTCTTTTGCCAATGCTCTGCTTATGGCGCCAATATCGGGATGGGTATTAGGGGCGAAAATGGCAATGCGCTCTTTGGCATCTAAAACCTCAATGCTAAAGGTTCTTTGGTTATTAGACTTATTCTCTTCCTCCTCTAATGGATCTATTTGTACCCGATAGAGTTGCAAGCCCAATTTCTCGCCCTCAATCTTAAAAACTACTTTCTCAAACCAATTACCAGAATTTACCGCGAAACGACGTTCCTCAATAAGCTCACCTTTTGAGTTTAGTAATTTGATTAACAAACTATTACCCTCGTAATTTTCTGCCCTAAAATTTACCGATACGTTTTGACTTCGCCCTTTTAACAAAGTTTTATTGTACTGCACCGTACTTAAAGCTAAATCTAGCCGAGAGCTACTATCTCCCAGTGCA
>Ga0105053_10011193_pt1 | contig 11048 bp, 11 predicted proteins | sample BON01_FD_78093 | JGI IMG/M metagenome (GOLD analysis project Ga0105053, IMG submission 78093) | Freshwater microbial communities from Lake Bonney liftoff mats and glacier meltwater in Antarctica - BON-01 | ecosystem: Environmental > Aquatic > Freshwater > Ice > Glacier meltwater | place: Lake...
AGGAACATATAGCAAATTCGCACGCAAAATTCATTTTCTAGCGCTCGGCGTTTACTGTCCCGCAGGTCAAAGCGCGTTCCGCAGATCGCGTCCGCAACTGAAATTGGGTGAGGAAATCGAATCGTCGAGATTAGTCGACGACTAATCGCGCAAAACTCCCAGATACCCAACCCCACCTTAAAAATAAATGAGATTGAATTGAACTGAAACAAACCAAAGTTTGTGCAAAAAGCAACTTTCGACACAGATGGAGAAGGCCCGGGGAGGTGTAGTAATCAGGCCAAAAATATGCTGACACATTTTTTTCAGGTTTAGGGGCCACCTCCCAACTTTGTCGAGAATTTCCGGTCTGACGGAAGAGCAGAGACCAGGCCGAAGGGGTAATGTGAAAAAGCATTGCAAAATTTAAAGTGATTTGCCTGCTCAATCCAGTGATTAGCTTGGGTCTTGGAAAATCTAGAAAGAAAGAAACACATTTCAATTTGGGCTGGGGATTGAGGGTACCCCGGCAAAAAAGTACTGCGAGGACAAGTTCCCCCCCCAAAAATATCCAAAAACCCCGAGGGAGAAAACCGGCGGGTTCGAGGTCTACGACTCCTTGACAGCAGACCACAGACCAGACCACTGAAAGGACAGCAGCATCTGCAAGAGGTGAGTAGGGGCAGAGGACCTTCTGAAACTTGTGACCATCGAGGTTGACCACTTCAATTAGCGTGCTAAAGGGGGTGTTTATTAAAGATTAACCTCAGCAAGAGGAGCAAAAAACAATGAGATTGAAAGACACCGAGTTCGCAGCTGTCAAGCTCCCCAGATGCCCAGTGTGTGGGGGCGTGAAAGTGAGGAGAGGAAGGTACTAAAGCAAGTCTAGTCAGGTTTGTTGCACCAGGGGCACCTTCGACAGAGGTGCTCGACACAACACGGCGCGCGGCACGCGCGCATTCGGGCATTCGGGCCCCTTCGCCCACATACAGAATGTCCCCTCGGCGCCGCCAGGATTTTGCCTCTGTCTGGATTTGGCGACGGCGGCGACGGATCTCTCTTCCGTCTCTCTTCCGTCGGCCCGGGATCTAAATCCCGGGGAAGGCCACGTGCTGGAAACTTGAACTGCCACATCCCGGGAAAAGCCACATCCCGATGCCAGATCCAGGAAAATTCAACATCCTGGACAATGCCACGTCCCGGAAACTGCCACATCCTGGACCCCCCTTCTGTCGCCGCGAATGCCACCTCCCGGCGACGGCCAGATCCGGGAAAATGCCCCTTCCCGGATCTCTTCCGTCGCCGCGCGGCACAAATGCGGGGGAAGGTCAAATCCTGGCATTTGCGGGGCGCAGCCAAAAGCAACGGGCGGCGCAGCCAACAGCCACAGCAAGCCATTGCCACAGCAATGGCCCACCTTTGGCAGTGCCATCGAAGGGGGGTGGAAACATTTGTCACGATTTTTTTTCTTTTTTTCTTTTGTTACCAAGCGGCAGAAATGTCGAGGACATTATTGCGCGTGTTGGGGTCGTCAGCTCTTGCGCTTCTCGCGGTGGTTATGGTAGTCCAATCGCACAGACACGAATCTCATGCAACCTCAGTTCTTCTGCGGCAGAGGTTGCTTGATGCGTCCTCGCACACTGATGTGGAATCGCAGGGAGGCAGTACTTCTGATGGTTCTGCACCCGCGCTTGCCACGGTTGCCAATGTTGCCAAGGTTGCCCAGGATGCCAAGGTTGCCACCATTCAGTCAAAGGGCCAGCATATTGCGAGGCATGACATTGCGGCTGTCACACAGGCGGAGAGGAAGTTGAAGGAGAGGAACAATCAACTTGCTTCTGAGCGCAAGGTTGTGCAAACAGAGAAGACCCAGCTAACAGTCAAAAAGGAGATCGACTCTGTGGAAGCTGAGCAAAGGGCGGTGGAACACAAGCTTGCTCAAGAAGACACGAGGAGAGAAAGGATGAACGATGTGAAAAGGGGGATGGAAGCCGCGACAAGACAACGGGAGCGTCGTGCTGTCGTCAAGGGACCCTCTGGTTTCAAGAGGGTAGCACACAATCAAAAGGTGATGCGCAAACGAAAACACGCACTGCCACGAAAAGCCTCGCCTTCTTCTGCCAAGCCCAGCGGCAAGACTGCCACGGCAAAATCCGAATCCAACAGCCGCGACTGGAGGACTCAGCTTGGCCTCATTGACCCCTGAAATGCTCGCATTGAATAAGAATACGCATTGTACTGCATATGCAGAGAGCCCCATCTTGTGTCCCTCTCTTGTCAACCTCTGTCCTGGTTGTCGCAGGGAAACATCCACTGAAGTTGGCTTTGGCAACCAGTTCCTGTAATCACCTTTTCAGTCACGGGCACCCAATGTCATAAACGGCACATGAATGGGAATGAGTATAACTGCTTACGTGAGCTTCGCTCCCACCATGTTTGTACGCAGAGGGCATTTCCTACACTTGCATGGGGCGCGTGGCGGCGAAGCGCTATAGCGCGAAACTGTCGCGCGCCCAGTGGATCGGACCATGTCGATATGGGAGTGTATTAGAAAGTAGGGAAGTCCAAGGCCCTCCATCTAAAACAACTGTGTCCGTTCGTTTTCGAACCCTGTATCAAGACAGACTCGGATTGGCAGAAGTCTATCGTGGGGTACCGTCACGGAAATTGCGTTGTGGTACATCAAACGCGCGAGTGGAGATACATGTCAGACAAAGTGCGTGCGGCAACGAGACGTAGCCTGACGTCGCCGCGAGCAGTATCCTTCTTTACTCCAGTGATGACACGGTCTACCACGGTCGTTGGTGGTCCGACCATTCAAAATGGTGGCCCGACCATTCAAGTTTTTGCTATCGCTCAAGGGTCATTCGCGTGGAAATGACGCAGAGACCGTGACCAGCTTTACTGATTTACCTGGAAATGATGATCTTAGAAAGAAAGCAAGTCCATTACAGCTCTTTCTCCTTTTACAGGTCTTGGAGCTTTCGAAAATCGAACCTTAGTGTGCGTACACGCCACCCACGTATTATTTCTCATCATGTACCTTGCGGACATCATAGTTTTGCTCCCGTCACAGCGATTGACTGGTCCGGATCCCCACCCTCGAAAAATAGACGTTCTCTTGCCGGAATTTAGAAAAAAGAAATCATTTTCAAGAGGCTCTTGGTGGTGGGTCTTCAACCTCGATTCCACCTTTTTTTTATTTTTGCCATTTACTTATCTGATTCTCAATTTACCACTCATTGGTGAGCCGGGGTCGAAACACATTGATTACGAGACGCTTTTCGTACGGGTTCCCAATGTCTTTTCTCTCCAAAAATCGTCTTCTTACAGGTTTGTAGAATACTGTCAGTCTGTATGGGCAAGACTCCGACACCTAATCATTTACGACTTGTGAGGGTCGGTAAAGAGAGACTCACACAAACACACGGTTTGTCCTCTGTCATCACATGTCGGGCCGTTCCAACCCGACCGTAATAAACGACATGCGGAAAGAGTTGCTCTTTATGATGAGAAAGGGTCTTTGACACAAGGGTCTTGCCAAGAGTTGCCTCTAAACAAGGAGGTAGATAAATAAATATAGGGTGTCTTGTGGGGTCATCTCAAAGTCGTAGGGGCATTCAGCTGCTTTAGATTGTTTTCTTCAGCCTTTCTAGAAAATCCTCCATGCGTTGAGTTTGTCCACACAACTGCATGCGAGACAAGACAAGCAAGTGAGAAATGTATAGATGTATACATATATATGCATACATACTTACATACAAACTCAAATCATATATACGTACATAAATGCATACATGCATGGATGTACTCACATACTCACATACAAACAAACCAAAAAAAGTATGTAAAATTATGCATATATGAATATATTACATGCATCCAAATATATGTATATCTACATATACATATACACATATATTTATACGTAAATATATATAAATATATAAATATGTATATAGCATGACGCACCTTTCCGACACGAGTTTGCGGAGCTTGCATTTCACTACCCTTCTTTTCCTCCTCCTCCTCCTCCTCCTCCTCCTCCTCCTCTTCATCCAGTGGATCCTCGGGCATTTCTTGCGTCTTGCAAGTGATGCACGCCTTGAAAACACGCACAGTTCGCCCGCTTGGTAATCCACCTGCGTTTCTCGGACACATTAGATTTTTTGCACTGTCTACCACCCACATATACATCGGTGCAGATTTACTAATACACTACCCTGTACAGTAGGTAACACTATATTTTTCAATACACTCTGCCCTCATACACCCACAATGTGTCAACACCACACCCTCTTTTTGGATTCTCACGTCAAAACACTTTTCTTTGGACGGGCGCGCAGCGGCGTCGGGCCCCTCTCATAGACTAATTGCCTGATCTACGTATAGTATACGTATAATCTACGTATAGTGTACGTATAATCTACGTATACTCTACGTATAGTCTACGCATAGTCTACTTATAGTCTACGTATGGTATACGTTTAGTCTACTTATAGTCTATGTTTGGTCTACGTTTGTTCTACGTTTAGTATACGTATAGTCTACGTATAATACTGTTTACAGGGAATAAGTCAACCAGAAGTCACTTCTCGTTGGCCGCCGTGCGCCCCGAAGATTCAATCTGTCACTTTCAAGAGTTCATCGGGCTCGTTTAATTTTTTGTTGCTCAACTGATTGTGCCCTTTTGAGGGTGTGTATGTAGCTCATCCTACGGGTTTTTTGAGCGTGTATATCGGGCGTGTGGGATTGTACGTAGCCCATTCAATAAGGCTCTTATGAGTGCTATATATGGCGTATACAGTCAAAAGAGTCTTGATTGCAGCTCATCCGATTGGCTCCGTACCTTATTATATGTAGTTCATCTGACCAGGCACTTTTGAGTGTATATATATACAAACGAGTACTGTCCCACATAGTGCCAAATAGGTGAGGGACGGACTGACCCGTTGTTTTTCCCCCCACCCTTCTCTTCAAAAATCATGGGGGGGGGAAAGTTAACGAAACAAAACGTACAACGGCGGTCCGCGAGTAGCTCCATCACTAAATTGTGAGTAGTCTGTGAAGAAAGAGCAGTATGAAATTGGGCTCCTTTCCACAAGAGACCTATCACTTGGGTGCACGGTGGCGAGGGCATGCTGTTCTGCGTCTGATTGCTAGGTCTCTTGTGAAAAAAGAGTCCAACGAAAATTTTGTTATGGTTCTTCTGCACAAGACTGCTGAGACTTTCGGGAACACATCGTTGCATCTATGCGGACCATTGCCAACGAAATGACTTACTATACACGCATTTACAGATACTCACAATGCGTACACATGTGACACGCAGACAAAGCCTCACCAAGGATACCCTGCACAGTGCCGATGAAAATCATGGCCAAGGAGAAGACAAACACCCCCGTCACCATGTCGATGAGCACAGAATTCGTTGATGTGTCGGTTGTTTCGTGGCAGGGGAAACCGTCACTCGAAACGTTAAATTCGCTCTCCAATCGTGCCATTGTTCCGTTAGTCACACCTTTTTGAATCGCAACTGAAAACGCGCGCGAGTAGTGATTGTTCTTGGGAAACCCCATTCCAAACCCTGTGTACATGTTTTAATGTGTTTGTGTGTGTGTGTACAATGTTTGACCTTAATACACGGTTCGCCACAGAAAGGAAAACACAGTCCCAATAGACAACAATGTGGTGTCCTGTCACAAAGATTGGCAGAGCCCTCCTTCGCCGCGCACAACTGGCGCAAGGGCGGCTGCTTTCTTTTCGAATCTTGAGTTTCAGCGCGTTTCCTGCTAAGTTTTTCTTCCCTCTTTGTCTTTGAATTGTGTTGCAAATAATCATTTAAAAACAGCTGTCTACACCAACAGACCAGACGACCGAAAGACTACGAGAGGAGAGGGGCATATGTAAAACTCGAATCACAGCTTTGACACACAAATTTCTGTTGCAGACTGTTTTCGACACACACATTTATGTTGCAGGCTGTTTTCACGTGAATCTAACCAGAGGTGAAGAATTGATCACCAACCGTCAGCAACGGACACTTGCCCAGCGCATCTCTCCTCTTGCGAATCTCATAGTAGGCCGACGGCGCGTCAAAAAACATAGCATCTGCCAAGATTCTCACAACATCAGCTCAAGACTCAATTGGGTGCGCGCGCCGATGCTGCCGCGCGCCATTAGGAAGGAGCGGAGCTTTAGTCCCTATGCCGCCAGGCGCCACGTATCTCGAGATCGATAAAATTGACAGATTTGGGGTTTTGTGCATTACAAGTCTGAAATCTCAAAATCAACAATTTTTCAGGTAATTTGACTTGTGTTTTTCCGGCATTATCCGTATAGGTTGTCGACTCTGAGATTCGATATGGGGTTAGATTCAAATACTGCACTATACATATAGCCCATCGATTTCTGAGATTCGGTCAACAACCAATCACCCGGTCACTTGCAGGTCGACTTTTTTCGCGATTTCAAAACAGGCGGAAAACGCAAAAAAGTCGACCATTGACAGGGTGTGGGGACAAGGTTGTCACAGGTCGACTTGTTTTCGAATTCATTGTCGCAGGTCGGAAAAACATGCCAAAATTGCATTGGATAAACTCGACCTGGGACATTTCCAGGTCGACTAGAATCAATAGAATACCAATATCCCACGACCCAACCCGAATCTCAGAGACGATAACATCTGCGGAGAGAATCCTACTCTCGGTTCAAGTATCTCTCGATTCAAATATCCCCAGTATTCTCAGGATTGTGTATTCTATAAATACACAGCATTTTGAGAATTTCGTGGCGGGTACTTGGTATTGAGTTGGTCAGCGCAGGTTCAAAATCAAGAGCCAGGGCACTCGATCATTACAATATCAAATGACTACAATATCAAATGACTGAGCTGACTTTTGAGAATGTGCACCTGGCGGGTAGTTAGTGTCGAGTTGATCAGAGCAATAAACAAGGTCGTACGCCCCAAGCTCGGCGCCCACCGTTGTACACGGGTCTACCTTTTTCGACATGATCAACGGTTTTTTGATGCCGTCCTGAAAGGCGTACGACTCCAGCGTCTTTGTAGCGTATATGTTAAACTTGATTTTTGAATCCTGCCACAGCCACCATACATACAACACACATAATGGAGTGAGCCCATGGTTGCCAGTGGAAACCGCCTTGAGACCTGTGGTACAACGCGGCGCGCGCATCTCAAAAGAGCCCTGCATTCTCTCAAGAGAGCCACACTGCTAGACTCGAACCCCATCATGGTGCAGCGACTCATCTGATCGAACATTTGGGGATCTGCTGATATAATACATGCAGCTTATTCGGTACATTCTCGACATATCTTACCGCATTCATAACATTCTGCATCAGCTTAAACTGCGTGCTGCGGGGGGTCGTCTCCTCACTAGCAGATACTCTCAAAAGTCAGCACTATTTTGATTCTACATAGCAAACTGAGTAGCAAGCTGACATTTGACAATTCTTGCCTGGCACCTCCGCGGAGCTTGCCCTTGTACTTTGGCTGCTCCGTATCCTCCCATATAGGACCACGAACTGCCACAGTGTGATGCCCTGACTGCAAACTGTGGAACCCTGTGACCATGGCCTCAGAGGAGGAGAGGAGAAAGGGGCCCAGCACTCCAGTGTACGTTGCAGCAATGATGGTGAGATAGAACCAGTGCCCGAACATGAAGATCTTGCCTCCAGCCGTAAAGGGCGCCTTGCCCGGACCACCTAATTCGTCCACATCTCTCCGTCAGCACCATATTGCACCTCATTTAAATTGTGCCATGTATTCCATTTTGTTGGGTGGGGGTTTTCCCAAAAACTCCCTCGGGGAGGGCGCATGTCCGATCCTGCAGCGCACCACGTGATGAGCCACTTGTTGCGCCAATTGTCGCGCCACTCGCATCGACCTGCACTGATTCTATTTTGTGGGGTTTGAATCTCCTTGCTTAAATTGGATTAGTCCAACACTCAAGACTCTCTGATGGAAGACTCGATCCGTTTTATATGAACAGAGATTTGACAATCCGAAATTGGCAGGCCCTCTATGAGAAGCACACGGCGGCGAGGGCACACGCATGCTTACACAAGTAGGCGCGCGGCAGGCGCGCACTCGGGTACCTTCGCGCCCATAATTTTCGTCCAATACGGATTCGTCCAAACCCATTTTTTGTGCATCACACCTGCCGCGCGGCACGCGCGGACTCGGGTACCTTCGCGCCCATACGGAATTTCCTACTTCCTAGCACGAATTCACCGCCTCCCAGATTCCCCACAATGGCCGGTAAGGGCTGCTCGTCCCCACCGCGATCGGGACAGGCCGGTCTAAGAAATCTGGGAATTAACCGATTCGGGGGTTGCGGACAATTTGGTAGGGTCCGAGTAAAAAATTGTTGGAACACCAAAAAAAATAAGAAACTTACCAACAAGTTTTTTTGGGTGGACACAAAACAAAACAGGTCTTGATAAATCAAATTTTCGTATGCACGTCGCGCGCCCGTCGCAAGATTGAAAATCAAAAAGAAAAGAAAAGAGTGGAAAAGAACACACAAACCCCGCTGCCGCCGCGCACGCTAAGAAATGGCGGGACCAATCATCCGACTCACCAGGGTCAAGGGCAGAGCCAAAAGACCAATACAAAGAGTCGTAGAAGGGAGCAATGGCGTTTGACTTGTCAATTTGCGGGTTTTTCCACGTTTCCACCAGCAGGATTAGCGCCCACACCACAGCTGCACAGTACACACACATTTGCACACAACACAGCACCAGCAGATTCAATACCGTTTGAGTAGTGCACACAAGAATGGTCGTTTGCAGATTTTTCCAGCACAAGATAAGACGAGAGTTTGACAAAAAGAAAGAGTGAGTTACCGATTTCCATGAAGATGCCCAGGAACCAGAGCGATTCGTCAAAACATTTGAAAGTTTTCATGATATCAGGAATCAGCGGTTTCCCCTTCTTGATGGTAATTTGGCGCACCGTATAATATGAAATCGAAAAATCAAGCAGATCTAATCGCTCGCGCAGCATGTGCACGGCTCCAGCCACAAGATCAGGCCCCTTGCTCTGGCATGTGAGGTCGTCACGGAACATGCACTCATTCACTTTGCTGGCACCAGTATAGGATCTGGATGCTTCACACATTGTGTTTGTCGATGCCGAGGTGTTTTTGAAATCGCCTGTGGAAGCAGAACCAAATCAAATGGTTGTCGAGTAACAACATCTCAACATGCATGGTGGTAGTGGTCTTCTCAAAGTGCGAGTGCTTGCAGGATGGGCTCACCATGGCACACCATTCTGATTGCCCCCGATGCAGCTTCAGTGTTAGATGGAGCAAGGTACCACCTGGAGATGAATTTAAATTTTCGAACACAGAGTCACTTCTTGCAGGTGTAGGATGCAAGTCTTCGGAACTGTGTTCAGAACACATCGTCGACCGCAGTCGAATCTCAAAATCATTGACATATACGGATTTTGTGTCGTTTGCATTTCGAATCTCAACATCAGATCAAAAACATTGCCAAAAGGCAACACGCACACCAAAATCCCGGCCTCAAAAATTTAACAAGCCCAGAGACAGAACCAAAAAAACTTGCCCTTTGAAAATGTTTTTGATTTGCTTGTGGGATTAAAAATGCAAAAGACACTAAATGCGTTAAGTTATCGATTTCGAGATTCGGCAGGTCACGAGAAGGGCAAATGGCAGCGAGGCATCACGCTCTGAAGCTGCCGCGCGCCACTCGGGTTACCTCGCTTCAATAAAGATTTGAATTTGTGTGCCTCTTGACGTGGTGTATTCAGAATGTGTTTGCACTATTGAAGTATTGAACTGATCATATTGAAATATTGTGCAACCATCCTGAAAAAGTATCTTATGTGCAGCGAATACCACATGTCTCCCCACACAGGAGGGGATAAGCCAAAAAATAATGCATTCAGCGTTTGAATTCCAAAAACAGCTCACTCGAATTGCACTTCAGATTCTGCAGCTCCGCCGTCAATGCACATCTGCATCAGATTTGGCCGGACTGTCTCCATCACGAACTTGTAAGTAAGGCCACCACCGAAAATTTTGAAAGCAGACGGCGGACACTTTTGCTTCTGGTCGCATTTCGTCCTGTCAATGAACTGTGTGGCGAGTGAGGTAGAGGAGATGGGGTGTCCAGCAGTGAGAAGAAACGAGAGGGCGCACACGATAGATTGCGAAGATATACACATTTCGACTGCAAACAGCATGTGCATTACACTCCTGCACACAGCAACGGGGACAACAGAATCTGGCAAGATGTGAGAGGACAATGTGACTCACCGTAAAAGGCTCCGCCTGATGCGTAGCAATGCGAAATCTGAACAGACAATGCCAAAGAAAAAGTCAAAGGACTGGCGTCTGGTACTCCTGCCCTTTTTATGGTGAATATAATAGGCCATTCCCAATAATAGGCCATTCCCAATTAACCTACGCATAATCATTTTCAAGTTGTTTTTATTGCCAGTGCCAATCAATGAAACCCCCTCTCCTCTATTCAGTACCACGAAAGCACACACAAACCGCAAACCAGTGCGTGTGAACAGGCCACAGGAGACAAGAGCCGAGGCGCGCCCTTGCGCATGGTGGGGCGGGAGCAGGAGCAGAAGACTCACTTTTTCCCGCAGTGTGCCGTGCTCCAGTCGGTTTGTGCGGACGACAGTGAGAAGGCTGCTGCCAGGCAGAGGCGTACAAGGCGTGCCCTGGCAGGCGCTTGTCGCCGCCGGGCCAAGCAAATGGAGGCGTGGCTGTCCGGGCGCGCCATCGGGCCGTCGCGCGTGCGAGGCTGCCGTTGGCTGCACGCACACGCAGCCATTCTTCCGTTGGTACAGCTTGCCTCTTAGGTAGGGGCTCTTGCTCCCATGATGAGGCGCCCACTCGGCGGCAAGGTTTGCCAAATTCTTTTTTTTCCGACTCCCGGCAACTCCAGAAATGACATTTGGGGAGTTTAACAGCTGCGAACTGGGTGTCTTTCGATTTTAATGTTGCTTACTCCTCTCGCTGAGGTTACTCCTTAATAAACACTTTTAAATTAAAAAAAGA
>Ga0105053_10011197_pt1 | contig 11044 bp, 10 predicted proteins | sample BON01_FD_78093 | JGI IMG/M metagenome (GOLD analysis project Ga0105053, IMG submission 78093) | Freshwater microbial communities from Lake Bonney liftoff mats and glacier meltwater in Antarctica - BON-01 | ecosystem: Environmental > Aquatic > Freshwater > Ice > Glacier meltwater | place: Lake...
ACCGCAAGATAGAATCAAGCTTGATTCTATCTTGCGGTGTCCACAGGGCTTATAGCTAAGTGGACATCGGCTACGATTATCATGAGTTTAAGAAGCAAATGAACAACAAAGGTAAAAGACTGGACGGCACAGTTTTCACCTATGCCGATCCGCGATATGCAGGGAAACTCGATGATCCGCAAGGAGGTGACACGACAAAGCTGATGCAGCAGGTACGAGAAGTCATGACGGTCAATCAAGAGGTGGAAGACGAATAAAGTTGGATCTGGGCAACGTCGAAGCAGATGGGGTTTCCGCTACGGTCGGAATCTGCGAATAAGAATCACGATGAAGCCAGAAATTCGAAATAATGCAATGACCAGCGTACTGATCAAACCGCATCTCTGTTGGCGCCTATCATCACAGATTTCATTCGAAACACAAAATGGGAACTTTATGATGAGAAGCTCGAAGATACGTTTGAAATGCTAGATTTGAAGTGGAGCAAAGTCTTTGAAAAACGAGGACACCTCGTGTCACAGCATGGTCAGATCACTTGATGACAAAAAACACTTGAAATTGTGTGTGCGAGCTAGGGTAGAGCAAGACAATATCAACAGTAAAGAAAACAACTTGTCAGAATCTTTAGTCCAGAATTAGTTCGTGTTTTCCGGCGCCAGCCGTGAAATTTTCAACACGTGACATTAGTAGCGCGTCGGAGAGAGCATTTCCGATGTTTTTGGGCGATTTTTTTGGTTGCTCAAGTCCCTTTGCGTTTTAGTGCACAAGAATTCTCTCGCTTCTTGTCAACAGTGTTTTCACAGCGTCGAGCCACGCCAATAGAGACAAGTTCAGTAATTGTGATATTTATGTTAAATGTCTGGACGTACATTGTTTCTTATAAACTGTTTTGGAATTGAATTGGTGCAATTTGTATCTCCGAGGGCACGAGGTTTGATTTGACAAAGGGTTTATTATTTGACACTTTTTCCATTACTGTTTGGTACAAGTTGTGTCCTTGTAATCACTGAGTATTGAAGTTCGAATCATCCACACCACCGATGAATTGGGAGACAGAATAAGAATCTTCAAATCAAATGCATCACAGACTGATTAACAAGAAGAAGTTTCGTGAAAAACAGATTTTTGTTTGCAACAAAATGTGCCGCAGGCAAGATTTATCAAACAAAATGCGCCGCAGGCCAGATGATAGTATATCATTCATTTTTCACAGCTCAGAATCTTCTTTCAATGAGTGATGATTGCTTTCATTACTTGAATCAGTAATGTAGTACCTTTGTTTGAGGGTCTATGTAGCTCAAATGCATGTAGATTTGAATTTTCGTTTTTTTTTGGGGGTTCTGCCGGAATCGAACCGACAACCTCGGGATTGACAGTCCCGTGCTGTGACCAGCTGAATTAGTTTTACATAGTCTCGGATAAATTTGTTTATCAATCAGCGTTTAGCCGGCCCAGAGTACGTTTTTTTTCCCTACTGAATATCAATCACCCTGCATATGGCACGTGGACGGCAGACTTCCTGTTACGGCAAAATGAAAGAAGAGCGTTCTGAGGGAAGTATTTGAACGACTCGCGCGTCCTTTGGAAACATAAAAGGCGGAGGCCGGATGGCATGATGATGATGGTTGCTTTCATTACTATAAATAGTGGTTTAGTACCATTGATTGATGGTATACACGCTCAAATCTTATTTATATTTGAGATAATCGGTGGATTGCGTTCACATCTTTTGCTTTTCTTTTTCGGAGGAAAAATAATGTTAAAGAAAAAACAGTTAGTCCAAGATCTCATCCCGCCTCTTAGCATCTACATACACATGTGTACTTTGTACACATATACGAATATATGTATGCCGAGATTTAGTCCATCTGGATTCTTCGGGCCCTCCAGGTGTCTCATCCCAACCCCTGGGCTCACATCCAAGTACCCCATCTGTGCAGTGTGTGTGTGCGTGTGCGTATACACACACACACCCACATACACTCCCACCTGCGTTAAAATAAACAAGACACAGACAACACCCCTATCTTTCCTTCTGTCAAAAACAACCCCCCACGCCAGTGAACAAGCGAATTAATGGACTAGTTGAACCCCCCATCCTCATTCCCTAATGCTAAATGAAACAAACTGCACATACATGTGCGCATATGCACATCCTGTAGCAAGCGTGAAGCAAATGTGTACGCTGATGTTCACAACATCTGTCTAACATGCACACCTGCACATGCATGGTGCTCAACAACACCTGTGAATGCATGCATACTCTCCGCAAAAATGTATATGGACTCGTGCATGCGCACCTATGCAACGGTGCAGCAGCTTCTTTGCCATAGAAACTATTGCGAACTTATCTTGAGTTTTGCGCGAGCATCGTGCAGGCTATCGTTTGCCGCCCGCCCTCCTGCCTGCTCGACGAAATCAGTCGCCCGCCGCTGTAGTGATTAACAAGAATCATGGAACACCATACTTTTCACAGTTCAAACGATCATCTGAAAGAAATGAAGATTTTCTGGGGGTAAAAGAAGATGAGGCAATAATAAGCAGCACAAAAACATCATCGAGGCGCTCAAAACGGCTGCCCCGCAATGGACGCTTGAACAGATTAATTTAGTGTCAGGGAGGCTTGGTGCAGTAGTGGAAGACGATTTCTAAGACAAGCCTTAAAAGCTCAGTGTACACGCAAGAAATAGGGACAAGATTCCGGCGGCACATTTGCAACACATATGCGAAGTGCATGACACAGTAATCCGATCCTACTATCAGAGTCGCTCCCTTGAGAATGGGGGCTAGAAGGGCAGCTCCCGGTAGCCAGGACCTATCAGATTTTGAAGTAATAAGCTGCCCTTGAAGGGCAGCCTCTGCGGATCAGGGCAGCCTATATGTGCCTCTTTTCAAGAAAGATACCAAGAGATTTAAGTGTTCGAATCTCGTTTGAACTGAGATTTTGCTGTTTCGGGAAATTATGCTGTTTCCCAGAGATTTTGCTGTTTTGGATTCGAACAAAAAATCTCTTGGTATCTTTCTTGAAAAGAGGCACATATAGGCTGCTCTGATGCTGCCCTTCAAGGGCAGCTTATTACTTCAAAATCTGATAGGACCTGGCTACCTGGAGCTGTCCTTCTGGCCCCCATTCTCAAGGGAGCGACTGTATCAGCAAATGTATAGGTTGTCTGGGGCTGACGCGATGACATCGATGGAGAACCTTGGAGAACAAGTGTGTGTGTAAATCATTCATCATCTTTTTGTTATCAGCCGCTGAAGAAAGGTGAAGGCAGAAAAAAGCTTGAGTAAAATGTGGAAACCAACGTCGTTACGCACTGGAGGCACAGCACAAGTATCCGAATGGTTCAACTTGTAAATTTCTGATACTGCCAAGAAACTATACTAAGTATGAAGTAATGAAAGAAACGATGTGGTGATAACGACCAAATTGAAAACAGGGACTCAAGGCTGAAGTTCATCTCTGTACAACAAGCAAAGGCAGAAGAGAAAAAGGTGAAGACACACGCACAGGTTCAAAGATCACATTTCCGTGATTCAGCAAAAATTAAACAGTTGACAAATTGGAGCAGAGATGATCCAAGGATCAAAAGCGACACTGTGACAACTTGAGGAGGAGTTGCAGGCTGCAAGATAGAGGCGCAGTGCACGGTCGGAGTGGGAGCCGACAGCATGTCGTTGCTCATCACTGCGGCGGGGGAGATGCGTGGCTCGCTCGGGGTAGGATTCAAGAACATAAGGCGTTCTGGGGTCATGAAATGAGGAACCCAGCAAGGACCGGGTGTGGTGGCCTCTCGATGGCTGGTGGGCGGTAAGGCCAAGTCGCAGGGAAGAGGGATGGGGTGAGGGGCCATCAATTGCCATCACCGCCATTTTTTACAATTTACTTATGTCTTTCGGCTTTTTGTCCCGACATGGGAGGCTGATAGCAAATATCCGTTCTACATCATGTAGAATGGAAGTGGCCAAATAGAAAGGTGGTACTTTGACCGTCGCGCAAGGAAAAGGATCCCGGTGATACCCATATACATGAATCCTTATTTTACATTTATTTCATTTTAATTGTTTTCTTGTCAAACACATATTTTCTATTCAATTTTGATACAATGAACGTTATGATTGGCCGACACATACGGATCTTATGATTAATGCCATGTGGGAAAAGAATGGCCAACTACGCAAACACATACATACGAAGATACACACACACAAAAACAAAAAACAAGAAAACAAAAAAAAGTAGAAACCAAAAACCAAGAAAAAAAGTGATAGGGTGAGAAAAGAATAAAATAAAAGAGGAGGGGGGAAAAAGAGGAGAAAGAAAGAGACAGGGAAAGAAGAAAAATCAAGAAGTGGGGAGTTTAGGGGGGTAGAGGAACGTGGGTACTGAGGGGTGTAGTACCGCATACCAATAACGCTAGATCGACATGAACTTGAATGTTTGCAGTTTTTCATCACCTGCAAAAGGACAAACAACGCAAACAACGCCACTCGCTATGTGAATCTAGGTAAGAAAAGAAGAGAGAGTTTTAAACGCAATCACTACATTATCTCTCGAAGAGAAATAATAAAAGCAACTATCATCATGCTCTGTCAAAGTATCACGGAACCCAGTGGATTTGGACAAAAGAGTAATATTATGGAACCCAGTGTGTGCAAGGAGAAGTCATACTACTCTTCTCCCCAAACCCAGTGGGTGTGGCATCCCTACAGTCGAGATCATGGAATACAATGGGGTTGGGGAAAAGAGTAGTATCTCAGAACCCAGTGAGTCTGCGTATCATGGAACCCAATGGGCCCGAGGAGAACAGTTAAATTACGGAATCCAGTGAGTTCAGAGACAAGTCATACAAATCTTCTCCCCAAACCCAGTTGGTTTGAGAATCACGGAACCTAGTGGGTATTGGGAGCACGGAACTTAGTGGGAAGGTTCGAGAAGAAGTGATACTACTCTTGTCTCCAAACCCAGTGGGAGTAAGAATCACCGTATCCAGTGAGCGTGGGAAAAAGATTAGCATCTCTCAATGAGTCTGGGGATCACCGTGACGGAACCCAGGGGGCTCGAGGAGAAGAGTAAAATTACGGAGCCCAGTGGGTTCAAGGAAAAGTCATGCTGCTCTTCTCCACTCTATATCTCACATCAATTTATTATTCAATGCTGACGTTTTACACTTGACCTCGCGAGAGGTCAACCTCACACCACCACACCCTACACCGCAATGTTGTGATGCAACAAACCTGTCTACACCTGTATTTATACGTCTCGCTCGCTTGCTCTCCTGCACACTCTCTTGTCATTTCACCCCCCCCCCCTTTCCTCACAATCTCTCTCTCACAAGGTGCCACCAGCCACCAGAGCTGATTTGTTAATCTGACAAAAACAGACCAGATCAATGGTGCCCGAATTATCGGGATCAAACTTCTTTTGAAGAGTCTTGAGGATCTGGGGATGCAACTTGTTGCCGGTCGCACTGGCCACGGCCGCCGTAATATCCACCATAGCGATTTCTGATCTTTTCAAGAAATCGAACTTTTGAAAAGTGTTGGAGTACACGAGGACCTGGCGGGGGTAATGGGGTGCGGGCGTGAGATAGAGAGAGAAAGAGAGAGAGAGAAAGAGCGAGAGAGAGAGAGAGAGCTGCGAGGCATGTGCCGTCACTGGGCAAAGAGAATGAGTGTGATCTGGTACCTGGCGGTCCTCGAGGTTGAATTGCGCCTTCAAGAAGGCGTGCTCCTCTGTTGGCGTCTGAATCATAGCCAACTCCGCGCTGAGCGCGTGCTGCTTTTCAATGGCAGCGTTGAAAGTGCCCAAGGAGTGGTCCTTCTTGAAAGACTCGATACGTACTAGCAGCAGCCGCGCCACTGGACCCTGCAGGCCCATGCGCATCAGATCCACCTTTTCCAAATGCATGAGCATACGCCCGTTAATCTGCTGTTTCTCCAGGGCGATGCTGATTGCGCGCACGTGGGCTGGGCGCTTGCTGAGTTCTTTATCCGACTGCACCCATTTAAGTATATGTGGCGTTTCAAGAAGGTCAAGGGGATGGGTGATATCCGGCACGTTGATGGAGTTGATGAGATCAAACTCAACAGCTCCTCCGTGTGCGTTAGAGTACGCGGCTACATCGTCCTCCCTCGCGTCAGTATGTCGGGAGAGTGCGAGCCAGACTGCATCCAGCGCCAGTGAGCCCTTCCATTTGAGGGCATCGGAGCTATTGCCGCGCAATTTATACAAGGCCTTGAGACGGTCTTTGGTCTGACTCACGCTCTCGAAGTCTTGTTCGAGCACGTCAATCTGTTTGCGCGCGCGTTTAATAGCAGCCACCGCCTCGCCGTTCCACCCGTCTTTGAGCACTTGGAACTTCTTCTTTATCTCGCCGCGCTCCGTCTGCATAGCAGCCAGAATGCGCGAAAGCTCTACCTTATGAGCTTTAACTTGAGTTTTGAGACCCGCATGCTGTTGGAGTGCTTGCACACTCGCGAGTTGCTTGTCTTGAAAACTGAGCACAAGCGTTTGTTTTTCTTTATCAAGCAGCGCCTGCGGCTTCACAAGCATCAATCCAGTGAGCGTTTTCCAGTTGTGCAGTGGATGGATGTGCAAGGCAGCTGTCTTTCGAGGCGGTCCTTCCTTGAAAAACTGAAAGGCGGCTCCCTCCTCTGGCACCGACTGTCGCACATAGTGCCATTCGCGCCACTTCTCAACATGCCGCCAGAGGCGCTGGTTACGATGGGGTGTGCGGGCTTTCAATTCGGCGACTCTGTCGTCGCTCTTGATCGACTCGACAAGCGAAGCCATTTCGCGGAAGTTACCTGACGAATACTCACCGCGCCGCTCGGCAGCGCGATCCCACTCGCGGTCGAAAATACCGTCGACGAAAAACATGAGAGGCATCTTTTCCCACACTGGCAGCCCGCGGTTGACCCGTTTGTGCTTATGGAGGTCGCTGAGGTAGGCATCAACGCGCGCTAGCTCGGCATCTTGGCGCAGGGTGTCGCCCTCCACATCAAAGATGAAACCGTGAGGCGTGCTGCGCACCGTGTGCTCACTCGTGACGGCCGCATACCTTTTGAGCATCGACAGAGCGTAGGGGTCGGCCTCGACATTTTCCCTCATCTCGCGAAACGCCAGCATGTAGGGTGTCACCTTATCGCTGCAATGCAATTCCATTGTCACCTTCAGTCGTGGCGGTGCCACGATGCTGACAAGCGCAGGTCCCTCCGAGTCTGCCATCATTCTATCAGCACTCCCAGGCGCCACGAACTCAATGGTGAACTCCCTAGAGACCCCTGCCGCCTCTGCCGTAGCTGCATACACGGGATTGCCCGCATCATTCATGCGGGCGGCAAGACGTTCGATGGCCGTTTTCACGGTGCCGGTTTCATCGTGTGAAAAGACGTGGAGGTGACACATTTGCGCCGCGCGTTCTTGCACTGCAAGGTTTTCGGCGCGCCGCACGCCGTCCCACTGCTTGCTACCCCACACCAGATCCTTCTGGTCCAAACGATCCAGATGCGTTGAATGATACTGAATGGCGAGGTGGAACAAGAGACATTCCACCGCCTTGCCCGCTTCATTCCTCAAGAGCGCCGACACAGTAGGGCCGGCGACTTTGACGACTACAGACGGCACCACGGCGGTGGCAGACACGGTGCTCACATCCCCGCACAAGAGTGCTAATTCTCCCACGGCTTGGCCCGGAAGCAAGTGACGGACAAGACATTCGCGGCCGTCGACTTGCGTGTAGGACAGCGAGAGACACCCAAAGAGCACTATCAAAACCGCGCCAACTTTGTCGCCCATGCACACGATATTCTCGTGCGCCTGCACGTGCAGCACAGAAGCGGCGCGTGCGCATTTGCTCACGCTCTCGTGGCTGAAAAAGTTGAAAAAGGGCTTGTCGTATAAGAGCGGGAAAAGAGCTGGCATCTGTATGTTAAGACCGCCAATTGGAGTGTTGACTGCTGCTTGGTCGACGGTGCGTTGTGGTGTGGAGGGCTTGGTCAGCAGTCGCACCTACCACCCGAAGAGGAAAGGGGAAAGAAGAGAGAGGGAGACAGAAAGGACAAGAGAGAAAGAGAAAGAGAAAGAGAGAAAAGAGAGCGTGAGAAAGAGAAGAGAGAGAGAGAGAGAGAGAAAGAGAGAAAGAGAGAGTGTGTGTGTGCACGTGTGTGTGCACGTGGGTGTGTGTTCGTGCGTGTGTTTGTTGGTGTGAGTATGTTTTTGCTGACGTGTGAGGATTGGGGTGTGGCTTCAGCCTCCTTGCTGCAGTCTCGCACCACCAATGTGAAGCCTTGCAAGAGAGACAAGAGAGAAAGGGAAAAAAGAGAGAGAGAGCGAGAGAATGAGCGAAGGAGAGAGCAAGGGAGGGAGGAAGAGAGAGTGCGTGGTGGGTTTCTTGACGTGTGAGGGTTGAGGTGTGGAGAAGAGACAGACCTCGACGTCCTTGCTGTAGTCGCGCACCACCAACGTGAATCCTTGCTTGAAAAAGGGGTTATCAGTTTCGACTTTGCATGCCGTGTGTTGCAGTTGCTCCACACACCCCGACTTACCCCCCCCCAGCGCAACGCTACACAGAGGGTTGCCGTGAGTGCGTGCCTTTTGATCCATGGCGTTAACGTAGTTGATACCCGACACCTCCTCGATCAGCACTTGGAGCGTCGCCAAACACGGCAGGTGCGCTCGCTGCATTGCGGGGTGTTGCAGCTGGTTGCCTGCGACGTGCAAGGCGGTGAGCGACGAGCATTTCGCTAGATCCAACGGCAGAAACACCAGTTTGTTGTCGGAGACATCGAGGGTTTTCATGTGCACGAGGTTGCCCAGGACTAGGGACGCCATGCCCATTGTGGGGGGGAGGTGTGTGAGCTGGTTGTGCGACAAGTTGAGGGTGTGGATGTGGGTGAGGAGTCGCAGTTCTGGCGGCAGGTGCCGGAGTTGGTTGTGCGACACGTCTAGCTCTTCAAGACCTGTCAGCATCCCTGTGTGTATGTGTATGTGAATGTGTGTTTTTGTTTGTGTTTGTGTGTGTTTGTGTGTGTGTATTGTGTGCGTGTGTGTGCGTGTGTATATGCACAGCATGCGAACATCTACAAACATACAGATATCAAACATCTACAAACATATAGACATCTCACACTCGCGCAGACTTGGTCAACATCTCGCTGAGTATACAGGTCTATATATGTGTGTGTATTTGTTCATGGGTGTGTGTGTGTGCGTGTGTTGGTGTGCATGCACGACACACTGCAGTACAGTGCGACACAATGCATTACAAGGCAGCACACTGCAAACAGACTGCAACACACTGAAAGCAAGATGCAACACGCACGACGCCAGTAATAGCGTACGAGTTATGACATGAACAAGTTATGACATGAGTGACATGTGCGTGACGACAAACCAGTGCATAACGACAAACCATATCAAGACATATCAGTCATCACGAGGGCATATGAGTCATGACATATGAGTGCATATGAGAAATGAAATAAGAGTAAGACATTGTTAATCAAAGCCACATGACGCTACCAATTTCGGCAGGCACCGACGTCAGAAAGTTGTTCGAGAGCTGCACACACCGCACGCTAACGCAGCCGCACACTCCCACGGGCCACGTCTCAAAGAGATTCACGCTCAGATTCAAGTGCCCCAATTTTTTCAAGGCGCGCATATTGGCGGGAAGGGAGTGAAGGCGGTTGTTGGAGCAGTCGAGGCGCTCTAGCTTCTCATAGCTGCCGAGTGTTGTTTGGCAGCCCGACAAATCGGCCAAGTGGTTGCCTTCCAACACTAGCTCTTGCAGTAGCGTAAGAAAACGCAGTGCGTTCGGCAGCTCAGTTAGTTTGTTGCCACTCAGATCCAGCCTCGTCATGGTGGTCAAAAGGCTGAGCGAGCAGGCGCTTCGGTCGACGCTTTGTGGCCCGAGGGAGGAAAGCTCATTGCGAGAGACCTTAAAGGTCGACAGACTTTGCATGGCAGTGAGCGTCATAGGTAAATGCACGAAAGCATTCTGCGTCAAGTCCAAAGTCTGCCACAACATCACAACACCAAAGCATCGTGCATCAGGTCCAGAGTCTGCCGCAAGCCAAAGTCACAGGGCGCTTGCGCCATTCGGTTTTCTCGCACTCATACGGATGTTTCAAATGGCCCGCGTACGGATTGAAGAGAGTGTTGAAACAGAGTGTTGAACAGAGAGTGTTGAACAGTGTTGAAACAGAGTGTTGAACAGAGTGTTTCAAATGGCCCGCGTATGGAATCAACATGCGTATGGCTCGTGCTCAAGGATTTTCGTGCCAATCACCGCAATACACTCTGCACCACATACTGCAACACACACTGCAACACACTGCAACAAAAATCCTACCTGGAGACCCTGCATTGTGCCCAAGACGTCAGGCACGAGGCTCATGTCGTTTTTGGCGACGTCTAGAAGTCTTAACGCGCCGAGCTGACTCATGGTGTCAGGCAGTGTTGTGAGGTAGTTCCCTGTCCGTCAGTCTTGTCATATAATGTGGCTGCAACACGTGTGGGTGCAACTAGTGTGGGTGCAACTGCTCTTATACAGTAAGTGCCTTGCAAAACACACACACACAGCCACGCACGCACACACACAGACACACACGCAAAGGCAGTTACCACATAACAGCAGTTCCTCCAGCACCACCAATTTGGCGACAGTGTGGTTGAGGGTAACGAGACGGTTGTCATTCACAGACAAGCGCACAAGAGGTAGATTGAAAATGTGCTCGGGCAGCTCCTCGATGACGTTGTTGTCAAGCACTAGTTCGCGCAGGCCCTGTATGTGTGTGTACGTGTGTATGTGTGTAATGACGATGTTTTCAAGCAGCAGTTCGCGTAGGCCCTACACGTGTGTGTGTGTGTGTATGTGTGCGTATGTGTGCACGATGTATGTACATATACATGTATATGTATGTGTATGTATATATATATATATAGATGCGTATATGTATATATATATGTATGTATATATATACACACACATGTATATATATATATATATATATTTATATGTGTCTATTTACATATATA
>Ga0105053_10011199_pt1 | contig 11041 bp, 9 predicted proteins | sample BON01_FD_78093 | JGI IMG/M metagenome (GOLD analysis project Ga0105053, IMG submission 78093) | Freshwater microbial communities from Lake Bonney liftoff mats and glacier meltwater in Antarctica - BON-01 | ecosystem: Environmental > Aquatic > Freshwater > Ice > Glacier meltwater | place: Lake...
CCCGCATCGAACACAAACGCAAAGGTCACCTAAGGCACGGTCACCAACAGCTTGTACACACATCACAACAAGATCACAAACCAACCACACACAAATGGATGTACTACCCGCACACCTCAAAAGATATTCTTTTCGAGATTCTTTTAAAGGATTAGTTGCATTAGAGATCATTATTGATCTTCCCCTTGGTTTTCAAATAAACAACATTATCTCTCACGAATCACTGAGAAGTGATGATATATATATTGATCTGCCACGGCAGAATACGCCTGCAGCTTCCAGAGAATGCGCCTGCAGCCTCCAGATTATTAAGTACTAGTCTGTAAACTATGGGTTTAATAAACGACTGTCATTGAATGATGCGTCTCTTGGATTGGGCTAGTTTGCGCTCTTGATTCAGTCTTGTTTGATATGATGGTCTTGGAACCATGATGGTCTTGATGCTCTTGTTATCACGAACTAGGCGAACTGTCGTGCATCCGACTTGAGACTTCATCAATTACTACATTATTTCTCCAAGAGTGATAATAAAAGCAATCATCATCATTATATATATATATACATTGTGATGGAGAAGATAGCGCGCCTGCCCTCCCAAGCAGCGGAGTGGCTCGCTGCTGCTTAGAACGGGCCGGCACATGATGCCTTGGCCGGCGTGTGCTTTTGTTAGGGCCGTGCACGACAATACCAAGGCGCTGCGAACGTCACCTCCAAAATGTCGAGTTTCAACAGCCGGCGGCGGATGCAGGCTCGTCCAGCCGGGGGTGTTGCCGAGGACGCCAGCGCAAGCGCGATGACCGCAGGTCTTGCTTTTCCCATCCTGTATTTTCCTGCTCGCGGGCGTGCCAGCACTGCCGAATGCTGTTGACACTTCCAGGACGAGCCAATCTCAAGGGGCGAGCACTGTGGCGAAGCAACTGATTAACAGGCGACGGGCTGACGCGCAGTGGCTGCAAACCTGTGCTACAAAGCAATACCCTGGATGATCTACATACAATCCTCCTGCTCGTGCTGTGCTCTGCGCATTGTGCATGTTCCACAAACACAACCTGCAACACACATCGACATCGCCAAATACCATTGTAAACAAAGCCCTTTGTGTGCGCGTATCTTCGCTTTGCTTGCGCACGCCATGCCCCCAGCTGCACGTGCCCTTCGTGCGCGCATGCCCAGCACCTGCCTGCACCTGCCTCGCTCATACCTGCGAGTGCGTTCTGTTTGCGCGTGTTTGCCATGCTTGTTTTTCTTGCTCATACATGCGGACACGTGAGTGCGTACGGTCTGCTCGGTGGGCGTGCACACGCGCTTCTAAGCATGTGGGTGCATGCATATTTCTACTGTGCAATATACAACAAACTCTGGGCGCTGATTAGTTTCAGTGACATTTGCGTGCCTGCGTGTTATGGCATTTGTGATTATACTCTCACCATTCTCCTTCCCCATACCCTACCCTACTACCCTCGGACCCAACATCCCCCGTGTCCTCTTTCCCAGGCCACAACCATTGGGGACAGACCCCCCCCCTCGATCATGGGCGCGCGGCGGCGACCCCTACGATTGGCGCACGGCAGCGCCGACTCTGTTCCACTTCGTGCTCACCGCTGCCTGCAGCATGCTCCGCCAAAACCTCACACCCGGCCTCGCACCTCACAACACCATTGCACGCAACCACACTCCACCCCCACCTCTTCCCCTCCCACATTCCTGCACCCCATAGCCATCTCTATTTTGGCTGTAAACAGCCTGTCCCGGGCGCGCTGCTGGGCTTCGTCTCAGAAGCTGCTAAGGATAGAGCGTCACCCCACATCCACTCAACTCACTCCATTAACACCGCAAACACCCAACCCCCACACCCCTTGGCAAAGTATACACAAGAGCCTTGGTTGTAACCCCCTCCTCCTCTCACCAAAGAGCGTTCGTCTGTTGGGCGTGCACAGGCACCGCACAGGTTGGCGTCTCGTTGGTGCCCCTTTTAGATCCACTCTTCAAACAGTCTAGATTGCATTGTTTAAGTATATGTTTGACGTGATATTTGTGACACTAAAAATATGATGACAATACCTACACAGACACTGTGGACACCACCCTGGTACGCTGCCATACCCGACTTGCTGTGTGTACTTGCTGTGCCTGTCTTGCTAAAAATATGATGATGATGTATCAACCATTCCCACGAATTCGATACGTGAGTCAGGTCTTGTTAATTTCTACTGTGTTGGCGGGCAGTTCGCGATCTCTATCCACCAAATCGTTCATGGGTTTACCCCTCCCCCTGTCCAAAACCAATACGTCAAACAAGGCATGGGGGGTCGCCGTTCGGTGGCTGAGGATGCGCCTTGTATATGGCTGGCGTAAGTCCAGGGATTCGAGCCAGCCCGTCAACTTGTAGAGTGTTAAGCATAGATTGACAAGTACGTGGTCTGTACCGCTGTCTTTGGTACGCACGTGGTTTGTGCCTCTGCCCGTGTGTGATCACTCCCAGGGGCTTTACTTCCCTCCCAACACAGGAGGTGGAGTATAGTTGTTCAGGTTTTATTCCAACAAACAAACAAACAAAACAAACAAGCAAACAAACAAAGAAGCAGCCTGGACCCTGTCAATCTCCTGTCGCTTTGCTTTGAGTATTGTAGGCCCTGAATGCAGTGGGATTGTAACAGATTCAATGTGACTAAAGTCCTGAACGATAAAACTTGGTCCTACGTGATTAATTGAGTGCTCACCACCAGTGAAGCAAACAACTTTTCAGAATCTTTGACCCCGTAAATCGAATACTTAATTGCATTTCGCGCGAAGTGCTGTGTCAAAAAACCGCGCGCAGCACGGATTTTTTTGGCGGCCAACCGCGAAATTTTTTTCCTGAAAATGTGACCTTAGTAGCGCGTCGGAGAGAGCATTTCAAGGTTTTTTTGACTATTTTTTGTGTTGCCGAATTCCCTCAAAAAAGGAGGTATTTTAATACACAAGAATTCACTCGCTAATTTTCATCTTGTGTCGTGTCAGTGTCGAGTCACGCGCTCTGACGTGTCCTTTCAAACAAAATAATCCGAGTACTTGGTCAATGTTGAGTTGACATCCCACACATACACACCTCTGAGTGAGACTCTTTGTTTTCTCAAAGCTGTTTACTCTCCACCGTCACGGGCACGCCGAGTGGCTCAGATTATGTCAATAGAAGCGCTTCTTTTCATCGGCTTCGGTAAATGCACACGAGTACTATCGCAAGTACGATTCTTCGAATTCGTACCACGGGGTGCATCACCGTGCATGCGCACCCGGCAGTCGCCGTACGATTGCCGGGTGGTGAAGTGTATACGCACCCAGCAGTCACCGTTGTCTCAAGTTGTCCCATTTCAGGTGCTTTAACACCTCAAACTTATATCACTATCCATCTTGGGCTGTGATCAGCAGAATCCGTAAAAAAATCTGTCAGACTCCAAGTAGGCTGGGCACAGGTTAGTACACGTATTTGCAGATGGTTGGTCAACAGCGTCACACAAACGTAAAATGACGTTGCTGAAGCCGCCCACAGAGACGTTGCTTTTGTATTACAAAGACACTAAGAGATTGTTCACACGTTACTGTTGCCCAGGAGGAGGCGCGCAGAAAATGCGTGGAAACGGAGACGAATAAAAACAAGTCTAGTAGTTGTGATGTTTCTGTTACGTGTGATGACGTACGTTGTTTTTTATAATCTGTTTTCGAATTGAATTGTTGTTGTGCGATTTGTATCTCACGAAGTTTGATCTGACAAAGAATTTGATATTTTACACTTACTTCATTCCTGTTTTTAAGGAATTGTGTCGTTGTGATTATTGAGTACTTGAATTCGAATCATTTTCAAAACTAATGATTCGGTAAACTAAAGAAGACACTGAAATCAAATGCCTCATTGACAAAAAAAATGTATGGTAAAAATAGCGCCGGAGGCAGGATTTTTTGGTGGAAAAACTGCGCCGCAGGCAAAATTTATTAAAAAAAAATGTTTATTGTTTGTTTAATGAATGAACTAATTAAAAGATTGAAATTATTAGTTCATTAAAAAGTTAATGAATTAAACAATTAATGAATTAGTCTTGGGCCGGTCCAGAGTACGTTTGTTTGCCCCACTGCCCTCCACCCGCTTGGTGCAGTGATTAAGTTGGATATTCGCGCCCCAAGAAAGAAAAAAAGGAAAACAAAAGAAAGATAAGGAGGAAAAATGAAAAGAGGAATGGATTTACTCACTGCAGGTTGGCCATTACAGGTCAGCAACGGCCCGGGACAGATTTTGGGGTCCTAAGTGAATAATTGGGTGTTCACCATCCGCTTAGTCTAATGATTAAGTTGGGTATTCGCCATCCAAGAAAAAAAGGGGAAAAGAAAGAATAGACTGGTTTGACTGGCGATTTTTGGTTCCAAACTCGTTTGTGGCCTCTCCAAAGAGAGAGAGATAGGAAAGTTTATTATAAGACAACCACCAATAGGCGAAAAAGATGATTATGATAGTGATAACTCCTGGATCTCAGATGGGCTCCCCAGCAGCAGCAGAAGAAGGAGGAGAGGAGATGGGAGGTGGGGGGTGGGAGGGTGGAGAGAGAAGTGAAGTGCAAGCGAGATCGACGTTGACGTCGACGGCATCATATAAGGTGTTGAAATGTCAAAATAAGGGTGCAGTTTTGGTACCAATTGCTTTCTTATTAATTCGTCCATCCCGCAATCAAAATCAGTCTATCAGGAATATAATCATGAAAGAAAGAAAGAAAATCAATTAATCTGAGCGTTCCTAATGTACGCCGCGGCCACCATGCCTGGCGTATCCCGTGTCCTTGCTGTGCTTCCTACACCGAGTTTTACAACGTTAGTTTTACAACGTTCCTCCCAGTCGCCGCCATCATTCTGTGAGCACAAGTAGAAATGTATTGTCCGCCATATCTGAATGCACATCTCATGCGCATCATGTAACATCTGCGCAACAAGTCCCGTAACAATGACATTTTTGGTTGTCATTAAAAATGGGCACTGTTTATGGGACAGAACCTGGAAACAGGGTCTCCCTTACAAGAATAGTTCGTGTTGTTCTGATGCTGGTGTTTTTTCAAATGACATGCTGCAAGGATTCATGTAGATTTCCAGATTTTGAACTGTCGGGATGAAGTAGGAAATTCATTTCTTGCACACCAAGATCTTTAGAATAAATTTCGTTCTGACTTTAATTAATACATATTTTATGTCTGATGGTGCCTGACTCAGGATCGCACCAAACCCTCGGGTTACAGCGTTGGAAAACTATCTCGCACTGTGGGGTTGTGCTGGTAAATAACGATCCCAGAATTTGGCGACACTGGACGCAGAATTGGGAGAGGAGACCCAAATAAAGAAGGAAAAAAAGTGACCACCGTTGGAGGGAGGCCAAAAGCGCAAAGAATTGCTCGTCAACATCAAGAAATGAATGCTTAGATCACAGAACGGTGGTTTTTAGGGGTTCGCATGGACCTGCCCCACACTCTCTTCCCATGCACCCTAGTGACCAGTAGTCACACATACATGGGCTACCAAGAACACACACTGGATTATATTTTGCTCCCACCTTCAACTGGTCGTTGTGCAACCCAATCCTTCGGGCGTGAAGGCAATTTGCATCTTGATTTCCTGTCTTCTTCTTGTATCACTCTGAAACACACCACTTTTCCTCACCTTTTCAATTCAACTCTCCTCAACGAGAGTCCGTCTGCAAGGCGCGCACTGACACTACACAGGTTGGTGCCTTGTTGGCAGCACCCTGGGCGCGCGGCGGCGAAGGGGCTTTAGCCCCGAGCTGCCAAAGGGTCACGATTAATCTCTGTGGCAAGTTGAGTACCTTTCCGGAATTTTTCGTATTTTTGGATGGTGGCGCCGTAAAGTGGACACACATTCGGACTGTGACAACCTACCTCGTTCCAATCTGCGTTTTTCGCCGACTTGCTAGTGCAGGGCTGTGCCTGCAGTAAATAGTATCCCAAAGGTGCAGGGCTGTGCCTGCAGCAAATAGTATCCCAAAGAAAAGTATCCAATCAAATCTATCTTCAACTGTAGTGTACAATTTCTATCTATCTAGTGCACAATATCTAGGGTATACTCATGTCTAGTCCACACGGGTATTGTGCCTAATATAATATTTAGGGCACAGTACCCGAGTGGAGGTTTTGTGCCCTAGATTAAAAAATGTTTTGTACCCTAGGTGTTATAGATATTTCACAACATCTAGTGCACACTAGTGTCACTACCCCTGTCTAGTGCACAATACTTAGCGAACAACAACATCAGACGGGTAGATATTGTGCACTAGATGTCAGGGTAGATAGATTGTGCATCTGCCCTCACCTCTACAGGGCGGCAAAGATGCGTACGATGTCTTGGTTATCTTTCGCAAAAGAGCTCTGTAATTAGTGGCTCTTTTGCGAAAAGAGACCTGTAAGTTAAGGCACTCTAATCATCTACCCTTGCCTCTTGTGCACAACATCTAGTGCACAATATTATCTGATCTTGTACCTGTACTTTCCATATACTGGTCTGTTGTGCTGTTATGCCCTTGCCTGCTGTCGTGATGGTGCCTTGCCTACACTCACTATATACGTCTACTTTTTCTGTTCCACCCCCGCCCGCGGCCAGAGACTGTCTGCACGCACTGCCCAGGCACGGCGCCCCTACCCATTGCTGCTGCTGTGTGTGTGTGTGTATTTGTGTGACCCCTACCCACCTTCTGCCATGTCTACTGTCAGTACATGCTGTCTTGCGTGTTTGATGTGCACAGCACCAGGCTTAGCGGGGCCGTAGTTGAGCGAAAGAGGAGTGCCAGTGACACGGCTCTGGAGACCTGCCCATCACTGACTGGATGGGAGGAGAGTGCTGCGGGAGTGACCCTCAGTGTCCAATAGAAGAGCCCCACGCGTGACCCCCGAGTGCCATAGCCATATTCCAGTGCCCACCCTTGATCCTTACCCTGAACCCTCAACTTGAAACTCACAGTCACGCTGACACTGGCATGAGTAAGCTAGAGTGAGTGGATGGCAGTGGATCAGTGTAAGTGACTGGTATGATTCGAGCACATAAAGCTTCCAGCAAAGCTACTAGACTATTTCTTACGAAGTAATAAAAGCCACATCAATCAGTGTGTGACTATCAGTGAATGGATGGCAATTGATCAGTATGATTTGTGACTTTCAGTGAGTACAACTGATTGTTTTTGACAATGTTATTCCAGCGCCTACACTTGATTCTTGCATATTGTGTGTGTGTGTGTGTGTGTATGCGTGTGTGCGTGTGTGTGTGTGTATGTGTATGTGTGTGTGTGTACTAGTATGTGTGTGTGTGTGTGTGTGTGTGTGTGTGTAATACCATGTAACTTTTTTTAATGTCAAGTTCCAGTTCCAGTTGTTTACTCTCAATCTTGAAAATAGCGACTAGACAAACAGTCGGGGGGTCGACTGTGACAGAAACTTGTCTTGATATCACAATGTCTATTCCATCCGACAAACCCTTAACTTCGAAACCTTAACTTCGACTGTAACAGAAACTTGTCTTAATATGAAGTGGCTATAATTATTAGGCTCTCTAAAAGTATACGTCTCTTTTGCAAATGAGCCCAACAAAAGAGATTATCTTTTGCAAAAGAGACCTATATTTTTAAGGATTCTACTGATGATAGCCACCCCATATCACAATGTCGATTCCATCCGTTAAAACCCTTCTCGCCTTTGCAGTCACGGTATTAAATCTTGCTGTCTGTGTAATGACCCATACAATTTGTGCGTTTTTTCAACAGCATGTTCTTGTGACTCATTTCCAGCTCCTACCTACAGTCATGCCGTATGGCATGATAGCATACATCATTATTTCTGTTTGTCAGGCATCACCCCCCTCTCCTCGCGCGCTGCTCCTCCGACTCTGCAAGTTGCAAACCCACAGCACACCAGGGCTCAGTGGACAGCAGATTGTCGACTCGAGTCAGTTTTAGATTCTCACAGGAGTAACTCAGAGTCACAAGAGTAACTCAGATGACCTCTCGAGTCACAAGAGTAACTCAGAGTCACGGGTCACGTCATATCCGCAGTGTATGAATCAGTCATGTCACACATATGAATGCGTCATGCCACGTACACAAGACAAAATCTGACCATCTTCCTTAAGATACACAAACCAAACAAAAAAATCAATCAATCATGTGTGAGATAACACCAAGACAGTCACGGCCAGACCCTGCCAATCTCCCGGGCGTCTCAAAAAAGAATGTAGCCTCTACTTTTAGCGTACTAGGATTGTAACCTTCTCGATGCGGGCTCATTACAAACAAACAAAACAAAAAAATCGTGAACATGCCTTTAGAAATATGATAAGAAAAATCATTAGCGATCTGTGGAAAGGGCAACTCCACAACGCGGCTCATGCATTTGCTGGACAACCCCTTGGGAGAAAGGCTTCATACATTCAAATTGCCAGGGACGATCTGCAACGCTTAGACCTTTTTAAAACAGTCCAGTTTTTACGTACCCCCAACAACCAACTCCCACTTCTTCGACTTCGAACCCAAGCCACCAGCTACATCTCTACTCACCTCCACCTTAGAAACACTCACTCCTATACCTCGTGTGCCGACAGATATTGCTCCTCGTGTCTTTGCTTACAAATCCTTGGAAATGAGACCCATACCCTTCTCCACTGCAAAACAAACGTACTAAATGCCGGCCAAAGGTTAATCAATCAATCAATTAATGAATTAAACAATGAATTAATTCATTAATTCATTAATTCATTAATTCAATAATTGATTAAGAGAACAAGATTCTGAGCTGTGATTTGTTAAATACAAATTACATACTGTATCAATAGGACAGAGTACCTATTGGGACTTAGTCAAAAAATCTGGCCTGCGGCTCATTTTATTTGATAGGTCTTGCCTGCGGCGCATTTTGTTTCGTTAAAAATCTGGCCTGCGCCGCATTTTTTTCATACAAAATTTTCTTAAACCGAGATGCATTTGATTTGAAGTTCCTTATTATGTCTACCAATTCGTTGGCGGTGAAAATGATTCTAACTCCAATACTGAGTGATCACAACGACATAGTTTGTACCAAACAGTAATTAAGAAAGTTTCAAATAACAAACCCTTTGTCAAATCAAACCCCTTGAGATACAAATCGCACAACACCATTTCAATTCCAAAACAGTTCATAAGAAACAACGTACAGCAGGGGGAATGCCTCACCTAAAGCCTACAATTCTGACGTGACCAAGCACTCAGATTACTTTGTTTGAAAAGACACGTCAGAGTGCGTGGCTCGACGCTGTGACAACCGTTGACAAGAAGCGAGTGAATTCCTGTGTACTAAAACACCGCTTTGGGGGGAGTTGATCAACCAAAAATATCGCCAAAACCCCCCGGAAATGCTCTCTCCGACGCGCTACTAATGTCACATTTTCAAAATTTCGCGGCTGATGCCGCCAAAAAAAATCTGCGGGTGCGGTAAAAACCGCGCTCCGCGCGGTTGTTCGAAACCTCACTTCGCGCGGTTTTAATTCATGAATTAATTCGAATTAATTCGGGGCCAAAGATTCTGAGAAGTTGTTTTCTTCACTGTCCACTGCTCTCGTTCCTCTCCACTCGCCCAACCAGTAATCCATAACCTTATGCTCAACCTTCGACGATTCGATCTTTGGGCATGGGCAACCTACACAGACACACAAAAAGTAGCTATTTTACTCGGATCTATCCCACCAAAACTTGATAGACAACATGAGATGGCATGGGTTCTCCTAACCTTTCCCACATGAACACAACTTATTTACTCACTTCACCTCAATCTCGCCTTATCCGACACCCTGTTCTCCCCTCTACCTTCCTCCCCGCAACTTTCTTGTCCTCGCCTCTGCCTGGTGATATTCACTGCCAAGTATGTCAGAGTCCGTTTGACGAACATAAAATGCTCCTTTGTGACATATGTAACGCAGGATGACACACGGACTGCCCTCTCCCACCCTTTACCACCATTCCAACTGGGACCTGGAAATGCCCCCTAAACACCCTGCGCCACCTCCTACCCCAGACAGCAACACGACACCTTTGCCTTCCTTCCCCCATTCTCGATTTTGGCTCTGATTGAAAATTAAAAAATCACTTGTTATCACTAAACCGCGCTCCCGGACTACCCAACACAATTCAGAAAGAAAAAATATATATATATACTTCCAAACACTCCCTCCCGCATTCCGGCCCCATACCCCCTTGCACGCCCATCACGATGGGTCAGGGTTTAAAACCCAAGTCTAGTACGTGGTTTGCCATGGGGGGACTTGGGTTCTTCACCCAGACGGTTTTCTTCGTCGGTTTTTTTTTTCGGATTTTTTTTTCGATGGGGATTGGTCCTTGCGGACCGGTCCCCTCCCCTCCTCTAGAGTGGACTTCCTGTCCACCTCTAGTTACTGCTGTGTTAATTATACCTAAGGGTGCTGAGTCACCAGGCAGTCGTCGTATAGGAGTAATAGGTGCGCTGGTTCATTTTCTTCCATCCAAGACCGTCTAGGACAAACTTTCCTCTCCCTAGCCGGCCCGGTAGCGCACTGAGACATTGAGAAGCAGCCGATTGCCCTGAGGTAGCGAGCTCCGTAGATGCCAGAGCCTACCCGCAAAAGACAGCTGACATCGGTGGTTGGGCGCGGGGCTTTAGCCCTGCGGCCGCCGCGTGCCACTCGCAATCAACTAGAGACAACAAGATATTCTTTTTTCCTTTTTTCTCTCTCTTCCCTTTCCATTGAGCAGGCTCAATCCGAATTGTAGGCGAATTTACTACAATTTGTAGTAAATTCGCCCTTGCACACGCAGTATAACCTATTGTTATTGTTCGCTATTGGGCGAAGAAATAACGCGGTTATACTGCGTGTGCAAGTTGTAGGATCGTAGGACCCGCTTTTTGGTTTTGCGGGTGCTTGTCTGAAAAAGTATGGAGTGGCTACGATCAGTAGGCTCCTTAAAAGGATAGGTCTCTTTTGCGGAATATAGTTCTCGTTTGCAGGGCTCTTTTGCAAAAGA
>Ga0105053_10011201_pt1 | contig 11040 bp, 14 predicted proteins | sample BON01_FD_78093 | JGI IMG/M metagenome (GOLD analysis project Ga0105053, IMG submission 78093) | Freshwater microbial communities from Lake Bonney liftoff mats and glacier meltwater in Antarctica - BON-01 | ecosystem: Environmental > Aquatic > Freshwater > Ice > Glacier meltwater | place: Lake...
AACTAGACATTTGGGGAGCTCAACAGCTGCGAACTGGGTGTCTTTCGATCTTAATGTTTCTTGCTCCTCTTGCTGAGGTTACTCCTTAATAAACACTCTTAAATTAAAACAAACCCAGCCGGGAAAGAAGAAGCGTCCAGCACTGCACCAAACGCACACGCAACAACACACGCATCGCTCCCGCAGCGCAGTGGGCGTGATAGCATGCGGCAGGAGCAACATGCAGGATTGCAGGAGGACTATATACAATCAGATGACGACGTCTTAGCAAGATATTGCCACACAGCCAGAGTGTGGCACAAGAATTCTGCCATGCACATAATAGTTGACATGGTCTGACCGGCGACGGAGCACTCAAGCGCGAAGCTGCGCGCCCACTGGGGTGGACCAGAGTAATGAGGATATGTCAGAGGGGATACAAGTACCCTTGAATTTGGAGTGTAATAGGGGAGTGTAATGACTATACATTGGGGAGTGTAATAGTATATTGTATTGACTTAGTGTATTGACTATCTAGCGGCGGTGTATTGACTATCTGAGCTTTTCTGGCAGGGCGCTGGCTTGGGTGGGCGTCAAGAATTCGCGGCGATGGATGGCACGCAGCAGCGAAAACGCAGGGGGTTCGCAGCGTAGAGGCACAGCTGCACCAGAGGACACATGGGAGGACACACAGAGTGACCATCCATTATGCATGTTGACAACATCCGCATCCGCCCGCTCACCCAGACACTCCAATTCACGGGTCCTTGTCTTTGGATCAGCAAGAGACACGTTTGGTCAAAAAAACACGTCTGAGAGAAGCCAAGTGGCGCGGGAGGGGGCACGCGGGGAAGAGGGAGGTAATGCTGAAAAACTCTGCGACAAAGGGACTGAGTCGCAAGAGAAAGAGAGAGCGGTCGTAAGCACACAACCATGTGCGCTCTCAGAGGAAATGACTGAGTCGTCAGACATCTATTTGGTGCCAGTAGTGGTGGAACATGCGCACAGCAGTCCTGCAGAAGTATATCTTGCTTTGCCCGCTATAGAAGAGGAAGAGGACGCTTTGGCAGAGGCAATGTCTGAGGCAGCTAGTCCAAGACAGAGATCGCACCACTTGGTCCACTTGAACCCCACTCTCTCTACAGAGACGGAGTGGAGTGACGCATACCTGGTCCGTGCTGACACCGAGTGGTCTGACGCCTATTTGGTCGAGGGATGGAAAAGTGCGGATCGGGGGGGAGGGCTGGAGAGGGGGGTGGATTGTGGCTGCCAGCATGTAACTAAATCTGCCAGCCCCCGCCGCAGCGGCAATCCATGTCTGATGAGTTGCGGCATCATCGGCGTGGTAGCTTGACCATGAGCGAAGGGGCAAGGTCGGCTGCAGGTTCTACAGGTTCTCTGGATTCTATGACACACGAATTCATGTTTGGGACAGGGCCGAATGCACAGATGCTGAGATGTTCTGCGGGGCTTGCTCTGTGCGCATCTTCGTGTGATGACAATTGCATGAATTTAATGATGTAGTGAGGGCTCCTTCTCACAATCGATAACCATTACTGATTTATGTCCAGTTAGGGACAGATTCTCCCTCAAAAAAAAATATACTAGACTCATTGATGTGTGTGTGTCCAGTTTTTGACGGTTTTTTGTACGTCTGTTTTTCGCCAAAATTTTCTGTGTACGGTGTCGGGTTGACAAATTAGAGGCCTGCAAACATGAGAATGAGGTCAAGGGTCAGGCATTTTGAATTTTTACTCACAACGATGAGGATGGAGGGGGGGTCAAAGCAGCGGGATTGGGAGTTTCCCTCATACAAAGTAGGAGGGTATTAGTGGTACCAAAAAATGTTTGATTTGAATTTTGTCCCTGATATTTGAATTTAGCAGCATATCTTGACATTTTGGCGCAAGATATTTGAATTTTGTCCCAAATCTCAAAATCATGTCTTTTTGAGGACATTTTGGCGCAAGATATTTGAATTTTGTCCCAAATCTTTTTCGAGGAAGAGGAGAGGCAAGGGGGGAGGGGGACCTCCGGGAAGTTTCGTCATCGGTGTCAGGTAAAAAGGTTTTGTCTGCCCCTTGCATGAGGTTATAACTCTGAGATTCTACAACCACCAATTTGGGGTCATTGTTTTAGTGTCAGCAGCTCTGTACTACAGGTTGATTCTTTGTGGGTGTATGATTTGTGCGTCTGTAGTGTGTGACTAGTCTAGCGAGCGATACACCGACCATCGACCACCTAGTCATAGAGAAGTTCATGACCGGACCGCCTACCTACCGCCTAGATATAGGTCAGTTCGCGTACAGTTTGTGGATTTCCACGAACGCTGAAAACAAAGAGAACACAGTCCTTTTTGACCGACATCTAAAGCATAGGGTTGGATCATTTTTACGACCGTTGAAACGGTAAACTGGAAAGGATTCTTTCTTGGATCATCATCTCGAGAAGCTACAAGAGTGTGGTACGACGAGGTGAGAGCTTACCGTTGTTGAGATTAAAATCATTACACATGTTCTTTGTGTACGGTCCTATACGTTAGTGGAACGTGCGTAGCGATCCTCGACGGTAGTCCTCGATGATGATGATTCCTTTTATTCAATTATCACTCTTGGAGAAATAACTTTTGAATGTAGTAATTGCGTTTAAACCTCTCGCATCTTTTCTTTCCTAGCTTCACATACCGAGTGGTGTTGTTTGTGTCGTTTGTCCTTGTGCAGGTGATGAAAACCTGAAAACATTCATGTCGATCTAGTGTTATTAGTATGAGGTCCTACCCTCCTCAGTAGCCAAGCTCCTTACCTGAGCCAACCCCTCCCCCTCTGTCTTTTTTTACTTTATTTATCCTCCTTTTTTTATTTCTTTTTCTTTTCTTTCCCCTCTTTTTCTCTCTTCCCTGCCACCCCCCCTTTTCCCCTCTTTCTTTTCTCCTAATTTTTTTGGGTTTTATTTTTGCGTGTGTATCTTCATATGTTTGAACGTGCGTATTTGGTCACTCCATGTGTATTGGCCAATGATAACGTCAAGCATATAAAATTAAATATCAGATGTGTGTTTGACAAGAAAATAAATAGGATGAAACAAATGTGAAATTTATAAGAATTCATGAATATGAGTACGCAGAACGGATGTTCGCTAGCAACCTCACCCATCGAGACAGAAAACCGAAATTCATAAGCAAATTCTCAAAAATAAATGGCGGTGATGGCAAGCGATGGCCCCTCACCCCATTTCCCTTCCTTGCGCCGTGGCCCGAAGTTACCGGCCTCCAGCCATCGAGACACCACCACGCCCAGTCCCTGCTGGGCCCTTCATTTCATGACCCAAGAACACCTCATGTTCTCGAATCCCACCCCGAGCGAGCCGTGCCTTTCTCCCGCCGTGACGATGAGCGACGACATGCTGTCGGCTCTCACTCCGTCCTTGCACTGCGCCTCTATCTTGCAGCCAGCAACCCCTCCTCAAGTTGTCGCTTTTAAGTCTTTGTCCATCTCTGCTCCAGTTTGTCTCGATCGTTTCACTCTTGATAAATCATGGAAACCCGATCTTTTAACCTGTGTGTGTGTTGTTACCTTTTCCTCTTCTGCCTTTGCTTTTTTGACAGAAACAAACTGCAGCTTTAAGTTCCTGTTTGCCATGTGGTTGTTGTCACCACAGCGATTAAACTATTAATTCTAACTTAGCATAGTTTCTTGGCAGTGTCAGAAATATTGAACCATTCTGATACTTGTGCTGTACCTTCTGTGTGTCACGCCGTTGGTTTGCTCATCATACTCAAGCTTTGCCCCGTCTTCACCTTTCTTCAGCAGCTGATGACAAAGGGATTGTGAGTTATTTACGCATACGCTTATTCTGCAAGGTTCTTCGTCGACGTCGTCGCGTCAGCCCCAGGCGACCCATATATTTGCGGATAGTAGGATCGCATTACTGTGTCATGCGCTTCACATATGCGTTGCACATGCGCCAACAGAATCTTGATCTTCTTTCCTGCTTGTACACTGAGCCTATCAAGCTTGTTATAATGATCGTCTTCCACTACTGCACCACGCCTCCCTGCCACAAAATTAATCTATTCAAACGTCCATTCTTGGGCAGCCGCTCTGAGCGCCTCGATGATGCTTTTGTGTTGCTCGTTAACTTTATCTTCCTTTACCCTCAGAAAATCCTCTTTCCTGTCCGATGACTGTTTGAACTCTAGGATGTATAGTGTTTGATGATTCTTGTTACTACTCTGATCACTATGCCATCCGGCCTCCGATTTCAAAAACGATATTCATAAAACATTTTCGGGTCGAAATCATATCGATCCCTTTCATGCTCTTTTACAGAGATCATTTTTTCAATTTCTGCTGCCTTTTCCGTCAGCGATCCTCTGCTTTATATATGCTCAAACTCTTCCTCCTGCCACAACATGTTCATACTAATCTCTTTATCAGTTGCGACAATCCTGAGCTTACTCGCTGGTATTTGTGCAGCTTGCACGCTGGCATACAGATGTCTCCAGATGAAGTGGTGGGCAGCCCGTGACGGTTGTCACCATTCCATCGCAGAAAGCGCTGATTGATTGATATCCGAGACGATATAAAACTAGCTCAGTTGGTCAGAGCGCGGGAATGTTAATCCCGGGCCCGAGGTCGTCGGTTCGATTCCAGCAAAAACTCAAAAAATCGAGAACACAAATCTACATGGATTTGAGCTACATAGACCCTCAAGCAAGGATACTGAATTACTGTTACAAGTAATAAAAACAATCATCAATGAACGATGATTGCTTTAATTTTTTGAAACAGTAATTTAGTACCTTCCTTGAGGGTCTAAATAGCTCAAATCCATATAAATTTGAATTCTTGGTTTTCTGAGTTTTTGCCGGAATCGAACCGACGACCTCAGGATTAACAGTCCGAAAAACGCGCGAAAATGGCAGAAATGTAACCTCGTTTCGGGGGATCCTAGTAGACGATAAACTTAGCAAACGGACAAAATTAGCAAAACTTCGAATGCATTTAGCCGTCAAATGGCATATTACGAAACAAACATTCGTTCAGAAATAATTATTTCATAGAAAAGTCCTGGACATGTTAATAATGTAACCTTTTCAGATCCTTCACCTGAATTTTAGCTTGTACCAATCTGAGCTGGAGAAGAGTCCCTGTAATGCGGACACAATTCGAGTCGTTTTACCTGTGAAATGGCTGATTTCGAATGACAAATTGGACATGAATGATTGATATACAGCAATTCGTCTTGTCATATTGCTAATCTAACTTTTTGAGATGTTTAAACCAACACCAAAAATCGATTCAATCCAAGCACAGAAAGGTTCTCTATTTTTTTTTGAGTTTCCTCACTCAGAACGGACCAAAAGTGAACAAAGCCCCATGTAGATATGTCAATATTGCTCCGATGCAATCAATCATGTCGAATTTATCTCAAAAAGATGTTCTAAAGTCATCCGAAGGACTTTGCGATCCGGGAAAAAAAGGCTGAGATATTCATCATTCAGTGCGATTTCACAGCTAAAATGACCCAACCTTCGAGCGTGACCACAATTTCGAGCACTTCAAGACTTTCAACCCACACCGGCAAATCACGATAAGGTGTCAAAAAAATATAAAAACTTCGAAATTAGAAACGGCATGACATGCAGAGGATGCCCCTCTCAAATGTGTTCTAATCATATCTACAGAAAAAATTTCGATTTTTTTCCTGAAAATACCGGAAATTTTCCCTCAATATCGCCAATTTACCCGTAGTAACGCCCTTTTCGAGAAAACACTTTTGCTATTTTTGTCCCGATTTGTGGTAAACCCCCTTCTGGTGCTCGTATCTCCATGAATTCAGAAAATGAAATGAACATCTCCAAATTCTGGATCAAAAGTGTGAAAAGGATTTTGCCATCCGAAAATTATTTCATAAAAAAATGTTCATGCCAAAATGCCTTTTTACCTGTCAAAACTACTTTGAAGTTTGGCTAATTTTGTCCACTTTTAGGATCCTCTCCGTGGCAGGCGGCTTGGGCGGGCCATGAACTGGGTGGATCGGCTCCGCACCAGCGCTGCGTTTTTATGTGCATAAATTTCGATGTAATTTTACGCACAGTTCAAAACAGTCGGCACATGGAATTTTATTCAGACTCGTGCATATTTTCCGCCGATTGGTCCATGCCCAGGACTACGATTTGATAATCCGCAATAAAATTCTCCGAAAGACTGTACTCGTCGAACAGACAATACACGCCGAAAAGGAGTCGGTGAACTGGAACTCTGGGGCTGACAGTGGCGAGTTGCAGGCTATAATGGACAATGTACGTCAACAAAGACTGACCACACATCACCCACTTCCGTTGAACCACAATGACGAATTAAGGACGTCAATTTCAGTAAGTTGGGGAGATTGCCCCATCCCACCCCTTCCCTTCCCCCTTCTCCTCCACAAGCCCTCTGGGGCCCAGACGACACCTGTATGGACACGAATCTCCGAAGAATGCACGCTATTTTTGTTTTGCGCGAGTCCACAGTCCTGAATTGTGTGTCTCCATCATGATAGCCTCTCTTCACAACGCATTTGAGCCTGTGTGGACACATTGCATGGGGGGTGTTCCTACAGATCTAATTTTGTTGTGACTACATGCACAGGAGCAACAAGTAAAGGAAACCGAGGCTCCTGGTATGGAGTTTATTCTGATTCCACCAGATTCCTTGGCGAAACCTGCCAATCTCACATTTGGGAGCGTCAATGTGGTGCTGTTCCAGGCTGAATATGAAGACGAAATCAGCAGAATTTTGCAAGTGCACTTGCGATTTGCCATTGCATACAACGATTTGGACAAGATCGTGGCACTGGCAGTCAATGAATGTGGGGGAACAGTTTCAGAAAACGACTTCAATACACGAAAGGATGTGCGTACAGCAGAAAATAGGCTTAATTTCATATATGGGTAGCCCCAAGCCTTTTTCGCTCATCTGTGGGTACTTTTTCAAAGAAACCCGCTTGTGTGGGTAAACTCAAACAATTACGGTTTTCTGTGGGTACTTTAGAAGCAAAACGCTTTTGGGTGGGTAACATTAAAACCAAAACATCTTTTTGTGGGTAACTATGAAACTTTAAATTTTTCTGTAGCAAATATGGTGGACGAAAGCATCAAAAAAGGCAATGCACACAGTAAGTTCAAAAATGAGGTTTTGCTGGGTGCCTTTATCAAGTTTGCACGCAGAATAGAGCGATTGTGCCAAGATGAAAAAACATGCATCTGCGTATGTGGAGAATATGTGGTCAATGTGCAATAAATGCGGGATATAGAGGAGAATATGCTACGAATCCTTAACGACATGCAACGTCGCAGCAAATTGCAAAATAACAAGAAGGATAAATTTCAACAAGCCAGCACAGCAGTAGAGCAAGGAAAAATAATTTGAACCAGGAGCTTGCAAGGGTAACAAAAATGATTGTTGATACGAAGACAATGCTTCAGTAAGCTCATTTTGAAAACCAAGTTGATTTAAGCACAAACATGCCCACCACCATCAACACGAAATAGCCCCTTCCACTTATGGACAAGCACAAATCCACACCAAAATGATGGATTTGCGCCGCCTTATGGGGTCTTCAGGGTTGTGTGGAGTGGGGGGGCAGCACCCCTAGGTGCAAGATGGATAGGAAAGTCATATGCTGGAGCAGTGCGTAAAGGTCATAATGCGATTTGGAGAGGAGTTGTTCCCCAAAAAAGACAAGCTGAAAATGCGTATTGGAAGACTGTCTCACAATTTATATATAAGTAGGCACATTTCGTGAAAGATTTCGGAATAAATAAATATGAATTCTATACCCTCATACTGCGTCATATGCAAAGTATTTTTGGCAGAGAAGGATGTTGTTTTTGGATGCTGTACTACTCATGAGTGTTGCTTATTGTGTCGACAAGCCGATGACAATACGCCTGTTGATCAGTGTATATTCTGTACTCAAGTCAACATGATGAGAATTTTCGAAACTGCGGGTAGTGCTCTAGATCCGGTGTACGTAATGGACAGTAAAAAAGGCATGGGTAGCGCAGACGACCCCGTTATGTTCAATGAAACACCAGTAGTCTCAGATAATGATGATGAGATGGAAGACACTGAGTTGATCTACTACAAATATGGAGCACCATGCAAACTCCTCTTCAGATATGCTGAGCCGATCATACAAGGTGCCTTTGTGAATATTGCAGAGAAGGGTGCCATCGTATACGTATATCAAGATGCTGTGAAAAGCGCAACAGAGATTGTGGTGGCTATGTTGCATAACGGCGACACAATCCACAATTTTCTTGGCACCGAATGCTGGTTCGATACATTCATGTCGGTTTCGGATATTATGCATGTTTTGGGTCCATTTGGTACTTTTGAAATTCGTTCATACAGAACGAGGACAAAGACGAACGCGTGTATCGATGAAGGCGATGAAGGCGATGAAGGCGATGAAGGCGATGAAGGCCCTTCAAATCTGTGTTTCAAGGGGTGTGTGGATGGGGTCTCATAGGTGTATATTTTCTCGATGCGTTGGACGTGTGCAAACTTGCTCCATGCGTCTCCGTATTGTATCCCTCACGCTATTATTAAATGTCGAATGACGATCTTGATAAGTTACTTTCCCTGCCTCGCGGCACGTTATTTTCCACATGAAGACTGCTCGATTCGTCCGTTGGCACCACTCCTTGCCTACCATCAGATCTGAAACAGCCTTATCCGCTAGAATGTCGGCTCCCAGCCCTCATTCGCTGGTTCTCCTCGATGCGCTTTTACTTTGACCAAGAAGGTTGCTGTTCCCGCTGCAATCCTCTTTCGTAGTATCTCGATGGCTGCTGCCAGAATATCCGCGTCAGGTGCCCCCACCAACGTTGCCTTTCCACCTTCACCAATCCACCTGTTGACTGCCTTCAACAATAACTGCCACTGGTCGTCACACAAATACAGCAACGGCTCCTCTATCAGCGTGTCACGAAGCGCCAGTAAAAGCGCTGCCAATTCAGGCCGATTTGAGCTGGAGCCCTCTTCCTCTCGTCTCACTTTGCACTGCTGCCTTTTCTTTTTCCTTCTCAAGTTATTATATCCTGCTCCTATTTTGCCTTTTGTATTTGAACCGTCACCTGCTGTTACTTGGCCCTATAATCCATAGCCTCCGAGCATGCCTATCTCTGTGCCCATCCAGTAATTGCGTTCTTTCCCTTTCAATTGCACTTGACATTCGTCTTTTCCTCTAGATACTCCGACCGCTTTCTTCAACGCTGCTTTTTGCTCGAGCACCAAACCACCCAATCCTTCGACTTGCACATCTTTTTTGACCACTGCTCCTGCTCCGATTCTAATAAACTTTCCCATACTACCACGGTAGGTCCGTCATCCTTTCCCCAGAACTTTAGGTCTCCTCGTCCCGCCGACTGAAAGAAAGGAGGAGCTGACATTATCGCCTCGCCTTGAAGTCTCTTGGCTTTGTTGATCTTTTGCAGTGCTCGTAGTATTGACCACGTGGGTGATCTATACCCAGCTTCTTCATTTTCCTTCGAGCACTTAGTTTCCTCTTGGATGACCGTGATCAGCTCTTGTTCTCAGTCCAACCATCGCTTTCGTAAAAAATTCCAACTACTCCTTGCGATTGTCCTCCCTCTGTGCAGCTCCATGCATGTAGCGAGGCCCTCTGTAGTTCTTATTCTTGTTTTACCAAGGCGTTCTTCCCAGAGTAATGACTCTGCTAGGATTCTGACACACCCTCCATCTTGATGTGACGGTATGTCTTGATCTTAAGCCCAATTTATGCCAATTTTTGCATGCACTTCTCGTCTCGGCAGAAGCAGAGGGTCATCAACGGCCAGCGGTTTGGAAGGCGCTTCCCATTTTATCCGCCGTTTTACCCGTGCTGGACCATTCTTGTTGGACGTATTTTCTTGGTGAAGTGGACTGGTGTTCAACCGGTTGCACTGCGTCTTGGTGTTATCGCCTTTGCTCCATTCCAAATCTAGATTGATTGATGTTGCTTTTATTACTTCGTGAAAATAGTCGAGTAGCTTTGCTGGAAGCTCTATGTGCTCGAATATATCAAGCGCATCTTGGAGCTTCTCATCATAGAGTTCTCTTTGAGTGTTTCGAATGAAATCTGTGATGATAGGCGCCAAGAAAAATGCGGTTTGATCAGTACGCTGGTCATTGCATTGTTTCGAAATTCCGGCTTCACCGTGATCCTCTTTCGCAAATTCCGACCGTAGCAAAAACCCCATCTGCTCCGACAGTAGCCAGATCCAACTTGATTCGTCTTTTAACTCTTGATTGACCGTCATGACTTCTCTTACCTGCTGAATCAGCATTGTCGTGTCACCTCCTTGCGGATCATCGATTTTCCCTACATATCGCGGATCGGCATTGGTGAAAACGATGCCCTCCAGTCTTTAACCTGTGGTCTGCGTTCGCTTCTCACAACCATGACACTTGCTACATTTAAAACTTGGATTCTCTACGAAGCCACAGCGACAATGCCTACACTCTACTCACATTTGTGGCCTTTGCCACCACCCTTCACATTCCGATTCTGGCAACGTGTCAGGCCACAACCTGGCTGGTAGTAACAAGACCGGTTGCTGGTCATCCTTCGTCAGTTTTCTCGAAATCTTTTCATCAGTTCAATTTTGCCATCCTTGCCATTTGTCCTCATACTCTCGCTGGCTGTGCCCTTTGATCTGGACCTGAAATTCCACTACGCTTTCGAGTCCATCCCTTGCCTCTTGCGGGCTCATCGACCACCGTGCATTCTTCACTGATTCTACGAAACGCCCTCCCATGTTGTGTGTATTCATTTCTAAGCGTGCGCCAAGTGGCATCCGTTTGGGCGCCACTTTACAGTCTGTGTTGATGATACTCTTTGCCTCTGCATTTTGTTGCGTTGTATGCTCGCCAATCGCTTTGCCTAACAGTGCCTGTGCCTGTGTGAGAAACGTGGTTTGATTCAAAGCCGCCTCCATTGGTTGAATTAACGTGTCTCAGAGTGTGTGACCCCCCCCCCCCCGTTCCTTGTTTCTTTTCTAGTTTCACC
>Ga0105053_10011205_pt1 | contig 11039 bp, 4 predicted proteins | sample BON01_FD_78093 | JGI IMG/M metagenome (GOLD analysis project Ga0105053, IMG submission 78093) | Freshwater microbial communities from Lake Bonney liftoff mats and glacier meltwater in Antarctica - BON-01 | ecosystem: Environmental > Aquatic > Freshwater > Ice > Glacier meltwater | place: Lake...
CACACATACACACACACACACACACACACACACACACACACACACCGTAGCAGACGTTTATAACAACCACATCACTGCTGTTTATGCCTTGCCCTGTCACACTGAGGGCCGCCACAATACCATTCACAAATTTGTGTTGATTGACAATAAAGTCCTCTTTGGAGGTGTAGCCGGTGAGTCCCATCGTGGATCGAACCCCTGCATTGTTGAGGATTTCCTTTCCGGGGATGATATGATTCTCACATTTGGACGGTAAGCCTTCACACGTCCAAGTTGCTTCGATCGTACAGCGACCTGAGCACCCGTCACTACCATAAATGTTGTTGTCGTCGCAATCTTCACCGAGCTGGAGGATTCCGTCGCCACAGGCTGGAATGGAAATGTCTTGAGATATCACAAACATGGTTAAATGGTTGCAACTGCAAGTAGCTGAAGTTAGAGAAACTTCAGTCACGTTGCATCCTGAGGTCGAGTAATGACTCTGGTTCCAGTGCACACACGTTGCCTGTTGAGCTAGGAGCATTCGAGACGAGAGAGACATGCCCGTTGTGTCAATGGGTATCTGCAGCAGGAAGTTTTGCTTTAGATCTTTGACGGGTGTTTCAACTGCTGCTCGAGCAAGCGAGACCGTCATTCCCACTAATGGTGACCTGACGACGTGTGTTCCTACAGATGGTGCTCCTCGGTGCACCTGCAGGTGGATGTCGACCTCAGGATTGGAGCCCCCAAAGATGTCGGCTGCAAAGGTTGGCGGTAGCGTAAACGATGCAGGAGCAGAGATTTTGGAGAGAGCTGGCAGAATCTGGTTGATTTTGGTACCCGATATAGTCTCGAGTGTAGTTCGTGAAATGGCGTGCGTCGACGACTCGCCATTGTCAGTCAGCGTTGGCTCGCCAACTACAGCGTTATAGATCGTCTGTCGCATCACCTCTTTTAGTCCATTCTCCAGCGACGTCAAAAAAGCTGCAGCTTCATCCGCTGACAGCATGGGTTCTGGCAGTGGAGCGCTAGGATTGGTATTCTGCTTAGCAAACATGGCTTGCGCCTTTAATGAGCTGCCCATCATCGAAGCAGCGTTGCTGGCACATGCCATGCTCATACCGCCTTTGCCCAGTCCACCTGAAACCATGGATCTGAGCATGCCAGCAGACGAAGAAACAGCACCTCCATTAAGCTGGGCGGCATTGCCCGTCACAGATTTGCCAGCGCCAAACGACTCGCAAGCAAAGCCAGTACTTCTCACTGCCTTGCCAGTGCCAGACTGGAGCGAAGCCATCAGGGCCCCCTTCATAGAGGAAGCATCTGCAGGACCCAACCCGCCTCCGTCTGTGTGCGTGGCCACAGCGTTGGCCATCTGGTTGACTTTGTCGGCGCGAAACGTCTTTAAGGCGCCAGCCAGTTTCAATTTTGCTTTTGCAAAGAAGTCGTTTGCAGCTAGCAGCCTCCTCCCACCCGGCCCAGTCGTGACGACAGCCGAGGTCACATTGATCGCATCTATCAAGACGTTTGTAGAGGCGCCGAGCGCATCCATTACACGACAAAGAAGTTTGACGCGCCCGCCGGGGAAGCCCATATCTCGAACGGGGTCACGTACAGGCTCAAACCATATTTCACCTGGTTGGATCTGGTCTTCCTCTTCGGTTACTGATGCAGCTGGACATGGCCCGAGACCAATGTTGGTGGAGCTCAGAGTGCACGCAGTACCCATTGCAAATGCTCTGCGCACAAGAAAGTTAGCCGCGTGCACTTGCAACATGTCAGTGCAGGAGTACTACGCAGAGGGCAGCGTGAGAAAGGGGTAGCGGGTGTCAAGTCAAAATGGCAGCGCACCTGCCGTGGTGAGTGCATCCAGCTGCGAAGGTGATGGCGGTACCTGCAAAGATGTTGCCTTGCATGGTGCATCTCGCAGCAAAGGTAGCAGCAGTGCCTGTTCTCCAGTAGATGTTGTTGGGATTGGCTCCTCCGGCTAGGATGACTTTTCTGTCTGCTGAGGTAGATAGCGTGGTAGGCATGCGAAAGATGAAGACAGCTTCGGCGTTGTTGCCCGCGTCCAGAATGAGATCACCCGAGATGACTGAGAGCAAGCACACACATGTTACACACACTGCAACACACACTGCAACAAACTGCAATATATTGCAACACACTGCAACACACTGCAACACATTGCAACACAAGATGACTGAGAGCAAGCACAGACACGTTCCATCCTGGCCCTCCGCTCTAATTGTGTGTCATGTTGCAACACGATCTGAAAGCTGAAAGTGTCTGACCAATTCTTGCTGGCGTCTTTCAATCAGGGTGCTTCTTACGATAATCAATCGATTGTTGATCTTTGCAATGAGTACTGCGTGCACTGAAATTTGCCCACGGCGAAAATCAAATTGGCCCACGGCGAAAATCCCATACTTCTTTAACCCGGGATTTTCGCTCTGGGCAAATTTGGTTGTCCTGTAATTTTCGTTAAGTGGCGCCAAGGGTAGCTTTACAAATTCAAGTTTGTGCGCAGGATGCATGCATGTGTGAGAGAACTCCATCCAAAAAAACAGTGGCTATTTTGAATCTTGGTGCAAAGTTCGAATGCGGGTGGGGCATTTCTGAAAGGGAACTTTGAATTTTACCGGGTTATTACGCTGAGGCCTATTCGAATATGGGAGCGATATGCTCTGTTCTTTTTGAAGATGGTAATGCATGATCACATATGGTGGCTGTTTATCAAACGCAGTAGCAATGTGCTCTGCTTCTTTCCGATATGGACGGCAGATTTACGAACTGCTACATTCCAGGTTGCTTTCCAGGTTGCTTGCTTGCATGCTAGGGGTTGTGCCGTAGGTTTAGACATGTATTTTGAGATTTGCTGAATATGCCGACCCATGGTGTCATGTGATATGCATTTATAATTATGATTAGGCCAATCAGATTTGACATGCACTTGAAATTCGATACAGAATATGATGCACACTTATAAGTATGATCAGGACATTTGGATATGATATACACTTCGAATATGATGCCGTCGTGAAGGTGATGCTCGTGGATTCGTAAAATAATAGTCCACACGAATACGATGAATATGATATCACCATTCAAATATGTCTAAAGTGGTGCATATTCAGCACTTTGCAATATCAGGGTACGCAATAACAGGGCACATGGAGCATGCGACATGCTCAAATTACCTTAATTTGACAACCACCATAATGCCGATGTTAAGATGGGCACCAAGGGTGGGAAAAGGGGGAGGAACAGGGACAGTCAAACTCACGCTGCATTGCAATGGTTGCCGTGTAGAGGCCAGGCGCCAGAGTCCGTCCGCCAAGCTCGACTACGCCTCCAAGAGCAGTCTCTCCCTCCGAGCGCCCATTGATGTCAGTCAGAGCAGCTATAGCAGCAGCGCGCGCATCAATAGCAATGTCGTCATTAGGGTGTAGTGTGCCATCTAGTCCAGGGGTGCCTGGGGAGTAGGGAGGGTAAACAGGGAGCGAAGTGCCTATCGAGGTGCCCATGTCGCCAAGGATCGTAGACCCTCCAGCATCTGTGACAGCAGTGTTGGCAAGCACCGCAAACCGCGCAGCAGTCCCAAGGTCCACTGCATCTGATCCCCCTGGCTGACAGTGACTAACATTCGAGCTATACGTAGAAAGAGGAATTGTTGCGCCCAATGCTTCGCCCACAGCAGCTGTGGGGCTTTGAATTACAATATATCCAAACTCATACATGAGGGGAAGGTGTGGGTCAGTCCAACCGGCTGCTTCAAGGCGAAAGTCTTGCGTTACAGCCTCGCCTGTTTTGATGCAGCCTGGCTCTGCTTGATTTGAATCCTGCAGACAAACAGAAAAGCTGCCTCCGAGCGGTGCTGAATTCACGACAAATTCCACCTGTGACTGGCCCACGATACCGTCAGAAGTAGTGCCTAGCAGCTGCACGGTGTATTTGCTCCCCGCCTGCAGTTGTGCAAATGCTCCTTCAAAAATGAAGGTACTTCCATATATTCCCATCGGTGACACGCCAGGCCAAGAAACATTGACGGTTGGTGAGACGCTCCATTGGAAAGATGTGCCGTTGATGCCCAGCGACGATAAGCCAGTAAAAATCATGCGCTCATCATTGTTCATCACCAGTGCGCCATCATTGACAAATGCATCGTCTGGCAGCCTGATCGCAAGCGTTGGAATACGTTGCGCTACCACAAGCACATTCTTCGATACTGCCAACGAGCTTCTACTTCCTTTCCGTACTGTGACGGACAGAATGTATGGCTCATCCATCGGTGGCAAAACTCCAGGCGCAATGCTAATGGCAGAGGCCGTAGGTGAGTTGGTTGGTAGTACGACGGCAGCTCCGGTGGAGTCCCGACAAGAGTATCTTTCGCCATCCTGAATAAAAGCGCACTCCCAACTATAGGCCAGCCCTTGCGGCGCGGACTGGTCAATATCGAGATCTCGCGAGCCAGTTGCTGACAACTCTAGCGCCACAAATGTCGACACTCTGGTGCCACCAGCGATGCTGGCGACGAGCTCTTGGTAGCCGACTTTGATGATAACAATAGACTCGGATGACTGACTGATATCGCCCATTACCGCACTAAGACCCAGTTGATACACACTGCCAGCTACAAGTGAATTCGCCGGTATAAGCAACTGCGGGATTCGAATTCCGCTGAGTAACTCGGCGTCAATCGCTGGTCCAGAGACTTGCCGCCAAAAAAATCCAACTTCAGTCTCCTCAACGGGGCACGCTGAAAATACAGTTTCTCCCTTGATGAGCACGGGTTTGTTTCGCAACGTGTCGACTGTGGGGGGACTGAACTCCATTTGCGGCGAAGCCGTTCCCTGAGTGTGTGTGTGGGTGCGTGTGTGGGTGCATGTGTGTCGTGGTTCGTCAAGTTCGTTAGACAAGAAATGAGAGTACTACTAGTCACGGCTACTCCAACAATACAAATATCGCATGTCCCAATCACCAACCACAACCATCAACACGCATTACCTTTTTGAGGACTCGAAAGATGATAGGAACGCTCTGCACTCCGAGGAAATCTACCACATTAACCTCAATGGCATACTCTTTTGGGAATGTCGTCATCTGACTCGTGCCGATCGGGAGGAAAAGAGTCGACGAGCTTACAGTAGCCAAGTATGAGTTTAAATCTTTATCATTCGAACACGCCCATGTCACAGATGCATCACGAGGAGATAAGACGCTCGCACGCACTTCCAGACTCGAACACGGATCAATGGTGTCCGTGCCCTTGACGGAAACTTCCGGCTGCAGCACCACAAGAGGCCTTGCCACGACTGCAGAGGCTGCACTAAAAGGCGAGACTTTATTGCGAGACTTGAGCACGCCCAGAAGAACGTGGATGGCATTTCCTGGAGAGATTGCTGCAACTCCTTGCACAAGAGCCTGAATGTCGCCCAGAAATATGGTCATGGCATTATCTGCACTCCACACACACTTCGACCCCGTCCCAAGCGTTGCAACAGTTGCGCTGGATAAAATCAGCTCGCACATTGTATTTTCGGCAGTCATGCCAGCTCGATCTGTTGGCTGATCAAAGATGGTATCAATTGAAGTTCCCGTGCTTGAAAATCGGATGCTTTCAAAACTGGGCGGCGCATAGTAGCTGAAAAGAGCAGATGCTAGTGTGATTCTGTCCGATGCAAACGCAATGCTGAGCTGCACCGTAGCAATTCCATTTGTGTAACTTCGACCGTAGGAGGGCATAGATATTGAAAAGGTCGAATTTGAAGGAGAGGAGCTGACCAGTGTGAGATCTGGCGGCACCTGATCGCCAAAACTCACCATCACATCTGCGGAACTGATCACGGCCAGATTCTCCACGGCAAAACGGAACACATTTCCGCCTGCACTTCCAGTGGAAGGACCCTGACAGATGCCGACGCAGACAATGGCAATATTTTCGTCAAAGAAGCTCATGTCAAGACGCGCCGAGTACGATACGGGCGATGATTCATCCTCGAAGACACTCAAGGACATGGTGTCTCTGCCAATTGCAACTGGGGATGAGAGCACCAGCTCGAAGGAACTACGGGTCTCGTCACTGTATAGGACCTTACTGATCCTCCCAAAATAGTCACCAAAGCTGACTTCTACCTTTGGCATCTGACCTCCAGCGCTGGCAACAACCGTTCCACTTGCAAGGTCAATCGGGATTTGAGGGAAATTGTCTGCCACCACTGTCAGAACCCCACTTCCCGACGATCCCATGGCGTTGATTTTGGGCTCGATCTTTTGAAAACACCGGCCATTTCCAATGCATGTTCTGCTCCCGAGCACGCATTCTTGACACCATTTTGCCGACAGAATCTCTGGGTTTGGGCGGAAATGTGAAAAGGCAGTCCTAGCCGTTTTCTGGGCCCGTACATACGTTTTGCTAGGGTCTCCATCCTTTGGTGGCTGGGCTTTGCCAGTGTACCTGGCAGATACCAAAACGTTTGCGCTCAGTGACACCTTTGGAGGAGTAACCACCAGAGTAACGCCCGATTCTCCGTTGGAAAAGCTGACAACACTGCACCGGGTTGCATCGCATAGTATGTCACCAAATCTGACCTCCACGTCTCCTGTGGTGGCAATCTTTGGGAAGTTGCCCAACAGGAGTGTTACTGATTTGCCGTTGCTAGAGGATGTTCGTCCGTCAAGAGTCGCAGCAGCAGGTGATGCTAACGAAGTCGGCGCGTCAAAACATTCATAAACAAAACTTGAGCTCTTTGTGCCACTTGATATTACACCGCTGTACAGACCTTGAAAGCCTAATATCGGAGAGGTCACTTGAAACTTGGTACTAGAAAAAGACGCCGAAGCCACCGAGCTGATGATTTGCAGAACGGTAGCCTCCTTGCTCCCGACAACGACTCTGATCGAATTGGAATTGAGCACGACTTGACCCCAGCCCAGCACCTCGAACGTGAGTGTTTCTCCGCCAGCACAGGCACCGTCTATGGGCTCGAGTGATGCAGGTGGTGCAATGAATGTATAGTCAAATTTGATCTCAACACCGTTGTACGTTATCAACCCAGGTGCAAAGCCACCTGCACCAATGGCAGGCGGCTTGATGGTTACAGTCAGCAATTGATTGGCATACACAGCGCCAGTGATATTTCCTTTGCTCCCCCCAAACATGACGGTGCATGCTGCAAAATCGGAGCAGAATGTCGCGTTTACATTTTTCAGATGTACCTTGACGACCTTAGTCTCGGTCTCTTCAATCCCCATAGACACGGGATCTACAGATTCCACTGATGGTGTGTCGTCCGCATCAAAGTAAAATCCAAAGACAACTTGCTCCGTATCTGCCGCAATTGTTACGTTTACTTCGCCGCCATCAAGAGGTATGTAATCCTTTGGCACCACAAACTGGATCTGATATTTCGCACAATATCGTTGCGTGCACCCGGGCGTGCTCTGGTCTGTAACCACAGGAGAAGCAAGGGACTTTGATACAAGTCCGCTCAGCGCGACAGTCCACGTTGCCTGCGCTGCTATGAGAGGGTCAATGTACTGAACCGTGACTGCTTCGTTGAGAACTACGTTGGCTCGTCCTCTCAGCGGAAACATGCTAAAGATTGTGGGTGTTGGTGCAGCCAGCACCTCAAACTTGAAATTGCCTGATCTTGCGAGGCCATGGACTTCATAGTAAATCTTTATTGTAATCATGCCGCTGATTTTCAGCCTTGCCCCTGTTTTGAAACTAATCAAGGTGCCTGCAAACGAGGAAGTTTCAATTGCTGTTGCGGCAAAATCGGCAACTTCATCCGGCACGTTTTCAAACTGGACCCGCACCTGCCGCGGCGTCAAGGCCAACAGCTTCGGAAAGTTTATCAATTGCACCTTGACTTCGACATCTACAGTAGGGAAGGCTTTCAGAGGATAGAAACTCGCAACGACAGCAGGCCCTTGAATTACGGGCGTATATCTAAACCTAAACCCAGCACTTCGGATGTTCATGCCCAGAGCGACTTTGAACAGGACGGACGTCTCAGATAAGATCCCAAAGACACCTCCCATCACCGGAGGCACTTTGAAGATGAAAACACCGCTCGATGCGGTTGTAGACGAGCCGGAATCTTGCCTGATCACCTGAGGGGGTAGCGATTGTTTAGAGGCTGCAGTGCCAACTTCAATCGTGAGATCAGACGTCCTAAAAGCTGGCAGATTTTTCGCTGTAACAGTCACCATCGTCCCACCAGTAGAAGGGCCTTCGCTGGGGAAAAAAGAAACGATGGACGGAGTCAACAACAGGGCCACATTTAGACAATACTGGGGATCGCAACTTGCGCTCGTGGGCACTCGCGTCTCTAGACGGTGCTTGTTCACGATTTTGCCTTCTGTTTCACAAAATTGCTCGAAATTGCAGGGGGCAAAATATTCCAAATTCAGTTTCAGGACCGAAATCCCCTTGATAGAGAGCTCGCCAGCCCAATTTCCCGGGGGATCCACGGCAGGCACCAAAATGCTCAGTCGCGTTCGGTTGCAGTTGCCGTATTGTTCTTGGCAGCGCGAAATCTGGGTGATGGACAATATGTTGGCTTCTAATCCACCCATCAGCAAAATCGTGACGTCTGTTGCCAGAGTGTAGAGGGGGAAGTTTGCGATCACCAAGTCCATAGTCGATCGGAGGTCCTGTATGTATGCAGCGTATGTACAATCAAACTTTTTCAATCGATAGACGCATGCGCGAATTCACTTTACGTGTCAATTTTGACTACTTTGGGAAGATGAGTCAAGAATCATACAGGCGAGGTGCAAATGCCCTACACAAGTGCTAAAAGAGCCCTACGATAAAGCTTTCTGCATACTCCAGAAACAAACACGAACAAACACATCTCTTTTCTTCAAAAAGAGCCTTCACGGCACAGTTGACTTCAAATGGCCAAAATTCACGCGACGCACCCGATATTTTGGACACCCTAATTCCCATCGCCCAGCCACGCAGTTTACTTACACTCGAATACGGTGCTCAACCAGTACTGTGGTGGACTCTTTTTGGTGCGTGTATGCACAAATATCTCACAAAGATAAGGATGATTCAGTGTAGATATATACAATAAGAATATACCAGAGTGCGCCCGTACAAAAGCAGTCGCGTCGACACAGCTTCTGGAAACCTGCTCACGACCCGCATTATTGTTTCATCATACACGGCAAACGGAAACATGGCTGATTTTAATTCCGTCCCGTTGCCTCCCTTGATATTCGTAGATATGTCAATTGACACGTTGATACTGCCCGTCACGTTGATAAAGGGCCGCCGGTAGGAAATGACAGCGAGCCCAAATGCTTGAAGCTCAAACGAGCTGGGATGAGTAGTATATGATGTGTGTGCATCGACAATAAAGCGGATTTTAAGGTCAGCATGAGCTGAGGGGAACTTTATCAAGCGAACCCAATCAAACACACCAGGGCCAGGGTAGCGCTGTCCAGCGCTGGGAATAGGCTTGACAATTTCCGGCTGATTAGAATTGCGAAGTATGAAAGGAAAGGAGATGCTTTTGCCGCATTTTGGGCAACTTTTGGGATAGACAACCACTTGGCTCAATGAGGGTTCATCAAGAGGAGTCAGAAATGTGATGACAGTTTTTTGTAAGTTTGAGACGGGCAGGACTGTCACATTTTCAGAACCAATCAATCTTGTCCCAAATTGGACGACAGCAACCACAGGATAAGGAAAGAAGTCAATAGAAATGGTGATTGCTGTTGGCGCATCACTGAAGCATGTCGTTGGGTTTACAGATCTCAGACTTGGAGAGACCGCCCTAGCAGTGTATTGAAACGTTAAAGGCCTGTCCGGGCGGGACAACACTTGGAGGACGACAGGCATGCTCTTTGACGGCAAACCCAGCATAGAGATTGCAGGTGTGAGCAAGTCAAGCGTTGTTTCTTCGTGTGTAGACGATCTGACATATACTGTTCCCATCAGTTCTGGTCTCCCATCAAATACGACACCAACGGGTTCTCCCGGTGCTACTATCGGCAACATTGCGATGGTCAGAGATACAAGGGAGCCACCTATTTCCGGGCCCTGGAGCTCGCTGTTGAACGTAATACGAGGTTGGAGGTCATCAAAGTAATTTAGCTTAAAACACGCTATCTTGCAGCTGTCGCCTTTGCTGTTCTTGCACCTTTCAACACACGTCGCTGACTCGCAACAAGCTGCAGTAGCGCATTCATCGCCGCCACAATTTGCCTCAAACTTGATGAGCCCGAGCACCAGGCCAGATTTGGATGCACCAGGTACAACAAAGGTGATTTGTGCTGACTTGGATGCTTCATCGTGGGAGCTCATCTCAATTCCTATGAGCGTTGGCCCTTTCAGCGCATAAAGCACATTACCCAGGGACGAAGATCCTGTGCCGAGGAGCACTTGCGCAACTTCTTTTTTGGCATTATTCATGAATAAAGATAACTGCGTTGGCTGGGACATTCGTATCTTGACCGAGTCGATGCCAGCGTCAATGCCAGTACTAACAGCTCCGACGATTTCAGGTGAAGTAGCATCAAGGAAGGTGAAGACTGCTCCCGTCTTTGCCACCCTCCGTCGGTACTGTCCATGAAACGCCCACATTTGCACGGCACCTTCCAGGACATCCTCACCAACAGGAGAGAAAATGAGGACTTGATAAGATTGAATCGCAGCGGGGTCTTTTGATGGATCGACTCTCAAGAATTCGCTGATTGAAGCTGGAATAATCTTTCCAGAGGGCCACCGAAACTGGATTCCAAAATCTACCTTGAGCGATACACCTGGAAAATTCAGAAGAGTGACCTGGATCGGTGAAGCCACTGTCGTCTTTGCTTTGGCAGGTACAATCGTGGAAAAAGTAGGTGATGGGGCTGTTAGATACGTAAACGTGACCGGAAACGGAATCACCATATTGAGCTTCGGAATCCGAACCACCGGTGTCAAGGACATGGGCTCCACCACTCCTGGAGCTGTTATGGTCAAAATAAGTTGGTGCTTGCCATTCTGCAGCTGCGGCTTATACTCGACTGACCGAACTGTTGCTACAGTTGTATTTGAA
>Ga0105053_10011213_pt1 | contig 11034 bp, 2 predicted proteins | sample BON01_FD_78093 | JGI IMG/M metagenome (GOLD analysis project Ga0105053, IMG submission 78093) | Freshwater microbial communities from Lake Bonney liftoff mats and glacier meltwater in Antarctica - BON-01 | ecosystem: Environmental > Aquatic > Freshwater > Ice > Glacier meltwater | place: Lake...
AAAGACAAGTACAAGATCTGGATTTCATGAATAACATCCTCTATCTCCTTTGTTCCCAGCTCTGCTGTATCTCTGTATCATTTGTTTGTTTTAGTTACTATTTAGTTTTATTGGTTCTAACTACTAAGAAGATGAACCTAAGATACTTATTTATAAAAGGAATGGTTCACTCACTCATACCTGAGAAATAGAAAGATCTCTTAGGGATCAAACTATTACCTGGAAGTGAGGAAGTAACAATCTTGTAGATCTTATCACTTTCCTAGATTTATAGGTTCTCTATGGTTCTTATGGTTTCCTGGATCACTCCTATATCTATCTTTTTCCTTCTTTGATACACAAAAGATATTGGATCCATGGAATATAGAAAGAAGGTACTACTAGTAAGATAAATGTAAAATAGGAAATAAGAAAAGTTAAATATATAAGATTAATACAGGAATATGAGTATGACAGCACAGCTGGCCAGTGATGCTAAGAGCATCAAATATCTTTCTCCCGAAGGGATCTTCTCTTACATATATTATCTAGTACTTGTTTATTTTGTTAGTTTCCTGGATTCTTCTCTCTTTTTATCTATTATCTTCTTTTATGTCCTAGAGAGAACCAGAATGACAGATCTTTCCATGGGTTGCTGTAGAGCTCTACAGGTAACCAAGAGATCTTTAATTACTTTCTTAGGAGAATTGATTTACAGGATTAGGACTCAAGTAAGACTCATTTAATTTCTTTCTATCTCATACTCATACAATCTATTCACTTTCTATAATACAAATAATCGTTTCCTTGGTTTACCTTCATCACTTTCTCTCACTTTCCCTGTGTGGTATCCAAAGATACAGAGAAGAGTCGTAAGACAGTGATATTAGATCTATTCCATATTCAGCTATTACTTAAAGATAGAGCTAGAAAGAGAAGTGAGAAATACAGGAAATCCATTGTTAGTAACTCCTTTGCTCATTCTATATCTCAGGATTTCCACTTTCATTAAACAACAAAGATAGAGAAAGTTATATTCTAGAAAGGAAGTAAGAGCTTTGACAATGTACATTCTTCTACAGCAAAAGATCTATGGATATAAGAAGATACTGGAAATAGCTCTTGTTTCTAGAGAGAGGAAGTAACAGATAATATCTTAAGTAAAGGAAGAAAATGGTAGTAATATATAATTTGATGTATTTGGTGTATGAAAGTGGATATAAAGTTAGTGATCTCTTGTCCGTTTCACGGATCTATAACTTGTCTTTATTAATTTTGGTACTTAGGAAAATAACTTTAATCTTATGTATTATGTAATTGGATCTAGGAAATCGACGGATCATTCATTATTTCCACCATCCATTCCTCTCGTTACCTCGTTTCATTTTAGCTCATGTATGATCTTTATCATTCTCTTTTATTCTAGTTTGATTCTATGTATAATCCTACCTTCCTTGCCCTGCCTTCCTGTACTCATTCACTTCTCCAAACTAAATTACATCTAATGGATACAGCAAAGAAAGAAGGATAGAGATAACTATATATTAGGTGAGATCTAACAGAGAGAATCATTTTATGTAGCCAGTTACCACTATTACAAGAGAGACAAAGTAAAATGAAGGAGACTCACTTTGGGGATTTCTCTTTCACTAATAATAACCTACGATCTTGTACTGATGGAATGAAATGAAAGAAGTGAATTAGATATATAATAGTGACTACAAAGAAAGAGCTTAAACTAATGAAGAATGAGAGATAGGAGTTACTTAGTTTGTTTCTTTGGGTAGCGATAATTGATTTCTTATGTATCAGCGGTACAGCTTTGTTTGATCTAGAAGTTACTATCTTACGAGTACCGGCATGTGATCTCTCAATAATAAATAAAATGAAATAAGTGAAACTGTAGCACCAAAAACAATCATGAGAAGAAATAGATAAAAGATGTATAATATGGTAGTAATATAAACTATAGAGAATATGAGTAATCCATTGTACATCATTACTTAATTTATAAAGAGGATTAATAGTGACACATGAAACAAGAGAGATAGAGATTTATTTCCATTAATAGAAGCATCCTTTTCTTTTGCATAACATAGATAAAATAAAGTAATACAAACAATACTAGTAAGAGACAGCAAAGCTGGACCATGGAGATGAAACTAACTACTAATAATATATCTGTCTATCATTTCCTTCATATATCTTATTTATACCATACATAAGTAGGATGAAGATAAACAACTGCTTTTCCAGTTACTAAGAATAAATAGAGATCAGGTATCAATGAAAGACAAGAAAGTGAGATAAAATAAATGATATAAACAATGAAAGAAGTGTCTCTAGTGTGAATCAAGGAAGGAAAGATAAGAAAGATAAGAAAATAAGATGTAATAGTGATATAATAATGGAAATAATAGATATTACTGTAGCTCATGTCCTGTAGAACATTCACCTTACATACATCAGAGAAATAAAGTTTAATGGGATCCCTCTATTTCAAACATAGATAAAGAGAAGACTAGAGATTATTTACATTTCCTATATCCTAGTAATCCAATACTTTTATCTGAGAGACCATGGAAAAAAAGTAAGAAAAGGATAATCAATAATATACAACATGAAGAAGATAGAGAAATAAAGGAATTACACTTCTTAGCACTTCTCATATTCCAATTAATTCACGGTACCTAAGAAACCAAGTATCACTTATTATAAGTTAAAGAAAGGTAAGAAAGTAAAGTAAGTTAAAGATAGGAAAAGTAGGATTCTAGTAACCTTGGTAGTAATATATCTCATTTATATCTTTGTTCTTTGTTGGAATAAGTTTAGTTTCCTATTAATGGTTCTATATGGCCTGGAGAATAAGAATAGTGAGAGATCTACAAGTTCAAGAAAGGAAAGATATTACTTATTTCTACCTGAGTTATACAAATTGAATCAAATAAGACAAGTAACTTTCTAGAGACCTTAAGAGGTTCTTACTTCTCTTCTATTTTATATCGTTTATTCCATTTCACTCATTCTAGGAGTTGATGAATCTAAATCCATTTCACTATTGCTCATCTTTGTACTTGAATGATAGAGGTTATTTTCAACAGAACTAGAAATGATCACTTATCAAACCTATGCTCTACCTAGAAAGTAATTCCTTCTATCTCATATCCTACTACTTATCCCTAAACGATTGAATCCTTTTTAGTACAGGAAGCATTAGAGGATGTGATGTCCGGTGCCCGGAAGAGAGTGAACTTAAGTACATAGAATACTAACTTCTAATGGTAGTAATATCTATAAGTAAGTGAGTTGGAAACGAGGGATAGTAAATTGACAAATAAAGGATATTAAAGTAACTCCAAGATCATTTATAGTTTGCTGTCTTATCCCCATGGGATCTTCTTTTATTCATATTACATGTTCTCTATGGATTATTGGTTTATTATCTATTATAAGTGATACCTTTGCTATTTCTCCATTCTTAATATCTGAGATAAAAGTTATAGAAAGAAGTACTTGATGTTCTTATGATCTAAGAGAATAGGAAAGGAAGTTAATTGTTATTTTTCTTATCTTATCTATCATTTACTTATTTATTAATTCATCAAATATCTTTCTTAGTATCCATACCTTTTCTATATCTTCTATGGAGAGTTGTAAGTGACACCAAGAAAAGATAACTAATTAAATGAATTCTTGAAAAAGGAAAAGTGAACAGATATAAGTTATCAAAGAGGAAGTGAGTTAAACTAAATTAAAGAAAGGTAACTAACTAACAAGGAAACCCATGGCATCTACAGTAAAGTAAGAAAACAAGATCTAGACATCACTTATAACAAAGATAAATACTTACTGTAGCACCTCCATCTAATAGTGAAGTATCTTCTAGGATCTAATATGTTTATTCTAAAGGAAAGAGAAATCGTTTAATAGTTAACAAACAAATATAAGTTATTTTCCTCCATCCATAAGAATTGATAGAAACCAAGATAAGTAGGATGAATGGTTCTCCAGCTATGCTGTATCATATTCTTGATAGGACCTACTATAAACCATTCCTAAGAGAAGTATGAAAGTGAGTGAGTATGTTCCGGAAGAGAGCAATATTCTATGTGTTAAAACTTTCTTAGGAATCTATTAATTACTTTTTCCTTCCTGTACATGATTATAAGAGAACTAACATACAGTGGATAGAAAGGAGTCTTAGATGTAATAGGCGAAAGAGAGTTTTGTTTATTAGGATTTCCACTTTCAAACAAGATATCAAAGTAATAACTAATATAAATAATGGATAATAAGAGATAATATATACAAAGGAGAAGATCTGAAGTACTCATACTTATTACTTGTATTACATTCTTTGATTCTCTGCCATTCTTACTATCTAACACATGGTCTGTAGTAAATGTAGGATAAGTGAACAAGAGAAGAGGAAATCAGACCATGGATAATGTTACTAATAATCTCTTTCCATTCATAGAGGTAGTACAGCTACAATATTTATTTATTTGGACCCTACGGATCCTTCTTAGTTCCTGTATCATTCAGTTGTGATTATATGGATGGTGTTTGATTCTGTAGGTCTTTTGGTCAGGTACTTCTCTTCCAGCAAAGCTATTTCTTCATGGATCCATCGTCAGAGATAACATAAACTAATACTAGAAAATCTATAGAAAATGAGTACTGGAGGTAGGAATTAATGTATAATAGGAGAAAAGAGAGCACAGTACATAGAACCATGGAACATGAAAAGATATAAGTTATTTAATATTGAGTATTGTCTTCTATCTCTATATCGTTTCCTCTGTGAGTTTCACTCGTTTACTCGTTCTGTCACTATCTATAACTCTTTTTTGGATATTATGGAAAGAGAATTGTATGAGTACTCCAAGATATAAGAATAACTTGTTTATTAGAGGTACAAAAGTACAGAAAAGTAAGTGACTAATAAGTGATAAGAAAATCATGAAAAGGTAGTAATAAATACAATTAACATACAGTAACCCAGAGAAAGACAAATTACTACCATTCATCGCATTACCATGCTCTCTGTCCTGTGAAGTGAGTAAGTGAACATGTACTTGAATAATAGAAGATGATACAAGATCTCTTTTCTTAGCGTGACTTATTCACTTTCATGAATGGTCCTTTATTTTATCTCTCCTTTGCTATCCTGTACTTTACTCTAGCTTATGAAAAGAAAGAGGATTAGCTGGATCTGAACAAATAAATGGATTCTAGGAATTCTTTTGGGAAGAGCCAAAGTTTAAATAAGTGATCCTAAAAGATGTAGGATCCATTAAATAATTTCAAACAATGGATGGAGATAAACGATAGAAAAGTTAAATAAGATAAGATATAGAAGTTACGATTCCTACCATTCATCAAGTAAGAAGTAATAATTACTTTCTAGTATCACTTATTTATATCTGAGATATAAAAGGATTCTACATGAACGAGATAAGTATTTGATAAATAAAGTGAATAGAAGAAGAAAGGATAGAGATTACTAAGAAAGAAGTCATTCTATATCAAATATAAGAGAGTGAACATGGATTCCTAATAGATGTACAGGAAGTGATTATTAGTTATAGATAGTTGATAGAGCGGTACACAGAACTTAATATTCTATAGGTTCTCTTCTCCTTTATATAATTCACTATGGTACCTAAACTAGCTGTATCTTCTTAGTGACAACAAACGATGTAAAATGGTCTGATAACAGCTTTAACTTACTTATCTCCTATTCTTACATTATTCTTTCTAGTATTACTTTATGTCTTTTTCCTAGTTACCTTACCTTCCTATTCCTTTTTGAGTGTTGTAGGTGAAGATAAATGAAAGAAATAGAAAAGAAGTGTCTCTAGTAGTGCTTTTGGAATTCTACATCACTTCCAGTAATCCAGTACTTAATATATAAAAGATGTACAGGAGGGATATTATATCTTTCTTTGCAGTACTTAAAGAATGTGAGATGTACTAAGGGTCCATGGAGAAGGTACAGTGAATCAGAGGAAAGGATCTATGCATAAAGGATGTAGAAATTAAAGAGAACCTAAAACATTTCCTAGATCAATTATCTGTATCTGAAGAGGAGGAATAATGTCTTACTTTGGAAGATTCTTTTCTTAGTGTACTTCCTGTAGCTAAATAGATAGATCAAGCATAAACTGTTGTAGCGCTACTTATAAACAAGAAATATAGGAATATGAGAATGACAGCACAGCTGGGCATTATATGGATGGAGGTAAGATAATGCTCATATTCTAAATCTAACAGTTATACATAATTAATAGTGAGTTATTCCTAGATTCCATTCATCATAAGATGTACAACTTATTCCTTTCCTGCGCTAGCTGGGTCTCTTGTCCTGGATTCTTCCTTCTTTCTTATCACTCTTGTACCTCTTTTAGGATAGTGAAAACGAGTTCTAAGTAAATAAACAAGTGACATATAAATAAGTGAAATAATTGATATTTCTTTCCTGCGGTTGAGTGATTTTCTTTCTTTATTACTCATTACCTTTATTTCCAGCTGGGGCTTAGAAGTCACTAACATACAATATGAATAAAGTTAATTAAGTAAATTATAATGAGTACTCAACAAAATAATAAGAATAGTAAGAGATTAGAAGAAGACCCTTAATTTGGGAAGAGGTAAAGGAGGGATTTACTTTTTGGGGGTTACAGCTCATTTGTTTCATTCATAAAGTACCAGTAATCCAAACAAGAGTGAGAGCTATCTTGTACTACTCATTCACTGGATTAAACTCTTTCATTTCATGGTATCACTATTATAGAAATTATGGAGCGGAAGTTACTTTCTTTCTTGTTTCCTAACTTTCCCTGGGTTACTGTATCCAAGGAATAGGGATATGGACAGTGAGAAATGAAAGTAGGGTTATAGATATCTCTTAGGAAGATGTATAATGTGTGTAGGATTTCCATGCCCATGGCCAGCACTGCTGTCTTTCTATCTTGGATATTATGGATTCAACATGTTACTATTATAATCCTTTTGAGTACATGAAGTACAAGATAACAAGAATATTAGAAGATATCAGGAATAGCATGGACCAGTCTTACACCAAATATAAATCGTTCTTTCCATGAGGTGGTTCTCTCTTGTTTGAGAAATGATAAGTAAAGGAAAGAATAGTGATAAGTTAATGAATAAATTATTAAGAGCATGTTACATGATCTATGGATATAATGCCATGCTGTCATGCACTACCATCATTCTCTTTGTTTTAGATCCTTCACCTAGTTCACTATCTTTGTTATTGTTCAGACCATGGGGTCCTCACTATTACTACCTCTGTCTTACGACATCTCTTGTCTTTATTAGTAAATTATAAATATATCACAAAGGAAGAGAATTAGTTTATCTTAGGAAAAGCAAAGTGAATCATTATCTTATGTCCTACGGTACCTTTTATCTATGTTTGAAAGATAGAAATGAAATGACCAAGGAAATGGATAAATAACTCAAAGGAATTACTAATAAAGTAAGATCTAAATAACACAAGAATAAGATAAGATCATTGATATTCCAACCAAGAGTTCATTCTATCCCTTGTTTCCTACTTCTTTGCTTCCATTAAACTTACTTTCTACCAGTACAATATCTATTACTACCTTTTTCCTATCCATTATCCAACTAGCTCACCTGATCAAACATAGAACATGAGCCTTCCTTTGGCGATTATAACTTTCTTTAGAGCTTTCTTTAGATCATTCTTAGGATCACTTTATCTAACTTACATCAAAGACATCGGAGTTACTTTCTTACTTTTTTTGGGACATGTTTAAGATTAGAATTATAAACGATTAATAAAGTAAGTTCCTAAGAAATAATATCACTGTCTTTTCTTTATTATTACTAACATACTCCAGCTTTGCTGTCTTCTCACTATCATATACTACTAATTATCATTGATTGACATTACTTATCATTCATACAGATCTAGGAATCCCAAAGAAGATAATCACTTTGCTTAGTTACTTATTCCTACCATGGTTTGATCACTTATCCTTTTTTCTATATCTCCAGCTTCCTTTTCTTAGTTTTATGTAGTTTATTTAATTTATTCCATCAGCTGGAGCCACTTTCATGATTTATTGTCTTTATCCATGGTCCCTAAGAGATGTATAGATTATTGGATTACCACTTCTCCATGGTCTTAGGTATCAAGAATGTAATTAATAGTTTGTCAATCTTGTTGTACAAAAGATGTAGCTAAGAAGTTAAGTGAGTTTTATCTATTCTTATCTTGTTTTCTTCATAATCTCAATTTTCTCTAGGTACAGATAATATATAAGTGTCATGGATAAAGTTACTATTCCATCAATAAAGAAGTAAGGAAGTGGAAAAGGGATCCATGCTACAATAATATGAGATACAGTAGGATTCTTGGCTTTCATGAGAGTGATAAATTACAACAAACTAACATACCTCTTATATATCAAAATAAATGACAGGTAGGTCCAATGGCTTACTTACTTTCTTAGGAGAAAGATAGTCCAGATAAGAAATACAAAGAATACTAATAGTTCATGTCCTGTAGAAAAGCCGTAAAACGGTTGTAAGTATTGTCCATGGTAGTAATACTGAAAGAATAAGATATTAATTATTAGTGAGAGATAGCAAAGTAAGTACCTCCAGTACTCAAAATAGATCACTTCCTGTAGATCCTTTCCTGGCCTCTAGCTCTTCCATTAAATCTATTTAAGAAAGGAAGTTCTATGGGTTTATTTCTGTATTTTATTCACTATTCTTGGATGTATCTCACTGTCATTATTAAACCATGGATCCATACCTCTTGTTCCTGTATGTCACTAATAACAGATAATGAAAGAGGTATGTAGGATCTTCCTGTAACTATTGTTCACTTATAATATCTAATTAATGTAGCAGCGGTGTAACTTCTTAATGGATATAATGTACCGCTGGCCAAAGAGATAAAAGATATTACTGTAGGTTCCCTCCATTCATCCTACTTATGTTTATCACTTTCCTCACTTTCATGTCACTTATCCGTTGTATCAACTTCTCTATTGCTCATCTTTGTATATCCCATGTCCTAGGTGAAGAGGTAGTTCTTTCCATTCATAGAGATCTCTTAGTTACTATTACTACCATTCTCTTTGTTCCATGGTCACTATTAATGAAAGTGAATGTTCTAGGAATGGTTTTAGGTAGGATAAATTATAGAAACAATGTTCAACTTTCTATCTATCACTCATAAAAGAATCAAGCCATGGTCCTAGAGGTGATATTCGAAAGATTTCTTTATTTCCAAGAAAGTGATTATTAGTAATGTAAGATTAATAGGAGTGGTTGTAATAACTAAGTGACAAAGGAGTGAAACGAGTGAAGGAAGATAAGAAGTTTGTGTGCCGTTGCCCGGCTCTTTATTACTACTACTTCTTAATATTCTCTATCTTTTCCTATTTCTAGTCTTCTATTATATATATTGTTCTATTTCGTAGCCAGGACATTCTTATTGGTTTGATACTCTACCGCTGGAGCTCACTCTTTCTATCACTGTCTCTCCATTCTATGTTTGGCGGGTACCGCAGATCCATGTTATGGCCAGTTATTCACTTTCCTAACATACTACAAATAAGTCTGGCCTATAAACAGTTAAGAGAAGATGTCGTAAGACAGAGATATACAAAGAAGTAAGTGAGTTAGGAAGTCTTATATTCATTTGGCTTAGAGAAGTTTCCTTTCATTCTTTACATCACTAAGAAGAGAATTGATTAACTTTAGTTAGTTCTATTTGGACCCTGCGGATCCTTCTTTTGTCTTTATTTGTATCACTGTTAATAAAAATGAGTTAGAGGTACTGGATATTATGTATTATTTAGTTTCTTAAGAAAGAGATAAAGTTATTAAAGTTAATATCTTTGGATACTACAGATTAGATTAACTCTCATGTGTCACAGGTTCACTTATTTCTTAAGATTAGACCAAGAGACACAAACAATGGGAGCTAAGGATTACTCATATTTATATCCATCCATGCTGCTCCCAAGAATGGTTTACTTTCTTTCTTAATGGAACTGGTTTTAGGTACTTTGTTGTAGTCACTCGTTTACTCGTTCTTTTTCCATTCTTGATACCTAAGATACATCACTTATAACAAGTTCTGTTAATTATACATAGAGGAAACCAAGAGATATATAAGTAATGTCAATAGATCACTTTCGAGATAATAAAACAAACAAAAGAATTATGAGAAGATTAAGATTAAAGTTATTGGTCTCTCGTTCCTCCATCCAGTACTCAAGATCTTAGTATTTTATACCTTTTCACTTACTTTATGTCTCTCATTCCTATCTTCTTTCTTAGGTGTAGTAATCAAGAAAGGTCTAGAGGTAGTATCCTGAAATAAATAAGAAGTAACTAAGAGACCGTAATACAGGAAAATTGGATCTTACTCTATGTTCTCTATTCCACTCTTCTTTTATATCAGTTATCTCATACAATGTTCTATCCCATGGGCTCTTCTCAAGAAATAAAGCATTATTAGTGTCACTATCCCTAAGAAATGGAAAAGATAACAAGGAATAGTACCTGGATACAGAAATTAAAGATAGAATATATAATGAAAGAGAAGATAGAGTGAATCATAAGTTATATGAAGAGAATGAAAGGAGTTTATAAATGATAGAAGTGATTACTAACAAAAGATATAGCATGGTAGTAAATAATAATTAATAGTTCTTGAATACTACTAGAAACAAGATATCTCTATCATTCACTATCTTTCTCCCATCAGGGATCTTCTAATAATCTCTTACTATCCTATATTTATTTTCATTGTTGCTAATAATGGTTAATTAGTTTCTTAGTATCACTTATTTTCCAGGTTCTATATCTCTTTCTCGTTTGTACTTCACTTTATTTCCTCTTTTATTTATCACTATTAAGAAATATAAGTTGTACAGAGATATGACAAGGTACTCATAGATAAGTGATTACTCATTTGGCCAGCGCAGCGATCTCTTGCATATAAATGATTCACTTCCTGTAAATATCTTGAGTACTCCA
>Ga0105053_10011222_pt1 | contig 11028 bp, 12 predicted proteins | sample BON01_FD_78093 | JGI IMG/M metagenome (GOLD analysis project Ga0105053, IMG submission 78093) | Freshwater microbial communities from Lake Bonney liftoff mats and glacier meltwater in Antarctica - BON-01 | ecosystem: Environmental > Aquatic > Freshwater > Ice > Glacier meltwater | place: Lake...
GTCCTGAATTTTGTTCTACAATCACGAACTGCTCGCGAACTCCCTTGATAGCTAAGTGGTATCTAGGCGGTCCGCTCACGAACTCTCGCAGGGCTAAGTGGTCGATGGATGATATGTCGCTGCGGTCATATCGATCTCGTGCGGTCTCGTGCGGTCATATCGATCTCGTGCGGAACTTCTTTTTGTTATTTCAATAAACAAAATGATCTCTTTCTCTGTTGGTACTCTCTCTCTCTGTTGGTAGACGGCTCTGACGCCTCAACTGCACCTGCTGAGCAAAACACTGCAAAACACCGTGTGTGCGGTGTTGCTTTCTTTCATTGTGGCAGTGTGTTGCAGTGTGTTGCAGTGTGCATATGGTGTTGCTTTCTTTCATCAGCTCAGGGATCGTGATTGTCTAGGGAAACATTCTTGTGCGTGGCGTGTGCCACGACAGAAGTTCCGTCGCGGTATCCCACGGCCGCTTTTTTGGGAATATACAAATGTGTTTTGGGTGGCCTAGTTGAGGGGGAAGGCTGCCCAGGCAGGTCCTTGATGATCAAACTCTATGATTGTGCATTGGCCAAACGCTCCCTTCTAAGAGCTCAATTTCCGAAGTGCAGCTTTGGAGGATCAAGTACCTGCCCGTGACAGCCCTCCCCGTCGCCCGGGCCATCCAAACCCAGCGTCTTTATTTATTTTTGAACAGAGGTACCACGATGGAAATTTAGCATGGTACACCCAATGCATTGATTCTTTGTCCCTTTTTCTGCATTCTTTGTTTGAGGCAGACTAGACGGTATGCAGCGACGGGTATTCGATTCGTGACTCATGCCTCCATCTCTTGCAATGTTTGTAGGTAAGTAGAGCCCCCTCCCCATCTCTTCCCCTATCCAAGGAGATGGTTGTCCCCAAGTTGTATCATGTCAGTTTCGAAGTGTCTCTCTCCCCTGCTCCACCTCCCCTCTCCCCACCATCCTGTCTCAGCTGACCACCACGTTTCTCCTCTTTATTTTCAATCTCGAGATGATTCAGTTTAGTCCTGGCATCACTCCTGACCTGCTGCGCATCGTTACCGTCCCATGTGAAACTGATCTGTAGAATTGCACATAGCAGTGTTTTGGTGAAAAGGCTCGGATCAAGAATAGTCAGAATGTGTACAAAGAAGGTGTAGTGCACTATGCGAAGATGTCTTGCACCAATTGAGATGGTGGCTGTGTCCTCCAGTGCCATCCCAAATCACAAGTCTGTACATCATGCTACAAACCCTGTGGCACTGAGAGCAGTAAGATATAGTCCAGATGTATGCTTACTCATCGCGTAAAATAAATTGCTAGTACAGGGTGGTTCCGGGTTGTAGAAACTGGCAAGTATAAACTGCAATGGAATTTTGGCCGGTTTCTTGCACTATTTTTAGAAACCTGCTGGCAGGCATTTGGGGCAGTCTCTTAAGATTTATAGAAACTGGGTTTAGAAACTGACTGGCTGCCTTTCTATCCTTTTTCTATGATTTTTCTATGATGTCTATGATTTTTCTATGATTTTTCAGGATTTTTGTATCATTTTTCTATGATTTCTATTTGATTCTATAGAAATCATAGAAAATTTCTGAAATAGCATAGATTGGAAAAATCATAGAAAAATCACAAAAAAAATCATAAGGAAAAATCATATTATTCTTCTGATTTTTATGATTTTCTTTGGTTTCTAGGGGGTTTGTAGAAATTCGCTGGCTGGGGTGGCAGTTTCTTAATGGTTTATAGCAACAACACTGGCTGGCTGGGTTTCTGACTTCATCAGTGTGTGCTTAGAAACACGCTGGCTGGGTCAAAAACTGTGGTTTCTACTTCCCGGAACCCTACTGTATGCTTGTTGGAGCAGGCATTAGCCAACTAAGCCAAATGGGCATTGCAAGGTGCCGGTAATGATGGCTCTCCCTGACCAGAGCATAGTCTCTCATGCCCGGGACGCTCCGTTGTATGGATGTTTTCCCCCCATGGGCATCGTCCGGTAGCACTGTGTGCATGCTCGGTGTGCAGGGTTCGAACTGGTGACCTCAGAAAGCGACCTTGTTGGAGCGGGCATTAGCAAACTAAGCCAAATGGGCTTCGTTCCGTTCCGAATTACCTGGCCAGGTAATCTCGGAACGGAACGCAGCCCATTTGGCTTAGTTGGCTAATGCCCGCTCCAAAATGCTACTATATGGTTTACATGATAATGAAAGGAGTAGCCCTTTGGACCCCTTTATCCCCCTCCAGCAAAAAATGAGTAATAGAATCACCATAAACCACAAAGTCACACCACAAAGATGCCACGTACCTCACGCAAAACACCACTACCAACCTCACAAACACACTAATACCAACCGCAGAAACACACCACAACCTGCCTCACACGCACGCCACCTAGTACCTACCTTATGCCAGGAACCACACACACTACCCACTGCATCAACCACCCTCTCTATCTTTCCTGAAAGCACGGATTCTAAACTACTGCTTCTAGTATTAAAAGCCTTCTAGTATTAAAAGCCAGGATTCTAAACTACTGCTTCTAGTATTAAAAGGCAATAAAATCAAATCCCTGCAGGCGTCAACACCAGCGACATTGCGATCGGATTTGGTCTGCAGCTGAGCACAGCACCTCTTATGTCCCTCAGAAAAGACTCTCTCCTGCGTAGCAATCTCTGACCACAAGCACGTCAACATTAACGGCCGCACCATGGCGAAATTTTGTCGTGGTAGACTAGGACAGACCACCCCATTTTTGGGCACCAGATCCTGGTTCTTTTTTTTCAACTCTGCTCTCCCCAAAAAGTTTTCAATGAAAACTCTACTCTCAGACTCTACTCTCAAAATCTACCATCAACGGGAAAAAAAAAAATCTGACAGTCAACATCCCGGGCAGAACCAGAGGTTAAGAGGCTTAAAAATCAAGTCTAGTACATGGTTCGCTTTGGAGAAACTTGGGGCCCTTGACCTTTCTGGCGCAGGTCTCTCTCCCTCGGGTTGTTTGGATGATTTTTTTGAGGGGAACTGGTCCTCAAGGGGTTATGCCGCCACAGAGCTAGCCCTCCAATTACATCAGGAATGCACACATGTGGTGTGCAGCAATAGGGAAGCCCGGAAGCGCCCGGCTCGAAGGCACAGAACCAAAGGTAAATCCGTTGCCGGGTTACCCTCAATCCTGAGCCAAAATTGAAATTTTCCCCCGGGTTTTCCTTGTTTTTCGAAGACCCAACCTAATCACTGGACTAAGCTACCAAGGTAAATCACTTTTAATATTCTTTAGACAATCCGCTTTCAACAGTCTACTGAAAGTTTTTTGGTTTGTTATATCGCGCCACACAGCTAGCAATCCAATCACAGCCAGCGGCAGGAATGCATACAAGTGGTGTGCAGCGACAGGCAAGCCCGGAAGCGGCGCCCAACCGAATCGAACGGCACTCCCGTGGTGGACCTTGGACTCTTTCTTTCTTTCGTGACTCGGAACTTTGGGTTATTGATTTTCGGTTTGTTATGCCGCCACACTTCTAGTTCATTTACATTATATCGTATACAAGTGGTGCGCAGTGCGAAGGTATTCCGTAGAATCCCAACCGAATCGAAAGTCGACAGCATCCGAAATGGAACCAACCATGTTCGTGGATAGGCCCGGGGCGGTCACTTGAGTGGAGGAGGTATGACTGTAATTTTCGTGTGCCCATGTGTGCCCAAAATTAGCGCAACGCATTTTGTTGCCTTAAATAAGATTGATATAAGTTATATGGTTTGCGGGAGACTTTTGGCAACGCTTTTTCGCGGGAGACTTTTGGCGACGCTTTTTTTACCCCCCCCGCCTGGTCTCTTCCTTTCCGTCTGACCGGAAATTCTCGAAAAGGGCGAGCTGGTTGGGAGCTGGCCCCTAAAAGATTTGTGTCAGCATATTTTTGGCCAGATTACTTCACCACCCTGGGCCTCTCCACTCGTGTCGAAAGCATTTTTTGGTTTTTGGTTCGTAATGCCGCCACACAGCTAGCACTCCGAAAGTGAGTTGCTTTTTCCACGAACTTTTTTTTTGGTTTTTGTTTTGCCGCCACACAGCTATCACTACACGCCTTAAGGAATGACCCCGGGACCGTAACGATTCCCCAATATCGGTTTAATAAAACAAAGCAACACACACACTCCAATTACATCAGGAACAGTCACAGGTGGTGTGCAGTAATAAGGAAGCCCGGAAGCGCCTGGCCGAAGCACTCCCGCAATGGACTGGACTTAAAGGCAAACGCATACAGATGTAATAAAATAACAGAGGAATAGAACAAAAAAAAACCACGCATCAAGAAGCCCGGAACATGGATGAAGAACACACCCCTTTTAAATTAATTTGAATTAATTCGGGGCCAAAGATTCTAAGAAGTTGTTTTCTTTGCTGGTAGTAACCCCCGTATCCTCGGGATATCCACTGTCAGTCTTCAATAAAAACTCTACTATCAAACAAATTTATCTCGCTTCGGGCAAAAGGCTTCTTTCCGATAAATAGATTGGAGCAATTTAGATTGGCAGAACGTAACCAAGATTGTGACCATCAATGGCACCGCTGTTTACGTATCATCTTTTGGGAGTTAGCACGTTTAGATTTCAAACTTTGAAAAAATTGATGGACCAGTTTACTGCAAATCTTGATAATTGAACAAATAAAGAAAATGAAACAATTTGTACATGAGTCAATGTAAGTCTGAATATATAGTGATCATCTTGTGAAATGAAAACAAATGCCTCAGTCTCAAATACTGAAAAACTTTTAAGAATTACATAGCAAATTGTAAATTAGATTAGAATATGACAAACATTGTAAAACACCCAAAAAAATTGACTGAAATTGAAGAAATAAGCGAAAATAGTGTTTTCGTCAAACATACGTAAATAACGAACATTACATTAAAAAATTATGTGTTTGTGTAAGTGTGCGTGTGTGTATGTGGATGTGTACGTGTCTGTGGATGTGCTCCGTGGCGGTTTCTGTAATTGCAGTGTCCACTGTATCTCAGTATCATGCTTACATGAATAATGTGTACATGTACACGCATCTTTCATTTAGCGCATAAATTCAAAGATCTCATCCAAGACTGTTTCGAGTGCCACCGGCACTGGTGCCGTGTCATCTAGAAAGGATCTGCTAAAGATATTGTGTGCTCCAAAATGTATGCCGATTGGCGGGGTGTGAAGGGTGTGTGGAGATTGTGCCGCAGCTGTGCAGAATGAGTAGTCGTGTTGTGGTGAAATACACGGCGAAGCCATCAAGCCAAAATCATGGGAAAAGAGCGTTGGTTCCGGATGCTTTTCGTTGGTCTCGATCTGTTGGGGTCCTTGTTGACCATCATGACCGATCACCACGTCGGCGTGCTGGTCCACAAAAGGCTGCATCATTAGGCGATGTGGCGACGTCACATGAGACACGAACAGACGCTCTGTTGATGTTGTTGACATGGGCTGCGCGTGAGATCCAACTGTTTGTTGCTGAATAAGATCCAGACAACGAGGTGAAACGCAGACAGTTGGTTTGCGAGCTAGGTCACAGTCGCCAGTATCGTCGTTTATCTCAACATTCTGCATTTCTTCTATTGCATCTCAGCCTTGGATTGCGAATGCTCGACTTCGTGGAAAATCGTGACTTGAATGTCTGAGTTGGATATCGTGTTGTGCCCGGAGCATGCCAACGCACCTGATTGGGAGCATGTGCCTGGCTCCACTTCTAGTCCCGCTTCTAGAGGGCCTCGTAATGTGGCCGCGCTGATGAGCTCGGCGTGGTCGGTGTTTTGGTAGATAAGAGGCTTCCACCCACGTTTACGTGCATTGATAAACCACGATGTCACTTGGATGAAGCTCAGTCCTGTGTCACCGCAAAGCCTAGTGTCAGAACCAAGTATTTCAGCAGAATGCTCAGGCAATCTTTCTCGTGCATGTTGGAAAAAGCTAATCAATAGCTCCTCGTCTACAACTCCACACACCTTTTTCCTAATACTTGCACTTTTGAAAGCATGTTGAATACAAATTTGTATTCAACGTGCTTTGTGCCGGGTTTTTTGAAAAAAGACAAGTGCCGTATTTTTTCGAAATGTTTTTGTTCTGAAATTGCACCGGACGCAAAGGTAACCCAAGTGGCGCGCGGCGAACTTGCGATGAAGAGCTCGGACGCGGCGCGCCCCTGTGTGTTTTTCCACATCATCTTGGCCTGGGCCCATCACCATCTAGCAGTTATATAAATATGCAGCAGAACATACATACATTTCGGAGACTGGATGCAATCTACAGCTACCTGTGCGATTGGCGAAATCTGTCTTGACCTCGTCGCTGGGGAACGGATGGCGCACGTGGGCATAGAACCACCCCTTGAAGATGTCGGTGGCAATCTTTGAGTGGTTGTGCTTTGGTCTGTTATTATTCGTCTTCTTCTTACGCTTAGTATTCCTTGGTGCAGACTTTGACACCTTCTGTTTGTGTGCACCTGTGCAATCCGTAGACAGAAATCTCAGCCATCTTCAGCATCTGAAGACGTGCACGCAGCACGCGGTGCAAAGCCTATACGCACTACAAAGCGACCCTAAATCCAGCATACAGTGGGGCTGTAGGGTCTGCAAATCTGCCCCCGGCCCCGGCCTGAGCGTGGCACAGACTTAAGATTGTCGTTTTCCCCTATTCACTTTGCTCGTGCACAACAGGCTGCTGGAAACACAAGGACTCTTGAAGAGCCGCAAGCAACAACACGACGCGTATAGAAGCAACAATCAGCGCATCACCTGGGCAGCTCGCCACAGACAGCTTTGGCCTGAGCCGCCCGCATTGCGGGGCGTTCTCGCGCACACCGCTCAGAATAGTAGTCAACGGACCTATCATATGTGTGGGCATGGTTTGACCAGCCCAACTTGCACCGGGACAATGTCTGTTGCCACTCTTGAAGTCCGTTCTCAGGATTTAAATTTTTTTTTTTTTTTTTCAATTTAAGAGTGTTTACTAAGGAGTAACCTCAGCAAGAGGAGCAAGAAACATTAAGATCGAAAGACACCCAGTTCGCAGCTGTTGAGCTCCCCAAATGAGATTTAAAGGGAGGTTCGTTTATCACAATGTTTCCAGAAATGATGACAATCTTCGACGTTGCGGACGATCTCACGAGATACTTTGCGACTTCCACCTTTGACCCACACCCAGCAACAATGTGAAACAATGCGAATGATCTTTTTAAATTAAAAAAAAAGGCCGAGTCCTAAAGCGTCAAAATGAGAACGCCTCTGTTCGATCTGGCCAGCAAAAGAATCATGTCGTTTTCATGTGACCGTCAGATCATGATGCAAAACAATGAGTCAAAACACGAACCGGTACATGGTTGGTTCAAAACATTGAATGCCCCCATTTTCAGGCCCAAACATTGCATGCCCCCATTTTTCAGGCCCCCGAAATTATTATGGTTTGTCTACGATTGGGAGGATCTCTTTTGCAGAATACAGTCTCATTTATTGGATTCTTTTGCAAAAGCCCAGTAGTTGAGTGATTTAGAGTGAACAAAGCCTCTCAAAAGGTTTGGGAGGCATCGCAACGGAAACGCCCCTGTTGAATCTTGCCGTAACAAAACTGCGTGAATACCTCCAACAATCGTGATTCAAGTTGGTTTAAGCTGAGCCCACTACATCTGACAGGAGAAGCAGTCTTCGAGCGTTTGAAGTTGGTAGAAGAACCGTGCAGCCTGCTGCAATTCGTCCTAATGCCCTGACGCCCACACCTCCGCCGCACACTCTACAGCAATTTCTCGATGTTCCGGTCTTTGATAGTGAAAATTTCTTGGATCCATGACGCTTTGGTCCCACTTTGTCCCTACCTTCACGGTTCATTTTCGAAATTTCGTCATCTCCGGATTCCATGTCGTTATGAAGACGTCTTTGTGACTGTCTAGAAGTGTCCCCAAAAACCATGCAGCCCTAAAAAGATAGTACAGCTGTAAAAACACGAGAGTCGGAACTTGCAGAGGAGGGGGCCCGGCTCTATAAAGACGAGGACACGCACAGCACGCACAACAAGACACGCACATGGCGCAACATGTCGTGGGCGCCTTTTTCGGGCGACGCCACCACGCTCCGCCCTATGTGATGACCTGCCTCGAGCCCGGGTCGCTCATCATGCTGTCCATGGCCTCGAGGAAGGGCCGGCGGGCCGTGCGCCAGATGGTCCTAAGCCAGACCGAGCAGGGCAAGGGAATTCTGCGCGAGCGCCAGCTTCGACGGATGTTCACCCGCGATGCCATGCCCGGATCACTGAAAAACAACGGCCGCCCTCTCGCCCCGTTCTCTCCCGACGCCGAGAGGGCAAGAACCTGCGGCCTTGCCTCGATCGGCAATCTCGTCAAACACCATCCCGCAGCATCTCCTAAAACCGTCACGCTTGCCATCTCCCTCCTCGACAGATTCCTGCTCAAGGCGTGCAAGCACCCTGCAGCAAATCCCCGCGCCAACACAGACGGACTGGAAGCACGCACGCCCTTTTCCCAGATGGGCCGGCAAGCCGCGCTCGACAATGCGCCTGGCAATTCCTACGGCCTCGGTTCCCCTGCGCTGCGTCAAGCCATCCCGCTAGCGTGCTTTGTCCTGGCGTGCAAACACGTAGAGACATGATTGCCTGGCCGCAGCCTAGCCGACGTCGCCAACCTCGACTCTGCATTCAATACACACTGCCCTTGCGCGTCCAAGGATGTGCACGACGCCGAGCTCCGAGTCCTCTCCACCCTCGACTGGAACATCGACCCCTTGTCTGCCATCGACATAGCGCAAAGGCTCTTGAACATGGCCCCATTGACAGGCCCTTCATGGCAGCGCGCAGAGCTGAGTAGGCAAGTTAGCAAGGAACTTCACCTCAACGTCATTATTGCTGCACTCTGCAAGAACCTCTGCCGCAAAACACCTACTCAGATAGGCACTGCGTGCCTGCTGGACGCCTGCCAACGCACAGGCGTGTCTGCCAAGTTTGTGCCATCGTTTTTGCAACCGGAAAACCCTGAAGTTTTAGCAATCCGGTGCGCAATTAGCACTCTTCGGCCCAACGCGAGTCCTGTTCTGCTGAAGTGGCTGTCTCTCGAGGGGGGGGGGTGAATTTCTACGTAGTCATGAGAGACTCCCTCGTGTATATTAATATCGATTTCTGTTTAATCATAAAGCCTCAACTATTGGAGAAAATTCAATTTTATTCATGCTGCGTATTACATGCAAAGTTGCTTTGTTCTTCTCGAATTTCAATCTCTGGCTAAGTTCAGAGTCAGGGTGCACCAGCAATCCTGCGAACAAGGGTGCAGCATGTCCTAGGTAGGAGGGTGGGGCGCAGCACCGTAGAAAGGAGGTGAGGGGCAAGACCCATGAATTTTTTTTTGACAAATCCCTGATCCTAAAACTATCTTTTTAGTGATTGAGGACTTTTAGAATTGGACCCATAGGGCTGTTTATGTATCTTTGAGAGGAAAGGATTGATGTGTGGAGGTAGGGCCTATCATGGGCCTGTACGCAGCGTTAAAATAAGAGCTGGCCCACCGCGACCCTACACTTGGCTCTCTCATTTCATTTCGTATCTCTCATTTCCACGTCCAGTGGCTACCACCTGTACATCGAGATCTGAGATTAACATCAGATGAAACTCCCAAATAATATCATCAGAGAAGTACACAATTTGTTGATTGAGGTACGTTTTTCCCACATAACTTTGGGTTTGTGACCAAGTGATTGACAAAATCAATTGTTTGGCAATACCAAATTCACTATTGATGTGTTTCAAATCACTTGTGATCTTCAATAGTCTTTTGGGATGCTTTCAACATCACTATTGATGTGTTATTGAATCACTTTTAATGTTCACACTACATCAATCACTCGGCCTTGCTTTCCTCATCTCGAATCTCGATCTCTGATCTCGTTTTTAATGTCCCCTTTCCATGTCTATCGCATAAAAACCTGAATATCGAAACCTGAGATTGAAATTAAATTACTGTCCAAATTACTTGTTGAAAAGGCTGTAATTATTCATTAAACGGCGTTCCTATTGAACTCTCAATTTACTGTAGCTTGTAAGGTCCACACACATACACACACACACACACACACACACACACACATGGTATCTTCGTTTGGGATGTCAGATCACTGTGTGAGTCAATTTATGTTAGCTTGTCTCACATGGTGCTGCTTTTGCGACCTGTCGAATTTTCGCTCTTTTCATACATTATATTAGAAACAGGCGTGGCGTCGGCTTATTTGAGATTTTCCTGCGAATTTTTCTTTTGGCAACGTGTGCACAGTATTGTTTCAAATTACAGAAAGCGCTTTTTAGATCTAGTCTGCTCCTAACAATATATTAGGCGTGTATAAGGTAACTCACGTATATTTGCATCACAATCATCTCAGACTCCACTCGATTTTCTGTCGGGCTGCCAACAGCATGTGAGTGAGAGTTTGTAAGTTAGCGAGAGTGCGTGTGTATGCGTGTGTGTGCTGACTCAGTGTGTCTCACATTACAAGTGTATCGTCGCCGTGTGCCCACATCATCAGTTTATCACTTATCACTGTCATGCAAAACACAAAGTTCCAGTGTAATAAAACAAGATTTTTCTGAGAGAAATTATGAAAGCACTCATTATGATCATCATCTCCAAGTCAATCATTCTCACGATGTGCACATGTATTATTCCTTTTCTACAGAAACGCACAGGCTCTCTGTCTGTGAGAATATATACCGTGAGGTATTCGTTCTAGAGAAATAATATCGAAGGGACGGGGGAGGGGGGGGCTCTGAATAGTCCAAGTTGACTATCACGTAGTTCATCGTCACTCGCTGTCACGTGCGTGACATAACTCATTCATACGTGCGACATGACGCATTCACGTGCGCGACATGACTCATTCAACATTACAAGTTGACTATCACGCAATTCGTGTTCACACATACACACGCACACAAACAGTGTCACACACACGCACACACCCAAAACCACACACACACATATACACAAATACACACAGAAAAGCACAAACAAACA
>Ga0105053_10011224_pt1 | contig 11026 bp, 1 predicted proteins | sample BON01_FD_78093 | JGI IMG/M metagenome (GOLD analysis project Ga0105053, IMG submission 78093) | Freshwater microbial communities from Lake Bonney liftoff mats and glacier meltwater in Antarctica - BON-01 | ecosystem: Environmental > Aquatic > Freshwater > Ice > Glacier meltwater | place: Lake...
AAAGCCATCAAATGCTAATTTCTTAATAAACAAGAGTATCTTGTTGAAAGAAAAGAGCCTGATGGCAATCCGTGAGGTAATCAGAAGCAAGAACATTATGTGGAATCACTGAATTCGCATTTTTTTAAACAACAAAAATCGATTTTTTTTAAAACTACTAGTAGTGGATAAAAGCCATCAATTAAAAATATAAATCAGCACTTTTTTGAAAAATTACCGAAAGAAAAATGCGCCTTCATGGAGCTTGCGAGGCTGAACCTCCTAGGGTAACAAATACTGAAGATATTGATCTCCATCATTTTACATATTTTCGACAGCGTATTCTTTTTTTATAAGGTCATGAATTTTTTCCAATCCTTCGCCTCCTTTTGCGTAGCTGACAGTCGAGGCGATCCAATCCCACATTTCCCGCTTGGGGGCTTCCTTGGTTTCTTCGATAAATTCTCCAATTTGCTCTATGTATCGAAGAGTCTTTTTAATTATTCTGTCATGTCCATGATCGTTATCCTCCGCCCAGGGTTTCACTTTGGGTATTTTGAGAGCTACGGTTCGAATCCCACTCATTATCAATTCGATATCGTAACTCTTTGACTTTTTGCCAGACGACTCGGAAATGCTTCTCTTTTTTCTCTTTTTGATACTAGCTTCCTCTTTCTGTTTCTTTTCAAGAATTTCTTTTTCCTGCTCGATTTTCTCAAGCTCTAGTTGCTTTTGCTTTTTTTCCTCTTCCTCCTCTTTTCTCCTTAATTCCTCGGCCTTTTTCTTGGCTTCTGCTTCTTTAACTTTAACTTTTGCTTCCTCCTTCAATTTTAGTTCTTTCAACTTAGCTGCTTCTTTCAATTTAGCTTCTTCTTTCAGTTTCGTTTCTTTCAGTTTGATTTCTTTCAGCCTTGCTTCTTCTACTTCTCTCAACTTTGCTGCTTCTATCTCGGCTGCTTCATCTTCGTCTTCTTCTTCTTCCGACGATGAACTGGTTTGAATGTGGTGCACAGCGCCTTTACCCCGAAACGCATTTTGTACTCTTGCACCCTTTCCCCCGAACATCCTTGGAGGAGGAACCTCGTCTTCTTCCTCCTCCTCTTCTTCTTCCTCTTCTTCACTACTAGATGAGTGACTCTGGCTTTTCGCCAGCAATAATGCAGCACCTTTACCCCTGAATTGCGACATCGTCAGACTGAATCTTATTATAGTGCACCTTTTTTAAGGCCCACTTTTGTTCACGAAAAACGATTTCGAGTTCGTTCACATATCACGTGATATGTGGGTAGTGGGACTTGATCGTATGCAATAATATGTCTGCTTCAACAATATTCTGTTTCGCAGCATCAATCGTTTTATAATTAAAATCTGAATCACGTGTCCTTTATTATTATTGAGATGTCCTTAGCTCTCTACAATTTGTGTAATCTTCACGCCCCCCGCAACTTTTGAATCCCAACGAAGTTTGAAGAACTTGACAGGAGGATTAAGAGAAAAGCTGCACAATACGAGGGTGCTGATATGGCAGCAGAGCGACCAAATATATGGAAGACCGGCGCGTTTTGTGCACTTTTGGCTGACCCATTGGTTGAGAATAACTCCCAAGTTCCAGAAGTTGATTTGGCCACCAGCATTGCAGTCGTTGAACTTCTTTTACAAGAGTCTCCACTGTTAAAACTTAAATGGGGAAGCAGCCCATTGGCAGAGCTTGTTGCTCCCTGCAGAGAGTTGCTCCAGGTTAAAGTGGATGATTCGGAGAAATTCGCCCAATTCATTTTAGTGTTCCTACAGAAGCTAGGGTCTTTAGAACAAGGGGGAGTAATGATGGTACCAGCAGGATGGATAGGAAGCACTACTCGATCGAGCCTGGTTATAGTTATTGAAAATGCCCAGAATGGATTTAACTTTACCGTATGCAACGCCGGTGAGGGCGTGAACTACCATCCGTGCAAAGTTGATGGGACTAAAATCAAATATGTGACATGTCTTCCAATCCGAGGCGTTCCGAGAGCAAGGGCTCTGGATCGAGCGTTCTGGACTTCCATGTTTTCGCAGTTCATGAAACCTAGCGAGTTCCATCGAGTTGAAGTTTTGTACGATGTACTATTCCCTTGGTTGTGTAATGAGTCTTCTTTGGTCAATGTGATTGATGTAGATGATAAAGACCATGAATACCGTACTCCAGTGAGAGCTGGTATGTCGAGTCCATGGCGAAATCTTATCGAAGGGATTCGCTATTACCTTATGCACCACTACGGGTGTTCCAAACAAGACATGAAAGAGTTCTCGACACTTTTAAAATGTGAAATGCTCGCCACATCACTCAAAGATCTTCAAGATCCTGACCGTGAAAAACCGAACTCTGATGAACAAACTCTGATTCGAATGGGATGCCAAACTGTTGCACATTCGATCTTGAAACTTAAAATCGGCGATGACCAACTTGACATGGTGAAGCAATTAGTGAAAGCTGTCGAGGATGCATTGAACGCGTTAGCAGTTGTAGAAAACGAATCTTCTTTAGTAGGTTTTGATACCACAGGACTCTCTCAGGAAGATTCCACTTTCAAGGCACTCGATTCAATGCTGGACATTACCGACCAATATGCTGGAGCTGCAGAAGAGCCCCACTCCTCGCCAGTGGTGGATATATTACAAGTTCCTACTCGCAAAGTGGATACTATTGAGGAGGCAGTGGCAGCACTTGTTAAATGTGAATCTGTTTGTATTGAAATCAGTGGTCGGGCCGAGGACGGTTCCTCGTTTTCTTCTCGTATGGCTCTTCAGTTACAGATAGTGGAGATGATTGGGAGTATATGGACTCGGGTTATTCCTATCCCTATCTGGGACAGCGGCACTTGTATGTGGCACAAATTCCCATCGAAAGACCTTCAACTCACCACTTTGAAGCTGCTACATAGGCTCACACTGATGTATGCGAAAGCATGGCAGTCGTTTGAAGATCCAACCAGAGCCTTTGACTCAGAGCGATCGGTAGTAGCGCTTAGTTTCTTGTGTGCCTTTGATTGTACTCTACGTCATAATGCATATGGCTTGGAATGCACAAGTCTCCTAAATGAAGATGGTGGCTACTGCGTCTCTACAGCTGTGTGCGTCGCTAATTTAGGATTAATAAAAGTGGCTGCCACTATGGAATTGCACCGCCCTCGTTTCGCAATAGCACGAAGCGCATGTTTATCTTATTTGGAAACAGCCAAAAATGCAACCAAGTATCAAGATTTGTTCAATTTCCGGATGCCTACGGATAAGATCGAAATTAAAAAGTACGGAACTTCGGTCTTGTTTCTTCGCAAGTTGATGGAACGCTGTGGTTATGAGCTAGTGCCTCGAGAAAACCCAGAGCCGCCTCCCGAGATTGAATCATTGCTTGAATGGATGACATCCCCGTCCAGTGACCTTGCGAAAGACCATCCCGAATATGGCATGCTTCGTGATATGGCGTGTTTAGTGAAGTTCTTAAGTACAATGGAAGACAGGGAATCCGAACTGCGCAGACAAAGGATTGCACCAACAGAATATATGTCATGGGGGCTTTCCTTTGAAGACACTTCAATGGAAGCTAGTGCGTTCACTATGAGAAGAACGGGTGTGTCTGGGTTACGATGGGAGGTGTTGAACTATCGAGGTTTGGATTTAGATACCGCCGATGTACAAGTGACTGGATTCGGTGACAGAAAATTGTTCTTTGGAGAAGGTTCTGTGGTACATTCGCCGTGTGACGTACAGTCTTTGGTTAATCAGAGCAGCAATAAGCGAATCACGGAAGATGATATTCTTCATGCTGACAGACTCCCAAATTTTGGGGATACCCTAAGTCGTCAAGAATCTGAGGTGTTGCTATCGTATTTGACGGTCCCTTATATTAGGATTCCGATGGTTCTTAGCTTTTTCGCAGCAGGTGATAGGGTGACATACTTGTTCAACTTTGAGCTGCAAGCACTGCTTAGGGCAGTCATTTTCGATGCTTCCGACTGGGCCGTGAGTGTCAATGATAAAATAGGGACTGTACCGATCGTTCGCGAAGCCACCAATAGTGTTCTGGGCACTTGTGATGGATTATTGATGAACGAATTAAGACATTCCCCAGATGGGACACTGCGACCTCTATTGAAGATGCTGCAGACCCTTGACGATCTTTCCCAGGCATCGGTGTACTCCCCTGATGCAGCACTCACTTTGTATCTGATGGAACTCGCACTAGATGTTCAGAGCTTCATCCATGAATGTGTCTCAGATTCGCCTTTCGAGGCCAAGTTCGCGGAGGTGCTTACCAAAAACTGCAGGTCTATTTTGAAGCATTGGTTGGAGGAAGCCATGACAGCTAATGATATCGAGACAAGTTGCGTCATACATTCATATCTAGCGCTTATATGGACCAGTCTAAAACGTGAACAATATGATATGGAGAATATCAGTGAAATGATGGGGTCGTTGTGCTTCGTGAGGAACTGGCACGGTTTTGGTTTGAGTGAACCCCTCATGGAGAATTCCAATGAAGCTCCACCAGAACAACGTCTGATGCGTTTCATGCAAGCCCATGGGGTAGACACTTCCCGTGTTGCTAAAGGCTCTTTGCAAAAGTACATCGGTAGCGAAAGACCACTTTACCTTCGAATCGGTGCCCGAACTTTTAAAGTACCCAACTTGAGTGACAGTGGACTATCGAGTAAACCTAAATTGGTTGCTGTTGTGCCGGAACAAAAACTATTGGCGCTACTTCAGGAACACCGGATGCCACTAGTGAGCTATCTCGACTCTCTTAAAGGATCATCTGAGAAGGACCAATGTCAATCATTTATCTTACACTCCATCTCCCAAATTGCCTTGAATACGAGCAACGCGAAATTGGATGTGCACCAGGTGGCACTACGGTTGTCACAATCAACAGTATGGTCTCGTGAGGCTCGTGGATGCTACAAATCCCCTGATCAAGAAATGACCCTGGATATACAAGGAGCTCAAGTGATGTGGCGAAACGACGAACTTAAACCGCTGCCAGATTCAATGACGCAGTTTAATGATTTTCATGTACTATTCGGAAAGAAGCAGTTGCACTGCGGAGTGGTGGCAAACCAGCAACACAGGCAATGGGTGCATGTGGTAGGAACCGAATACGATCTTCTATTATGGGACGAGCCTACGGATATTGACCAAGGGATTGTTTGTCCGGTTGACTCGTCTGTTGCACCAACAGTCAGAGAGCCAACTCTGTTTTGGAATTGCGGGGTGTGCACTTTCATGAATCAGAACGGAGGCGAGTCATGCGAAATGTGCGGTCAATCTCGAACTTCAAGAAACGATTCACAGCCGACTACGAATGAAGGTGATGAAAACAAGTTGAAAGGTCCATCTGCTATTGAATATCTTGGAATCCGGTATTTTCGACATCTTGATCCGTTTGCAGAATCGTATGATGATATTTTTTCGGAAGATGAAGGATGGGTCCTGAAGCTCCTTGTACCGGCATTGAATTCACATTACAAAGACCAAATGAACTATCGGGTGCTTTTGCCTGAGCACATCACGACATTTGCAATGGCGTGTATAACAACGGAGCACGAAGTGGAGGATGAACGTCGAAGAACGAGGACGATTGAAACATCCACGTGGAAGCAGTTTGTGTTGAACAAGAAGCTCAACATGGTCTCCGTTTTTAATTTTGTAAGTCATGGTCGCAGGATGTTCAAACAACTTGTATACTGTTCCAACTCGAAACTAGCACTTCATGCACTGCAGCCTAGTTCGTCAGTATTTGGTGCTTGCGGTGATCTCAAAGCTATATTGACACTGGATCCTTCGCTTCTTATCACTCGTAATATCTCTGGAGATGTAGAGACGCTTGTACCCAGCAGGCTTCTCTTTGGTGTAGTGCCTAGTGCATTACTGGAATCGTATCAGTTCTGGCACAATGACACCGATGGATTTCTTAGAGGAGATCCGTTAGATTTGGAATCACAATGGTTCGGTGCCACGATGATTGAAATTGACACCCATCGAAACATTTACAGCAAGTCCTATGTGAAAAGAGAGATGAAACGGACGAGTACAATGACAGCAGCCCGGCGAATGGTCGTGGACTCTTCATCTGCTGGTAGCAGCATCGAGTTCGATGAAACGCAGGTTCTAACATTGTGCGGGTTGGGATTTACTCCCGCGGCTTGCAGACTGGCGCTATCGAAGTGTTCTGGGAATTCTGCTTTCGCTGCAGAGTGGCTTCTGAATCCGGAAAATGAGTTTCAAATTGCGACGGCAGATAGTGATGTCCTAGAACGAGACTTGTTTTCTGTGGTCTACCATGGAGAAGTGGCCATTCGAAACATGCCCCTGGAGGAAGACGGGTATCATTCCAACAGGATTGGCTCCCTTCATTTTGGTGAAGAATGCACTGTATTGCAACGTGCTGGGGATTGGTTACGAATCGAGTTTAAACTTGACAGTTCACGCGAAGCATGGGTGCTATCAACACACCCTACAAAAGGAAGAATGTTGAAACCGGTGCTCTTTCCTGGTGATCTAACTGATGAACCGTCTTTGAATCGAGAAGCAGTGGAACAGCTTCAGCAGATGCAAAGCAAGATGGATATCACTGAGGAAGTCTCTCCTGTGAAGAGCTTGCCGCTGTTCAAGCTTGTTAACCTCCTGGATGGTGCAGCTGTGAGCAACAAATTGTTTGATTTGTTAACGCTGCTCATTCGAGTGGAGGATGTGTCACACGTTCTGGTTTGGGCTTCAGTGGAGGATGAAGCGAGAATTGAATCCATAGAATTGCCACGATTAAAACTCCGCATAAAACCTGCTGGAGGAAAGCTTCATTTAGTTGATCATGCCGGATGGTTTATTCTCGGCGACATTCCTTCGAAACTTTTATCACTTCTAGATGCTCACACGATACTCTTGATGAACGACAAACAAGAGTTGCAATTTCTCATCCCAAATCATCAAGTTGCCAGACCAAGTATCAAAGGAAAGCCGTTCAGCGTGGCGTTACGATGTGATCGGGGTTCTTTTTCCTGGTTGCAGACTATGGACACCCGTTACTTTTTGTTTCCCGTGCATACAAGTCTTCAGTTCCTCATTATTCAAGAGTTGGGGGCTTCCATATATTTGGTGCTTTTGAAACTGTTGCAGCGACGTTACTCGGAAGCGTTCAAACTTATCCCAAATTGCACAGTCGATGTTCCGTTTTCCCCAGACGAAGGATACATATGGAATCAATTGGCTGCTGCTGAAGATGACTGGCATCCCGATGCTCACGCTTGCAGACTCAAGTTGTCTTTGGCTGTGATGTACGCTAAGAACAGCATCACGACTCCTTGGGAAAACCACACGGAATTCGATAGGTACCTCGCGAAACAAACTCGAGTATCTTGCTCCTGCAGACTATCTATGCTGGAAGAAAAGAAAGTATCCAGATTAGTTCGTTCCGCAACTCCGCTGATCAAAAACCGAGTAGCCATGTTGAGAACGCCTCCTACAGAGCTGCGAAGCGCAGTTCCGAGGGTTGGGGGGTCGCCGTGGAGTAAATTACAGCGACAGACGGATACGTACTTGGACAATCATGCAACCAGCATGAAGCGAGTTCACTTCAAGCCTCGTGTGTCTGGAGAAGCCGATGCGTTCCTCACCGATGTGATATTCTCCGACCATGTTGTAGCAGATGAAGAAAGTGGCGCGAATAGGCAATTGGGGTTTGTGTTTGTGATGCAGCTACTGAACCAGCCTATGGAAGGAGATCCGCTTAGGATATGTCCGTTTTCGCTGGGGGGTATCTTGGCGAGATACATGCATTTGAAGCTTTCTCGGTGGGGTAAGGAGACTGTGGCAGAAGGTGAAGTGGAGAGCAGCAATTCCCGTCACATGGCACAGTTGGCAGCGATGGCAGCAGGCGGTGCTGGTAAATGGCCAGAAATGCCAACAGATGCAGAATCCACGAGACAGTTGCAGTCAGGCCTTAATCTATATACAGATGCGGGTAGGAGATCAGGGGTGAAATTGTGGCTGGATTTGATTGACGTCGAGTTCAAAAACAGATGGAAAGGTATTTTTGAATTAGAAAGTGTCCGTTTTAGAGCCATTGGGCCTCATGTATTGAAGGAGTATCCAAATTATTTGGACTTCTCAATTCAACCAGCCATGATTCTTGATACAGATATGACCAAACATGTTGGATATGGAACAGAGGTGCCTATTGAAAAGCCACTAGAATCTATCGCGCGTCACTTTGTGCATCTTTTGAAATCTACAGACAGTGTTCCTGCGGCCTCTTTACCATTTGATCTGAGCGGTCATTCATCAGCCAAAAGTGCGGTTGCGAGTGAGATATTGGAAAGACTGAGTCTGGATGTAAAAGGTTATTCGCAGTATAGAGCTGATTTATTGGAGTCTCAGTTGAAACAAACAACTGATGATGCGATTGGCCAAATGATCATTCAGCTTGAAACGGTGATTCGACAAGACAACGTTTTCGTCTTGGAGGAGATAGAGGAGTTGGAGCGGCTATCGAATGCGATCGCTGATTCAAATTATCAAATGTGGCTCCATACATTTGCACTCCATCGTGAACCTATTTCCTTCAATCTCCTCACTCAAGCTTTGATGTCTAGTTGCGGCGCTGATACACTTCGCAAGTTGAATCCGACGTTGACAGATTGGGAACAGATTCTGGTGAGAGTCCCGCCTGTTTTGGTGAGGACCAACCGAATATCTCAAGCAAATAGATGTGTTAGTCTTGCGAAGGAACTTCTCAAGGGAGACCACTCATGTCGTATTTCACAAATGGGTAAAACGCTGGCGGAGAATCTCAACTCGAGTCGTTACTTTGTGGAACAGGACGGATCATTCGACCCTCGATTCTTGGTGTTTGAATACGTTTTTGACATTCTATTAAGACAAAGGCAAGTGGAGATTGTAAGATCGTTTGTTCAAGATATGGAACAAGGTCAATCCCATGTGCAGCAGATGATCATGGGTGCCGGCAAAACGACGGTAGTGGCCCCCCTATTGACTTTGTTGTTGGCGGATGGTAAAACCCTGGTGACGCAAGTGATGCCGACTGCCCTGTTGGAACAAACGCGGCATGTAATGAGATCACGTTTCTCGGTCATTATTTCAAAGCGCGTGTTCACATTGGAATTTGATCGGTCTTGTGCTGACTCACCAGATGTTGCGCGTGAAGTATACGACAAGTTAGAGGAGGCGCGCGACTCAAGGTCAGTTGTGTGTGCATCTCCTGATGCCATCAAATCATTAAGTTTGAAATTCATTGAGCACATGCATTCTATTCAGAGTGTCGACGCTGCCGTTTTGAAACCATCGTCCAGTTTGAGACAGAATAAGGAAATTGTGCAACTGAGGGACACGATGCAAAACCGTTGCGATATGGCAGATGCGCTGGTGCCTATCTTTGATATGTGGAAATCGGGAGTACTGATTATGGATGAAGTTGATGTTTTGCTGCATCCACTACGATCAGAACTGAACTTCCCTATCGGTCTCAAGAATCCTATTGATATGAGTGGATTTCGATGGAGCTTACCTACTCATCTACTCTCTGCGTTCTTCTTTGCCAAACGATTATTGGTTGAAGATGATGAGAAATTACGAGCTGCTCTGAAGAACATTGGTGAGGTGGTTGAGACCGGATATCAGTCACATGCGTTACAACGCAATCCGCATTTGGTGCTACTGGATGAGAGTTTTTATCGCGAAAAGTTGATGGAGCCTCTGGCAGTTTGGTGTATTGCTTGGATCCAGCGAGCAGCTCATAACTTACCAGACGAATCAGTGCTAGTTCGATACTTGATGAAAGCTCAAGTGGAAGCTGGTGACCTGGAGTGCGAGTCTGGGGAGATAATGAAGATGCTTAATCTTTCTCGGGACTGGATTCGGACCTTATTGCCTCATGTACTTTCCAAGATTGACAGAGTGTCGTTTGGAATCTTGTCTCCAATGGATCTTAATGACGGAGCACCATTATCTAGGAGACTTATGGCTGTTCCTTTCGTGGGTAAAGACGTGCCTTCTCGATCGTCTGAATTCGCTCATCCCGATGTAGTTATTGGACTGACTATCTTGGCCTATAGATACGAAGGGTTGAGAGCGGGTGATGTGAAAACGATTGTAACGCAGTTGAAATCCGATTTCACAAGACAAGTGGGACCTCGTGATCAACGACCGGCAACCAAGTTGTTCAGAAGTTGGTTGGAAGCAGCCAAGTCATCTGATAATCTACCTGTACTCCCCTTACCTCTATTCCAAGTAGGCGACCCTAAACAACTCCAAGTGCTGTTCGAACTACTTCGCAATGAAGACACAGTTATCTCTTATTATCTGCATCAGCATGTATTTCCTGCGTGTATGAACTTTCAAAGCATTAAGATCAGCGCCTGTGGACACGAACTTGGAAGTAACATTCTATTTAACAAACGCATTGGTTTTTCTGGTACCCCTAGTAATCTGCTACCAAGGGATCTGGGTGAGTGCATGTATGAGCCAGGTTCAGATGGTTTAGTGATTCACGTGCTGTCTTCACCTGACGTGGTCTCCATCGAGAATAAGAACTTGTGGACTGCTAAATCTCTTTTACGTGATATAGCAAGCAGTAACGTGCATGCGTTGATTGATACTGGAGCATTGATTACAGGCATGGGAAACGAGCAAGTCGCAGCATATCTGTTGGAGCATCTGCCTCTTGATAAGTTCGAAGGCGTAGTGTATATCGACAGGTCCGATCGAAAGATGATGCTGCAAAGGTCCTCTGGTAGAAGTATACATTTATCGCAATGTGGGGTGAATCCAAAGAAACGGTTTACATTTTATGACCAAGTGCACACGACTGGGATGGATATCTCTCAGGCATCTGATGCTGTTGCGGTAGTTACCATAGGAAAAGACATGACCTTTCGAGACTATGCACAAGGGACCTTCCGAATGAGAGGAATTGGAAAGGGACAATCCATTTTGGTGTATTTGATTCCCGAAGTGAAGCATTTGATTCAGAATGAACTCGATACTAAACAGAGTTGCA
>Ga0105053_10011230_pt1 | contig 11021 bp, 10 predicted proteins | sample BON01_FD_78093 | JGI IMG/M metagenome (GOLD analysis project Ga0105053, IMG submission 78093) | Freshwater microbial communities from Lake Bonney liftoff mats and glacier meltwater in Antarctica - BON-01 | ecosystem: Environmental > Aquatic > Freshwater > Ice > Glacier meltwater | place: Lake...
GAGGAAAGGGCTTTAAGTACACCTGCTGCCAAAATAGTTCCAATGCGTGCGGATTCTTCGTATTGACCTAGGGATGAATTGTTTTGCACATCAATATGGTTGATATTTCCGGAATTACCGTTGGTATATACCGTTACCAATTCCTCTCCATACGCTTTTTCCATTAATTGAGAGACAACTCCTGGAAAATCAGCAGAAAATTGGTTTCCCCCCACGATCGCCGGATGTAAGGCGAAATTCACCAATACCGCCAACGGGCGATCATCCATTGTCTCAAAAAACAAAACCGATCCCTTTGGATCTACAGGCCCCATTGCGCGTTTGATGAGAGGGTTTAACCGCCCCGGATTGGTCCTAAAGCTGCCATCCTTCATTAAAAACCGGCGGTTAAAATTGACTTTCTCTTCATGAAAAGTTCCGATGGAGGTCTTTGCAGGCTGTAGGGATACTTCTGCCATTTGAATTGCATTTAACAATTTTTCCGGAAGTTGTTTTAGGTACTCTAGGCTCTTTTTTTCGGCTTCCCCTCCTATGGCTTTCAAAAATCGTGGATTCATCTGTGGTCCTGCATGGCAATGGGTAGCCGTCAAAATAACGTTCTCCATGGGGATTTCTGTTTTATTGGCTATTAATTCCCTTGTTTGAACCACTATCCCATAAGGTATGCTTATTAGGTCTAAAGCAAGGAATGCACCCTTAACCCCTCCGACATCAAAAACCAAAGCTTTTGCAAAAAGATCATCGTGGACACCTTCTGATATACTGAGCCCATAGGAATTCCCCATCACACTGCCAACAGGGGGAGTAATCTTCAAAGAAGCAGCTCCTACTTGTAAGGGTGTTCCAACTCCCAATGGTTTTTGATGGAAGACAGTATTGGCTTGCAAAGCAAAGCTGCTAAGAAGCAGGAATCCAAGGGAACACAAGCATTGTTTACTGTACTGATTTACTCCAAGTAATATGAAAACCGATGATTTCCTGAGTACGTACTTAGAAATTAATGTAGGAAAAATCAATTTACCCATGTTATAAATAATTTAAAATTTTCACTCTTTTCAGATTTACTAAACGTTAAAGGATAACGAAATGATTGTCTCAAAGACGCTGAAATATCCATGCGCGGTGACTGGTAACAACTCGCAATTACCCCCAGTCATTGCCGTTTTATAATTGGAATATACGTTAAAATCACCAACAATCAACGGCTAAAAGTTTTTGGAACAGAACTGATGAATAAGCAAAACCAAACCGATGACTGAATTGAGCCGAACCGATGACTAAGCGAAACCGTACCGGTGGCTGAGCGGAGCCGAAGCCATTGATTGACCTACCTATAGCTACTTGGGAAGTAAGTGAATTTCCTTCTTAATCCAACTACTTGGATTATAATTATAAAAACCCAAAGGACAAATTTTAAGGTGTGTCTACGTGGACAGGAACAAAAACTTTAAACTTTTCTATAAAGGTTTGAAAAGCTTTGGTAAATTACTTTTTCAGAGATGAATTATCAAACCCAAAACTTACGATATAATTAATTTGGCACTTTCATGGAGAAAAAACCTAATCCCCGTAGAAAATTTTTGAAGGCAGCAGCGCTGACTTCCGGTATCTCCTCCATGGGTATACTGGCAGTCAATAGTCAACCGCTTCCCTACTCAAGCATTCCAGAAAAACTGACTAGGGAAGTCTGGGTAGCCGGCATTTCGCAGGAAGATATTTTTGTAGATACGGCTGAGGACATGTTTGATCGGATTTTTGCATTAATGGATAAGGTGTTGGTGAACCAACCTGACATTATTTGCTTACCAGAGGTTTTTCATACTGCAAACATTGCTAAAAAATACACCCTCCCAGAGAAGTTAGCCCTTTCCAATTCCGTATTGCATAGGATGGCTTCTTTTGCCAAAAAGAACCGTTGTTATCTAGTGGTTGCGGTAAATACGGAGGAGAACGGCAGGATATTTAATTCAGCCGTCTTATTGGACAGGGAGGGGACTCGAGTTGGGGAGTACCGAAAGATCCACTTGACCGAAAATGAAATAAATAATGGGCTTACCCCCGGTCCGCTTGATCCGCCGGTATTCCAGACAGATTTCGGAAAAGTCGGCATTCAAATCTGCTTTGATGTGATGTGGGAGGATGGCTGGCGAAAACTGAAAGATAAGGAAGCTGAAATTGTTTTTTGGCCATCCGCCTATGGAGGTGGTCAGAGCCTTCAAGCAAAAGCCGTACAACACCGGTATGTCCTTGCCACAAGTACACGAAAAGGAAGCTCCAAACTCTGGGACATTACGGGCAGTGAGTTGGCGCAAACTGGATTTTGGGAGAAAAACTGGTATTGTGCCCCCGTGAATCTGGAAAAAGCTTTTTTACATACCTGGCCTTTTGTGAAGCATTTTGATAAAATCAAGGAAAAATACGGGCGAAAAATTCGAATAACTAATTTCCATGAGGAGGAGTGGTCGGTCATTGAGAGTCTTTCACCAAACATCGTCATTGCTGATATCCTGAAAGAATTTAACCTAAAAACCTATGATCAACATAGACATGATTCCGAAATGGCTCAAATCAAAGCCAGAAATTCTTAGGAAATAAAAAAGGTTAATTAATTCGTTAATCACGTTGCTTTGAAAAATAATTGTCTTAAATTTTAGGTTTAAAAAAATAACTGATAGTAAGGAAGGTATATCGAACACTATTCACATTGGGACGTTGCCTGAACGGAACCAAACTGGTGACGGAGCGAAGCAGAAGCCACCGTAAGTGAATCATAGCCGATTGCCCATCCTATGGAATGACAAATTCCATAGGATGGGTAGGTGTAAATAATAAGTTACATCTAGACGGTTCGAGACCCCACCTGCTACATCCAAAAATAATCAAAACTTTACACGGTTCAATGGGTTACCATTAATCTAACAGACAAATCATCTCTGGCAATTTTGAAACGTAACTACGTATTTTGATCCAAATATCCGGAAATGCTGCCATTTCTTTTGGTATTTAGGAAATATTTTAATCATTAGGAAAAATCATGAAAAAATTTAAAAAGTCAGAAATAGTTTTATTGGTATTGGTAGTCTTTCTGATCGGTGTATCGGAATATTATTTTCTCATTCTACAAGAGCCGCTAAAAGCTATTTTTATTGGTTTATGGTGCCCGACCATATTGGGCTTTCTGATAATATTTAATATGAAAAGGTAACATGGAAAACCTAGATGTAATTTTATTGACAGTTGCAGTAGTGGTATCCTTTGTGGTTTTTATCGTCACCTCTGTAAAGGAATTTAGCCGAATGGAAGAGGAACCCTATGAGTATAAAAAGGCTTCCGGATTTACCCGGGCCGCATTATTCGATGCGCTTAGCACTTTATTTGACGACGAAGAAATTCCTGAAAAAAGCAGGGAAAAGTACAAAAGCACTATAAAACGTACAATTTCAGATATGGAAACAGACGGGGTTTATTTCGAAAAAATAGACGAGAAGGACACAAATAGCGTCCTTCCGAAAAAGAGGTCAGGGAACAGCAAAAAAAAGAATAAGTAATTTTTCAAAAATCAGGTAACTAAATTAAATGGATACTTTTCCTTCGTTAGAATCCATGTTTAATTTATTTCAAATGATCAGCCAATTCCCTCGATAAACGCTGTCTTTACTTTACGTATGTTAAAGCCATTGATATAATTTTTTTGGGTTATTAATCGCTAAAATTTCAAATAAAAACTATAATTTTAAAAATACTGGTATTAAAAATAACACAAAGTATCAATATTTTTGTTTTTATGGAGAAATGTCCTTTTATTTCATTAATGGTTTATATTTATATAAGAAAACTATGAGAAGAAGGGATTTGATTAAAAAGCTTGCGCTTTTGCCGTTAATGAGAGATCTAGGCTTTCAGGAAGCAGTATTACCTTCTAATCCAGATAAAGGTCAAAAAAATCGATTGATCATTGATACCCATGTGGAAACATGGAATTTTGATGCAAGGTTTCCTTTTAAACACCCGGAAAACCCCAACCTAAAGGTGGCAATGGAGGCTCCAATAGAAAATCAGATCCAACAAATGGAAGATTTTGGGCTTCGATATGGTGTTTTGATCAATCCTCGTTACTATGGATGGGACAATTCCTACATGGCCAACTGTCTAAAAACCTATCCCAACCATTTTGTAGCGCATGGTTTGCTTAATCCGGAGGATCCTAAAATTGTAGAAAACTTGAAGTTCTGGGTAAATGAACATGGGTTTCAGGGAATGCGGTTCAGTCCAATCTATGATCCCAAATCTACCTGGCTGAATTCACCGGAGCATTACTCATTATGGAAAGAAGCAGAAAAGTTGGGTGTAGTGTTCAACTATTATATCCTTCCCCACCAAATGCCCATGCTGGAAGATATGGCTGAAAGGTTTCCAGGGGTGAAAATTGTAATTGACCATGCAGGGAAACCTAACTTGAAAGCAGCGGATTGCTGGGAAGCGTTTAGAAAAATGTTCAAATTGAAACGTTTCCCTCAGGTTTGGATAAGCAATTCTGAACCCTATGAAATGTCAGAGATTAAAAAATATCCCTACGAGGACACCCTACCCTTTTACAAGGCCATCTATGAGGAATTCGGTCCAGACCAGCTTATTTGGGGCACAGGCTATCCCCGCCCACGGTGGGAATTGCCCATGAACAAGGAACTGGAGTTTGTGGACAAATATTGCTCCTTTTATACCGATCAAGACAGAGAGTTGCTGTTAGGAAAGAATGCAATGAAAATATGGAAATTTCCAAATAGGGTTTAAAGCTGGAATAGGTAATAAAGATTCCTTAGCGTTGTTATCAATGCCTACGAATTCCGGTAATTGGCTTATGTTAAAGTTTTTAGATGCTTGGTTGCCACCAAGCGGTGGCTGAGCGGAGCTAGAAAAGTGGCTGAACGACGTCGAGACGGTGGCTGAGCGGAGCCGAAGCTTTAGTTATGGAATCGAAAAAGGTTAACCTTCGGTAATGGAATTACAAATTCCATTGGATAGGAAGGTGTAATTACAAATTGCACCTAGACGGGGCTGAATTGTTTGTGACCATAATCAATATGGCAGCAGTAAATATAAGCTCATTTATTCCCTAGATAAACCAGGTAGACTATCAGCAAAAGAAAGTGATCAAAAAACAGGACAACTGGATCTTTTCGGATTAAATCATTGGTGTGTTTTCAAAATCAAACTCCCTACTGATTTACTTCAAATAGGACTTTTGTCACTAAAAAAATTTAGTAGGAAGACAATATTTTAAATCCGAATTTACCCCATATTTCAGACTTTTTTGATTCCCCTGCCCGAGTTTTGCGAAACCACTTCCCAACAAAAATAACCAAATCGTTCACAATGATTTGGTTATTTTTGGAAAGTCCGAGGGCTCACTATCTATAACAATAGCACAAATAATAAGTATATGGCAAATTATTATTTGTAACCTTCAAAATTGAAAGTATGAAAAAATTATACATAGAATAATTTGTATTTTATATAATTTAAAAAATTTTATACTAAAATATTATAAAATATATGGTATAAATATTTTTGCAAAAAGGTTTGATTTCTATCTTTGTAACTGAAAACCAAATCAGTATCGAAAAATTTAACCTTAAAAAGAACCATTTTGTCGCCCAGTTAGGCGGGTTCATCGAAAAACTTCCCGTTGCAGGTTATTATTACTGAAATTTGATTCATCAATCAATAACAGCAAGGGACATATCTAACAGGATATGGGAATTTTAAACTAACGAGACAATGAAAAACAGCAAAAAAAAATTTGGAATGAAGGTCGGAGCGTGGGCGGTAATTACCTCCCTACTTTTCTCCTCCTGTGTAGATGAGCTCACAGAAAGACCTGTAGGTAATCAGGCCGAAGATATTGAGACATTGGAAGCTTCTGGCACTTTTGACTGGAAGACCAGCGAAAAGATCACGGTGATGATCGAGGGACTGGCAATAGACGTGGCCGTCAACAGAAAACTAACATTGGAAACGGGAGGCGGTGAAGAATTTTACGGCGGAACTCAGGCCATGAACGAGGATTTTGAAATGATCTTCGATTTGCCTGCTCACGTTACAGAAGTTACGATGAAATACGGTACGATTGAGCAAAAGAAAGAAATAAGCGAAAAAAAGGTGTCTTTCGATTTCGTAGTGGAAAGAGACGATAAGGACCTGCAACCTTAAGGTTGGTTCACAATTATAACAGCAATAAATAAGATAGTATTTTTAAATTTTTAATAATGATGACCATGAAAAAATTATTGGTATTCAGCTATATATTGGGAATGATCAGCTTTTCCCTGAATGCGCAAGAAAATACGGTAACAAATGATGCCGAATTGGGTGACCGTGATAAATATTTTGCTGCCTGCTGGTCCATGGAAGCAGTGACGGTGAGTGATGTGGGATGGACATTGATTTCGGGGGACTACAGTTTAAGAACGAATGAGGTGAACAATGAGTCTACGACCGCCATCTGGCTAAAAACACCATGGATGGTAATGGATGCGGGTGAAATTACTTTCAAAACAGCAGAGGATGGAAGAGGAGGTTCAAATAGAAGTATCGTTATCCAGTATATTAAATTTGATAAAGACAATGAGTCTACCGGAGAAGGCGATGTCATAGCCATCGATAAATTTGAATTTCCAAGACCTTTGAGGACCCGGCGAACCGAAATGCACGAGGTGTCCGTTTCTGTTCCTGAGCAACTGGTAGGAGAGACGGTCAAAATTTATTTCAGCTTCGTTGGTACGGGTGGAACTGCGCGAAGTGGAACTGCGCGTGTGGGAATGGATGACCTGGTAATCCCTGGAAGTTACAGTTCAGATCCTTCAGAAAATTGTTTTCCCAAGAGCCTGATAGCCGATAGGGATGAGGATGGTGTTGCGGATGAAGAGGACGCTTATCCAGAAGATGCTTACAAGGCGTTTAACAATTTCCTACCTGCCATTGGTTTTGGAACCCTGATGTATGAGGACTTATGGCCGGCCAGAGGTGATTATGACTTTAATGATTTAGTAGTTGATTACAGGTTAAACAGAGTTACGGATGCTAAGGGAGAGGTAGCGGAGATTATAATTGAACTATTGCCGAGGGCAGCAGGTGCAGGTTTCAGTAACGGATTTGGAATAGAATTTACGGGTTTGTCGCCAAAAAAAGTATTGAAGGTTACCGGAATCAAAACCAGTATGGAAAGGATTCATAAAATGGATGAAAAAGGGTTGGAGGCAGATAATGAGTTTGCCACTGTCATTCCTTTCGATAAAGTATCCCTTGTCCTTACCCATCCGGGAGGTGGAGCGTTGGGTATCAATACCGATCCGAAATTTGAGTTTCAAAAACCTGAATTGCAAACGATTGTTTTGGTTTTAAAAGAAGAAGGTAAAATAGGCGAAGATGGAGCAACTAAATTGGAAGATTTGGGTCTGGATAATTTTAATCCTTTCTTAATCGTGAATCAAAAAAGGGGCGTAGAAGTTCATTTGCCCGGTAAAAAACCTACCCGCTATGCAGATGAGTCAATTTTTGGTACGAAGGAAGATGGAAGTACTGCCGGGGTGGAAAGTTATTACCGAAATAAAGAAAACGGATTACCCTGGGCAATGAATGTGCCGGTAAGTATTCCTTACATGGTCAACAAGACCCCAATTACCAAAGGATATAACCGGTTTTTTGAATGGGTGGTTTCCGGAGGGACGTCTTATCCTGACTGGTATTTAGAAGAAGGTGGTTACCGAAACAACGGGGTTATGCTTAATGCCAGATAGAATGGCCCTTCGATAATTCATTACCGGATGGTGGGGAATCACAAGTAGGAAGAAAAAGTCCTGTAATACTTTTTAATTTGAAATCAGGTGGCAAGATTGCCACCTGATTTTTCTTGGAGGAAAGTAGAAGACTGATTCACTAGCACTTACTTTGCGATCTATTATAAAAGGACTACTTTGTCCCTTTGTAGGTTCGGTAATGGCCTTGGGTGGTAACTAGTCTGCCCTACAACCTGGCCCAAGCCTAAGACAGTCCTTAGTGCTTTTTATTAACGCCTTGTCCTATCCTAATATCACATTCCCGATTTGCAATTAGAAGATACGGCAAAAACAGGCATAGTCCATGGCTAGACGGAATCTGAGCCCGAAGCCAACGCTCCAGAATAGTAACCAATTAGCATTTGGTAATGGAATTACAAATTCTATAGGATAGAAAGGTATAATTGCAAATTACACCTAGGCGCGAAAAGATGGAAAAATAAATGACTTAGTCTTTCTTTGGACGAGAAAAGATAAGATCGTCCAATTCCGGGTTCAGTTCGACCTCTTGCAAAGTAATCTTTTGAGTAGACTGACCATTCATTTTCGCTTCTGTAAAGTGAGGAATCATCATGCCATCCACTTCCTGGTAATCGCTCAGGTAAGTTTCGACGAATTGTCCTTTCATCGGGCCCGTACTTACTTCTGACTTCTGCATGACAGGCAGGTAGGATTCTTTGTCAAAGTAATAGTAGGCTACTTCACCATTTTCCTTTGTCAGCTTGATCTCATAGGTTGCTGTACCCTCTACTTCACTGGTGCCTATTAATTCAACGGTATGCCCTTTTTTTGTGTAATCGATGAGTTCGTCTTCAAATTTGCTTATAACCATTTCTTCTGCCATTTCGGCTGGCATAGCCTGTGGATCGGGGCCGGTTTGCATAGGAAATAACCACCAGGCTTCTTCGCCATCGTAGGCCTGAATCATGGACTGACCCTGAATGTCTACTTCTAACCGTTTTTTATTGGGGCGAGCCTGGGTAATCACACCCTTAAATTCCATTCCTTGCATGCTCATCAAACCCTTCATCCGCATGGAATTGAGCTTCTTCCAGTTTTCGATACCTCCTGTGTTCTCAAAATAGTACCCCAGCAATTCGTGGACTTTCATGTCTTGCGCGTGTAAGGCCAGGCCAAATCCAGTCAGGGAAATAAGTAGCAACAAACGTTTTAACATTTCGCAATTGATTATTTTTGTTAACAGTAAATCCGTTTCAATGCACAGACACAAAGGATAGTTTTTGAACGCCTGGCTTCTGCTCCGATCGGCCTACGTTTCTGAATGGTAGCAAGTTAGCCATTGGCAATGGAATTACATATTCCATAGGAATAGAAAGGTGTAATTGCAAATTATACCTAGCTAAGTCCAAAATGGTGAATAGAAAATACCATAATTCTAAATGTAGGCGAAATGGTGGCTGAGCGGAGCCGAAGTCAACGGATCCGAAGACTTAGTTTTTGAATAGTATAAGGCAAACTATAAATAATGGAATTACAAATTCCAAATAATAAGAAGGTGTAATTACAAATTACACCTAGCTAAGGCCAAACTGGAGAATAGAAAAATACCATAATACTAAATGTGGGCGAAACGGTGGCTGAGGGGAGAATTGACTACTAAATGATTGGAGAAATCGCAAAAAAAAATCTGCAAAAAAAAAATGCAACTTTGAAAGATTAAACTGCGTATTGGATAAAAATAGGGCCTGAAAACTAAATAGTTATGAAAGCGTTTATAAAATATCTCTGTTACGCATCCATTACCTTAATTCTTGTCCCTTCTTGCAATTTGGATGATTTTGAAAAGAATCAATTTAATAACAATGGTTTTATAAAAAATGAAGTTTCAAATGAAAGAATCCTTTCTAATTATAAGTATAATAATATTGGAAAAATAGCAGAATATGAAAGTTTGTATTTTTATAACAGGTTTTCATACAACAATGAAGGCAGACTTATAAAGCAGGAATCTGCGGCAGATCCATCCATGTATTCCTCTGCATTTATTGCTGAAAAAATGCTATTAATGACAGCTAAAAATAGTACAATTTCAAGTTACCAAATTTTCAAATATGATGAAAATAAAAAATTGGTAGAAGTTGAGAATTATTTTAAAATGGAAGATGAATTTGAATTAAGGTCTAAGGTAAGCTTTGAATTAATTAATGGAATGGTTGCCAAAAGAAATTTACACAATGAAAAAGGAGAGGTGACCCAATTTACTGTTTATGAATATGACAACAATGGAAATGTGGAAAATGAAAAATACTTCACTTCCCATATTGCTGAAAGTATGGAGCCAAGATTGATAAGCAAAACCACTTTTAAATATGATAACAAAAATAACCCCTTCATAATATTTAATGAATTAGGTAATCCAGGTCTTTATACAAATCAAAATAATACTATTGAAACAAATACTATAAGACATGAAGAATCTCCAGGATTTGATAAAAACTCAATAGATAGGATAACCTATGAATACAATACAAATAATAACCCTACTAAAGTAACAACCGAAAACAGTAAATATGAATACACCTACTAAAAAATATCTTACTATCAAGTTGTTAAAGGTAAATTCCAGGGTTAAAACTCTTCCTGAACAATTCTACGGAATAACCCGGATTTTGAAAACACCCAGCCTTTTAGTCACTTTATAGAAAGTTTCGATTTCGGTCATTATTCCTCTATTGACTGAACCCAGGATTAAGAGTTGTAACCGGATGGCCTCTGTGAATGGAATTACAATTTTCATAGGGTAGAAAGGTGTAATTGCAAATTATACCTAGACGGGGTTTTAATACATCAGGATTTCCCTATCCACTACATATAAAACTTGTCCCCTACCCATTTGGAAGGATTATTTTTTATGTATTCGGAAATGTTTTGAAATGCTTTCTCATTTCGGATGATGTGTTCGTAATAATTGCGTTGCCATAATTTTTCATTCAACCCCAACAAACCAATTTGTCTGGTAACGGATGATTTATATCCTCGGACAATGGCTCCAATATTATTTGATGGTGACTGTAGGGGTGTTTTCAAAACACCCCTACAGTCGGGCGAATGCGATTCGCCCCAATATCGTGCATTTGGATGATGCCGTGTATGTGGTTTGGCATAATCACAAATTTTCTCAATTCAACATTTGGGCGAATTTTGGGTGTATTTAACCATTCATCA
>Ga0105053_10011234_pt1 | contig 11018 bp, 17 predicted proteins | sample BON01_FD_78093 | JGI IMG/M metagenome (GOLD analysis project Ga0105053, IMG submission 78093) | Freshwater microbial communities from Lake Bonney liftoff mats and glacier meltwater in Antarctica - BON-01 | ecosystem: Environmental > Aquatic > Freshwater > Ice > Glacier meltwater | place: Lake...
CTAGAGACAAGTGACGAATAGTATGACTTCTGTTAGCCATTCAGTATGAGTGGTTGAAAGACTCTCAAATGAGGTTGACGGAGATGAGTGGCTGAAAGAGTCTCAGATCAGTGACCGAGAGACGAGTGGCGAATAGTCTGACTTCTTTTTGCCACTCAGCATGAGTGCTTCAAAGACTCTCAGATGAGGCTGAAGGAGATGATTGGCTAAACGGGATGAAATCATTAGCCTCTTGTCTCTAGGTTATGGACATTGAATTTCCGCAAAAGAGCCCTAGAAGTAGTGGCTCTTTTACCTAATAATCATTAGCCTCTTGTCTCTAGGTTATGGACATTGAATACGAGAGTAGTAAGATAGCGAGTGCGAGTGCAAAAGAGTGTGGCTACGGGGTGGCTACGATTAGCAGGCTCCTTAAAATTTTTGGTCTCTTTTGCAGAATATCGTCTCTATTATAGGGCTTTTTTGCAAAAGAGACCTACAATTTTAAGGAGCCTACTAATCGTAGCCACCCCATGTGGAAATCTACTGTGAATTCTACATCGATAAAGGATGCGATAAAGAGGAATTAAATGTGCAATTAATTGGTACCACATGAGTATTTGAAAATAGCAAACTGAAATCATTTGTACCAGTGAGTTGTGAATATTGCGCAGCAGCAGAATCCATCGAAGTCTAGAACTTTTTGTCTGAAACAACTCAGGATTTCTGGTAGTTGGCGACTCTAGTAATTGCTTCAGTAAAGAAGCCACTAATTCTAGGGCTCTTTTGCGGAAAATGACCTCTGAAGATCAGGCATCCAATGGGTCTTTGCCACCCTGTAGTTAGTGGCGCTAGTGAGCATACGCATGTGCACGTGCATGCACATGCGTATGCATTGCGACATCAACACCGTTGCCTCACATATACACGTCGCATCCACATACCCTCTGCAACACACTGCAACACACCGCAACAACATACACCTCAACTCACATCCACCCACACGCTCACTCCCACACAACACACCAACACACCACATGCCTTTGCAACAGCAACAGCCAGCGCCTTCGCCTCTGCCTCTCCCCCACATACAACACACAAACACAACTCACGCCTTTGCAACAGCAACAGCCTGCGTCTTCGCCTCTGCCTCTCTCTCCCCCACACACAACACACATACACAACACACACCTTTGCAGCAGCAACAGCCTGCGCCTTCGCCTCTGCCTCTCTCTCAGCCACAGCAACAGCTTCCACGGCCGCAACTTTCGCATCAGCAACAGCCTTCGCCTCCACCGCTTTCTTCACCACAGCCTCCGCCTCCACCTCCGCAGCCATTTTCGCATCAGCAGCAGCCTTTACCTCTGCCTCTTTCTTCGCCACAGCAGCCATCTCTGCAGCAATTTTCTTATCCGCGACAGTCTTCGCCTCAGCCTCTTTCTTAGCCACTGCCGCAGACTCTGCTGCCCTTTTTGCATCGGCAGCAGCTTCTGCCTTTGCCTCTTTTTTAGCCGCTGCCGCAGCCTCCGCCTCAGCTGCTTTTTGTTTTTTGGCACCACCTCAGCTGTTATTTTTAAGGCACTACTAATGGCAGCTGAAATAGGTCATGGGAGTGACACTAAGTGGTGTGTAGGTGTATGACATATGCATGAGACTATGTGGTGTGTAGGGGTATTCCATAGGTCTCTTTTACACATCACACAAAACTTTCATGGATCTCGTTTACATACTACACAAGTCTCTTTTTTACATATGACATATGCCACACGACAGCTGCCAAGAATGCTGCTGCTGATTTTTGCATCAGCAGCAGTGGCTAAAAGATATGAATTTCTAAAACGGCTATGTATATGTATATGTATGGATATATATATATATGTATATATATATATATATATAAACAGAAGAGACTATTCGCCACTCGTCTCTAGGTTATGAACACTTTTTGCATCAGCAGCCAATCGCTCTTCTTCACAGCAGCATCTGCATCTACAGGGTGGCGAAGACTCACAGGATGCCTTAACTCGCAGGTCATTTTCCTCAAAAGAGCCACTAATTATAGGGCTCTTATGTGGGAAATAACCTGCAAAGATAAGGCATCCTATGGGTCTTCGCCACCCTGTACTCGAATACGTAAGGAGACACACGACAAAAGTCGCACCCTTTTTCGCTGCAACATCCGCTGCAACTGTTGTCTCAGCTGTTGCAGCCGTTGCAGGCTCCTTTCCAGATGATGCAGGCTTAGGCGGTGCAGCAGCGGGAGATGCGGCCTCCGCAGCGGGTGCCGACGATTTTTTTTTCACTACCAGAGGCTTGCCCACCTGTCACAAACTCATTAGAAATATGACTCATTCAGATGTCGTGACGTATTCATGTTCAGAAAAGAACACCAACGACCTTCTCTGCACTATCAGCAGCTTATCAACCTGTCACGAACCCATAAAAGCCTTGACTCTTTCATATGAGACGTAACTCATTCACATGAGTGCCGCAGATTCTTTTTTTTGACTGCCAGAGGCTTGCTCACCTGTCATGAACACATTCGAGGCATGTTCACGTGAGTCATATGAATAACTAAGAATGAATCTATATGAATGACACGTGTCATGAAGACTCGCGTCATATATGGATGAGTCATGTCACATATGATACAGCAATTGAGTCATGTCTCAAATGTGTTGGATCGTGGCGCCTGTTGTGAACACATTGGAGGCATGTTCATATGAGTCATATGAATGACTAAAAATGAATTCATATGAAGGCCCCGTGTCATGAAGACTCGCGTCATGTATGGATGAGTCATGGATGAGTCATGTCACATATGGATAAGTCATGGATGAGTCATGTCACACATGATACAGCAATTCAGTCACGTCTCAAATATATTGGATCGTGGCACCTGTCATCAACACACTAGAGGCGTGACTGTTGTCTCTTCACTCATCGTCGCATAGGAAACAGAAAGCAAAATGAGTTTGGATGAGTTGAGTCGCGACAAGATGAGTGGTGTCGCCACGCGACTTGTGTCGCAACGTAACTCATCGAGCTTTCTTTTGACGCTTTGTGCGTTCTCTATGTCGCTACACACGATGAGAAGTGTCGCGACGTAACTCATTGAGCTTTCTTTTGACTCCTCGTGCTGTCTTTATGTCGCTACACAAGATGAGTTTTGTCGCAACGCGTGTTGTATCGCAACGCGTCATGTGTCGCGACGTAACTCATCGAGCTTTCTTTTGATGCATTGTGCTTTTTCTTATGTCGCTACACACGATGAGTTGTGTCGCGTCATGATTTGTGTCATGACGTGACTTATCTACAGGGTGGCGAAGACCCATAGGATGCCTTATCGTGCCTTATCTTTGTAGGTCATTTTCCGCAAAAGAGCCCTATAATTAGTGGCTCTTTTGTAGAAAGTCACCTGCAACTTAAGGCATCCTATGGGTCTTTGCCACCCTGTAGCTCTCTTTTGACTCATCGTGCTTTTTCTATAATTCACAGAGTGTGTGTGTCTGTCTGTGTGCGTGTTTGTATCTGTCTGAGTCTGCGTCTGTGCGTTTGTGTGTATTTGTGTGTGCGTGTGAGTGTCTGCATACGTGTGTGTGCGTGTGTGTGTGTGTGAGAGTCTGCAAGTGTGTGTACAAGTTCGCGTATGATTGTTCGTGAACGAGGGACAAGGGCGAGCGAAAGTGTGTATATGTATGTATACATGTATAATCAATATATATATACATATATAACTACATACATATATATATAAACATCTGCAGATATGTACACAAATATTGGCGATGTATACATGTCTACACATAGATCCATAGAGAGATATATACACACGTACGTATGTTCATACATGCACATACATCTGTACACGGACACATGCATATACATGTAAATCTACATATAAGTACACATGCATGTATATGTACAATCCAAGCTCTTTGCGACGTTGCCAACTGCAACGTGCAAACACACACACATATACCTGTATTTCTATACATGTACAGCATGCATATATGTGCATACTGAGCTCTTTGCGACATTATCAATTATATATGTGTAAACAGTCATATATAGTTCACATATAGTCGATAACGACGCAAACGGCTCACGAGCCCTCTGTGACGTTATCAACTATATATGTATACACATACATGTATATGTACGCACTCAGCTCTTTGCGACGTTACCAACTGCAACGTGCAAACACACACGCATATACCCGTATATCTACACATGTATACACGTACACGTATATGCGCACACATATACGTATATGAACATACCGAGCCCTTTGCGACGTTATCATCTGCAACGTGCAAACAAACACACCTGCATCCTTATATTTACACATATATATACATACATGTTTGTGCATACCTAGCCCTTTGCGACGTTATCAACTATGTATGTATATACATACATGTATATACCCGTATATCTACATATGTATATACATACAAATATATGTACATACGCGTATATATACATACCAAGCCCTTTACAACGATACCCTTTGCAACGTTATACATACATATAACCGTATATCTACATATGTATGTAACCGTATATGTATATATGTATATACATACAGATATGTGTACATACACTACATACATATGTATATACATACCAAGCCCTCTGCAAGGTTACCTTTTGCGACGTTGTACATACATATAACCGTATATCTACATGTATATATGCCCGTATCTCTACATTGTATATACATACAAATATGTGTACATACCGTACACACATGAGTATATACATACCAAACCCTTTGCAACGTTACCCTTTGCGACGTTATACATACATATAACTGTATATCTACACGTGTATATACCCGTATATCTACATATATATGTACACACACACAAATTCATGTACATATCATACACACATGTACATATACATACCAAGCCCTCTGCAACGTTACCCTTTGCGACGTTAGAAATACATATAACCGTAAATCTACATATATTTATACCCTTATCTCTGCATTCGTATACACGTACCAAGCCCTTTGCAGCGTTATACATACATATACCTGTATATCTACATATGTGTATACATGCAAATATATGTACATACCGAGCCCTTTGCGACGTTACCAACTGCTTTTCCTCCTAGGCCCATGGGGGGCTCCACAGCGACCTGTACATGTATACAAACACAGATATATTGACCTATCAGAAATATGCAAAAGAGCGCTATTTTTTCGTAAAAAAGCTATCATATCTTTTTGGATCATGATCGGTGCAGGCCGATGTTGCAGTGTGTCTCAGGTTGTTGCAGTGCGATGGGAGTGTGGTGTGTTGTGTTACAGTGTTTTGCAGTGTGCTGCAGTGTGTCCATGTCCGCAGTGTGTTGCAGTGTGCTACAGTGTAATGCGGTGTTGCAGTGTGATACAGTGTGTTGCAGTGTGATGCAGTATGCTACAGAGTACTGCAGTGTGCTGAGGGTGTGTCGTAGTGCGTTGCAGCACGTTGTTGCAGCGTGCTACAGTGTGCCACGGTGTGTTGCAGTGTGTTGCCCAGGCCACGTACATGTAGCAACAGAACCAATTTTACGTCATGTATATGCAATAATAGACTATTGAATATCAAAGCATATGCGTAAAGAGAATATTAAAGCGTATGAGTAAAGAGAATATTAAGGTGTACGAGCAAAAATATGTATATACGTATACACATATATCTTATTCATCGGTGTGTATATACATGTATACATAGACATCTTGTATGTTGGTATTTCTACACATGGATGTCGATGTGTATATACATAAATCTCCTATTCATGGATACGCAAATGTGTAGATACCTTATCTAACTTAACAAAATCATTTACATGCACACATACACACACACATACATACATACATATATACACACGTGCACATTTACATCTACATATATACGTATAAATAGATACTTGATCGTTTTTAACAATATTCTGTAAAGATCCCGAGTAAATATGTGTACATACATACATATATATATACATATATACAAATAAATACCCAGGTATATGAATATGTACATTTACATGTATATATATATATAGATGTAAACATAAATGGATACCTGGTCATTTTTGACAATAGTCTGTACGGGGCCCGCCCCCATAGCGACAGAGTCAATCATGCCAAACAAATACAACAGTATATGAATATGTACATTTACATGTATACATACACATAAATGGATACCTCATCATTTTTAACAATAGTCTGTACGGGGCCCGCCCCCTTAGCGACAGAGTCAATCATGTCAAACAAATCGTCATCGGCTTGTTTTTTCGTACCCCTGCGATGTTTAGAATAGAGTCCAGTGTTTTGGGTTTAGGATTGTGGGTTTTAGGTTTGGGGTTTAGGGTATGTCAATCGTGTCAAATAAATCGTGTTCGGCCTGTTTCTTCGTACCCCTGTGATCACAGGGGTAATGCATAGTTTTAATCTGTATAGTATATTATGCGAATATAGGAGAGTCGTACTATTATACATAGTGTATGAATATACAAGGGTCACGTATATATCTATTCAATACTTGGATATATGTGTATATTTAAATCATCATCGGCCTGTTACTTTGTACCTCTGTATGTCAGCATTCATATATACGTATATATATACGTGACCCTCTTATTCATGTACTATATTCACAGTACGGCCCTCATATATGAATATACTGTATGTATCCTGACTATTCGTATGTATGTTCGTATGTATACGGCATACTATTAATATGCATATACGTACATATACAGAAGCATATACATACGAATGGTTAGAATACTATATACGTACATACACAGCAGTATTTACATATTAATAGTTAGATTACATATACTTGTACTATATGTATCCTAACTATTAGTATGTACATACATACACGTATATACATACTAATAGTAAGGATACATATAGTATACGTATATCCGTACGTATACGGAATACTATTAGAATGTATGTACGTACCTATACGGCAGTAAAGGCTGGCGCCTTTTTTTCCGAACCCCTATGCTATGTATAGATGTGTGCATATTGATGATGTATATATACATGTGGCCCGTATATATACATGAACTATAAACAGTACGGGTCTCATACTAACATGCTGATGCATCCTGACTATTAGTATGCATATACGTACGTATACGGCATCAGCCCTCTTTTAAGTACCCTGTGCTATGTATATATTTGTAAATCAACTTTTATATATATACATGACCCTCATATATACATACACTACATATAGTATATGTACATATATACATCATAGTACATGACTTTACTTTACTTGAGCCTCAAATATGTAGACACTATATATACATACAAACATACTAATAATACACAGTGTTACGTGAGCCTTAAATATGTAAACACTATAAATACATACTAATGATACATAGTGTTATATGAGCCTTAGATATGGAAACACTGTAAATACATACTAATAACACATAGTGTTACGTGAGCCTTAGAGATGGAACCACTAACAGTATACGTACGTATATACATACTAATGCGTATTGTTACATGTATATCTATGTACATATATGTGCATATATATATGCATATACTTCTTTTAACATATTTATGCTATTAAAAACTGGGCTTTTACACTGGAGAAGGAGGCCTGCCTGCTGGGCTTTTACACTGGAGAAAGAGGCCTACCTGGAGTGTTGGCATTTTTTTTTTTGACGTAGCACAAAAAAATACATTGAAAAGGGAGGGGGGGCTCACTTTTTGACTTCCTTCTTCGCGTCAGCAGCCTTTTTTGTTATAGTCTGTGTCTTCTGCGCCCCAACATACAATGTCACACGTAAAAGAGACCTATTCTGTGCTTAAATTTTCGGATACATGTATATATGAAAAATCTAATTCATGTATATATGTATATATATACGTATGCACATAGTACAGAACATACATGTATACAAAGAAATCGTGATAGAAAATGATAGATGAATGAACAGATAGATCAATAGAAAGATGCATACAGATACATATACGCATATATGTATATATATACATTGACATATATATGCATGCATATATACATGTGTGCACGTGTGTACAATAGCGTGTGTGAATTGATCAATTGAATTACTAAAACAGAAGAACAGCATGAGAAATTACCGGAAATCGTATAATGTTGTTAGCACACACACGCACACACACACACACACACACACCGAGTCGGGAGAACCGAACCCCCCCCCTCCCTTAACGCCGGGTTTCGTTTTTTTGGCCTGAGTGTGTGCACGTGTGGTGTGTGCCATGCGTGAGCGAGTAAGAGGCAGTGCCATGTGGCGATACATTACACACAGCACACACAAACACACGCACACGCACACACGCATGCCCGCAAAGGTTGCCACGATTTGAGCTCTCACGCACGCATGCACAAACAAGCGCGAGGCGTGTGTCACATGTCTGAACGTGTTACACAAGTGGATGGGCCATGCCGCGCGTACGACTCACCATCATGGTAACGGGACACGTGGTCGCAATTGAAGCAGAGCGAAGCGAGGGCCGAAGTCCGACCCCGGAGGGGCTGAATGCGGACGCCTCCAGCGCTGTGAGCACCACTGTTGTGTGGGTTAGTTTTGGTGGTGGGGTCATGGTGTGGGTTAATTTTGGAAGTGGGTTCATGGTCGTGTGTGAAACAAGATGTGGGGGCGCGCGGCGACGGATCACTTTAGCGCGCATTTGCTGCGAACCCACTGTAGAGTTGTGCGGATAATAGGGGAGCTCCCCTCTTTGAATACACTTACTGTATGCATGGTCAATCTGGGTGTGCAATCTGGGTGTGAAAGGGATGCATGCATGAAGTACCTGCTGCTGTAGCTGCCGTCCAGCGTGCTGTCATCATCGTATTATCTGACAAACAAGACACAGGTAGAAATCGATTCATGTACCGAGGCGCAGACACAGACATACAGGGTGATACAATCAATTAAAATAGAATGACAATTGTTGAATAACAGACGCATACACTGGCCAAATGAAACTAAGAATTTCAATTGCTCGAACACCTGTATCAATCCCACTCGTCTACAGCTTCAAGCTACAGGATCACTAGTTTGGCAAGAGGTCGTATTCCGATTCTGTGACTGGTTTTTTGTATGTAAAGAGTTTTTCGCATATATGACGGTCGGTCTTAGGGTCGTTCCTAGCCCAAATGGCCTTCCCGCTTCGCTTCCGAGATATGTGAGAAATCTGAGACGGGAAGAGAAACGCATTTTTCAGTCCAAGCCGAATCGTCACATTTCTTCCCTTTCAACAAAGTTTTGTACCGGCGGTGCCAAAATGTGACGTTTTTCGGGAAGGATGTGACAAAAAACGTCACAAGTTAAAAAAAATATTTTCGTGTGCGAGAGCGTCACATTTTGAACATTCTTCCCAGAAATGTGACGTGTCACATTTTTTGTCACCGAAAAAAGTGACAAATGTGACGTCACTCACTCAAATCTGAGACGGGAAGCTGGGAAGAAATCCGGTTAGGACCGACCCTTAGCCCAAATGGCCTTCCCGCTTCACGCTTCCGCGATAGGAAGAGAAAAACATGTGTGAGTCCCAGACGACTCGTCACATTTCTTCCCGTTCAAAAAAGTTTTGTACCGGCGGGGCCAAAATGTGACGTTTTTCGGGAAGGATGTGACCAAAAACGTCAAAAGTTATAAAAAAAATTTGGTGTGCGAGAGCGTCACATTCTTCCCAGAAATGTGACAAATGTGACGCTTTTTTGTCACCGGAAAAAGTGACGTCACTCACCCAAATCTGAGACGGGAAGCTGGGAAGAAATCCGGGTAAGACCGACCAAGAAATTTGGCGAGAGTATAACAATGGAGGAGGAGGCGGAAACTTTTCGAAAATAAAGCGGTTAGTTGCAAACAATAGGAACACAGAAACGGTTATAATTTGGTTTTTAGAAGAAAGAAGAAAGATAGTTTTTGGTGTGTACAAGTGGGATTTTAGAAACGTAGTAACTTTTTCCCAGTGCATATTTTACCCATAAACCCACATGTGAATATTTGCCCATGTTCACAGGCTCTCGGAATATGCAAGAACATTGGGATTCGGACCTATTTTGGTTTGGTGACGGCTGAAATTATGAGGTTTTCCCGCCACTTTGAATTTTGTAACCTAGGGAACAGACTTGCCAGCTTTTTATTGTCCCTAAGAACTGCATTTTTTAAAGCGCATCTTTTGAGCTCATGAAAAACCTGGCAACTTTGTTCCCCAAAAAGTTACAAGATTTTCATGGAACCCTCCTATACCATTGTTACACCTTAACGTTTGTGAGGGAACCCTCAGCCCGAACCCTCACAGCCTAACGTGCCTACGGAGAAGGCTAAGCAGATGCACATCAACTGGAACCCTCTTGGTTTTCTGTCCGACCTTTCCGCGCATAAGATTGTGACTTGTTTCCCGCTGGACGTTTGACAGGCTTTTTTCTGCAGGAGTTTTGGATCGCCCATCCCCAAGATGCTTGCCCACGCTCAAAATCGCACGCTATGCTCCTGCAAGATGGGTATTGATCCTTTGGGTGATCATGTCCTCACTTGCAAACAGCACACAGGTTCTATTCACAGTCACAATCATCTCATGGATGTGGTGGCATGCTTGTCGCGTGACTCCAAGATTGGTCCTGTGCGTGTCAATCACAAGGTGTTGACTACGGGTGATGGCACTCGCAAGCAGGGTGACGTTGAAATCTCTGACTTCCATATCTCTCTCCGTGATGCCAGTGGACTTGTCATTGACGTTTCCTTTGTGTGTGAGTTCAAGGGTAGCAGCCGTGCACCTGGGGGGTGGAATAACAGTGTGCGCCATACCAATGACGTCCTACAGGCCCGTGCCAATGTCAAGAACAACAAATACAAGGACGTCTATGGTCTCGTGCACCTGCCATCATCAGTACAGTATGTCCAGTCAGATCCACGTTGACTTTCTTTGACTTCTCTGGGTTCTTGCTGACAAGCAGACGCAGTTGTACTATGAGAGCATGGGCAAGGAGAATAAGATCAGAAATGAG
>Ga0105053_10011235_pt1 | contig 11017 bp, 12 predicted proteins | sample BON01_FD_78093 | JGI IMG/M metagenome (GOLD analysis project Ga0105053, IMG submission 78093) | Freshwater microbial communities from Lake Bonney liftoff mats and glacier meltwater in Antarctica - BON-01 | ecosystem: Environmental > Aquatic > Freshwater > Ice > Glacier meltwater | place: Lake...
ACGTCGTAAAGCGACTCGCCTTTGAGCTCGCCGGCGTCGCGCAGACGCTGCTCGAGCTTTTCCATGCCGGCTTCGGTCAGCGCCACGGCGCGCTGCTTCTCGTCGACTTCGTAGTCGGCTTTGTCGAGCGCCGGGATATAGCCGTCGATGGTGTTGTAAAACTCGGAACGGTCGTCGAGCGGGCCGGAAATGATCAGCGGCGTGCGCGCCTCGTCGACCAGGATCGAGTCGACTTCGTCGACGATAGCGTAGACATGATCGCGCTGAACCATGTCTTCGAGCCGGAATTTCATGTTGTCGCGCAGATAGTCGAAGCCAAGCTCGTTATTGGTGGCGTAGGTGACGTCGCAGGCATAAGCCTTATTCCGTTCCTCGTCGTCGAGGCCGTGCACGATATTGCCGACGGTCAAACCGAGGAATTGATAGATCTGGCCCATCCATTCGGCATCGCGCTTGGCGAGGTAATCATTGACGGTGACGACATGCACGCCGCGTTCGGCGAGCGCGTTGAGATAGACGGCGAGCGTGGCGACCAGGGTCTTGCCTTCGCCGGTCTTCATCTCGGCGATCTTGCCTTCGTGCAGGATCATGCCGCCGATCAGCTGCACGTCGAAATGGCGCTGGCCGATGGCGCGCTTGGCGCCCTCGCGCACGGTGGCAAAGGCCGGCACCAGGATGTCGTCGAGCGACGCGCCTTCCTTGAGTTGCTTCTTGAAGTCGTCGGTACGCGCCCGCAGAGCCTCATCTGAAAGTGCGGCTACTTCCGGCTCCAACGCGTTGATTGCGTCGACCCGCGGCCCATAGGCGCGGATCGCCCGCTCATTGGCGGACCCGAATAGTTTGCGGAAGAAGCCTTCGAACATCAGGGGGAGCTCCTAGTCGTCAATCGGCGTCTTCTAGCACGCCATAGCGGCCGGATATGCTTCCGGCGCTCCGGAAATACGGCTCTTTTTGGGCAATTTCGACGCGAACCGGGCCCCAAAACACGCACCCAGCCGAGGTTAGTCGAGAGATAGGAGGGGGTCGGTTTATTGTCAATTGGCGGCCGGTAACGGACTTAACCGGACCGGCTACCCCACCTAACCCGCCAACCACACCGGGGGTTCCGGGCGGGCGGTCACGCGGACGTTAGTCCGGTGCTGGTCAACCGCCATTGCAATGCCACCTTTGTTGGGTGACAAGTGCCCAGCCTGCGTCAAATGCGGGCCAACCCTTTCCAAGGACACCATGATGACGATCCCGTTTCTGGCCGGACGCCCAGCCATGCCCCACCTCTTCATCGGCGCTCTGGCCCTGCTGATCGCCGCGGCCACGCCCCTGCGCGCACAAGACGCCGCGAAAGACCCGGTCGTGGCAACGGTCAATGGCACCGAAATTCACGAGAGCGACCTGGCGGTCGCCGAACTGGAAGCCGGCCAGATCCCGCCAATGTCGGAAGACGCCAAGAAGGACTACCTGGTCCAGTTCATGGCCGACATGATCCTGGTCACGAAGGCGGCCGAGGCCAAGAAGATCGACGACCAGCCGGCCTTCAAGCGCCGGCTGGAATTCGCCCGCAAGAAGCTGCTGATGGAAGACCTGCTGCAATCGGTCGCCAAGGACGCGCAGACCGACGCCGCCATGCAGAAGGTCTATGACGAGGCCGTCGGCAAGCTGCCGGAAGAGCAGGAAGTTCACGCCCGTCACGTCCTATTCCGCGCCGCCGCCGGCGACGAGAAGGCCGCCAACGAAGCCTAGGCCAAGGCCAAGGCGGTAATCGCGCGCCTGAACAAGGGCGAAGACTTCGCCAAGATCGCCAGCGAGCTGACCGAAGACCCCTCCGGCAAGGCCAATGGCGGCGACCTCGGCTATTTCGCCAAGGAGCAGATGGTGCCGGAATTCGCCACCGTCGCCTTCAGCCTGGACAAAGGCAAAGTCTCCGCGCCGGTAAAGACCCAGTTCGGCTGGCACGTCATCAAGGTCGAGGACAAGCGCACCAAGGCCAAGCCGAAGTTCGAGGACGTCAAGCCGCAGATCGAGCAGTTTGTGGCGCGCAAGGCGCAGGCCGACATGGTCACCAAACTGCGCACCGAAGCCAAGATCGAGAAGATGTACAAGGTCGAAGAGCCGAAGAAGGATGAGCCGGCGGCGGCGGCGCCGGAAAAGAAGTAAGACCGATCGAACGTATCAAGCAATTTCGTGATGGCCGGCCAAGGACAAGCCTTGTGCCGGCCATTTCGTTTATGTAGGCAAATTCGGGCCCGCATGAGCGGGATGCCACGTCATTGGATGCCGCGCCGATGAGCACCTCCGTCTCCCCCCTCGCCCCAACGCACGTGCCCGACATGCCGGCCATCGCCGGCGTGCGGCTAGCCACCGCCGAAGCCGGCATTCGCTACAAGAACCGCACCGACGTGCTGCTGGCGCTGTTCGAACCGGGCACCACGGTCGCCGGCGTGTTCACCAAATCGAAGTGTCCGTCGGCACCGGTCGAATGGTGCCGGGCCATGCTCAAGTCGGGAAAAGCACGCGCGCTTGTGGTCAATTCCGGCAATGCCAATGCCTTCACCGGCAAAAATGGCCGCGCCGCCACCAAGCTTACCGCCGAGATCGCCGCCAAGGCGGCCGGTTGCAAAACCAATGAAATTTTCCTCGCCTCCACCGGCGTGATCGGCGAGCCGCTCGACGCTTCGAAGTTCGCGCCGGTGATGGCATCCTTGAACGAGCGCGCCCGTCCGGGCGATTTCCTTGCCGCCGCCAAGGCGATCATGACCACCGATACCTTTCCGAAGGTGGCGACCGCGACCGCGAAGATCGGCAAGGCAAAAGTCACCATCAACGGCATCGCCAAGGGCGCTGGCATGATCGCGCCCGACATGGCGACCATGCTCTCCTTCATCTTCACCGATGCGGCGATTGCTGCGCCCGCCTTGCAGGCGCTCCTGAAGGAAAACGTCAACGACACCTATAACGCGGTGACCATCGACGGCGACACCTCGACCTCCGACACGCTGATGATGTTCGCGACCGGTCAGGCCAAGGATTGCCCGCGCATCGCGCGCGCGTCCGACCCGCGGCTCAAAGCCTTCAAGGCGGCGCTGCATAAGTTGCTGGCGAACTTGTCCGAACAAATCGCGCGCGACGGCGAAGGCGCCCGCAAGCTGGTCGAAATCGTGGTCGAAGGCGCGGCGTCGGACAAGTCGGCGCGCAAGATCGCCATGTCGATCGCCAACTCGCCGTTGGTGAAGACGGCCATTGCCGGTGAGGACGCCAATTGGGGCCGCGTCGTCATGGCGGTCGGCAAGGCGGGTGAGCCGGCCGATCGCGATAAATTGTCGATCTGGTTCGGCGGCATTCGCGTCGCGCATAAGGGCGCGCGCGACCCAGCCTACGATGAAGCCACGGTTAGCATCGAAATGAAGAAGCCCGAGATCTATTTGAAAGTGGCGCTGGGCCTGGGCAAAGGCCGCGACCGCGTGCTGACCTGCGACCTGACCAAGGAATATATCGCCATCAACGGCGACTACCGGTCTTAAGCTTTCGTTTACCGTCGAGGCGGAGCACCGGGTGCGCGCCGTTGAACGCGCATTAACCAGACCGTTCTATCCTTAGAGGTATTGGGACTGTGAGCGCAAAAATCGTCCTTGTTGCCGCCTGCGCCCTCATCGATGCCGACGGCCGCGTGCTTCTGGCGCAGCGTCCGCAGGGCAAACCGATGGCCGGCTTGTGGGAATTTCCCGGCGGCAAGGTCGAAGACGGCGAACGGCCCGAGCAGAGCCTGATACGCGAGTTGAAAGAGGAACTGGGAATTTCGGTCAGCGACGCTTGTCTCGCGCCGCTGACGTTCGCAAGCCATGCCTATCCCGATTTTCATCTCCTGATGCCGCTTTATGTCTGCCGGCGCTGGGAGGGAACGGTAACCGCGCTAGAGGGACAAAAGCTGGCCTGGGTAAGACCGAATAAAATGCGCGACTATGAAATGCCGCCAGCGGACGTTCCCCTGGTGTCGCACCTGATGGCGCTGTTGTAGACGACGATGCTGGAACCGGACCGATCCCGAATGCACAAGCTCTTCATCAGGAATGCACTTCGCCGCTTCACGCCCAATGAAAGCGGCGCTACGGCGATCGAATACGCGCTCATCGCCGGCGGCATCAGCATTGCCGTTTTATCGGGTATTACGACCCTCGGCGAAACCGTCATCAGCGTCTTCTACGAAGGTTTGAGCAGCCTGTTTTAAGCGTCTCCCGCTTTTTCTCCGGTCGATATTTCTTTCGCACCAAGCGCATCGGCCAGGCGCTGCGTCGCCGAGCCGGGCTTGAGCGGCTTTTGCTGGTTTTCATGCGGCGCCCAGCCCGTCAGCCACACGACTTCGAACGTCGCGCGCAAGCGTCCGTCGGCGTCGGCAAAGCGGCGCGCATAGATTTCCAACATCTTGCGCAAAGTGGCGCGCTTGAGCGGCGCGCGCCGCCGTTCAGTCAAAATGTTGCTGGCGCCCATCGCGCGCAGATCGTGCATCAGCGCGACCGGTGAATCGTAGCGCACCGTCAGCCGGTCCGAGTCGACCACCGGCAACGCGAAGCCGGCGCGTTGCAGCAGACTGCCGAGATCGCGGATATCGGCAAAGGGTGCGACGCGCGGCGAGAGGCCGCCTTCGATTTCACTTTCGGCCTCGGCGAAGGCTTCACGCAGTTCATTCAAACTGTCGCCACCGATCATCGCCGCCATCAGCAAGCCGTCGGGCTTAAGCGCACGCCTGATCTGGATCAGCGTGCCGGGCAGGTCGTTGACGAATTGTAACGAAAGCGCCGAGACGACAAGGTCGAGCGATGCATCGGCGAAGGGCAGCGCCTCCTCGTCGGCGGCGACAAGCAATGACGACGAGCGTGGCGCGAGGTCGGTCGTCGCAGTCACGAGCGTATCGATCTTTCCGCTCGCCAGCAGCACGCGGCGCAGCGCATCGGTCGGCGTGCCGAGATCGACGGCGCGGTCGAATTGGCGCAGCACCGCCGCCAGCCGCTCGCCCAATTCCTCCGCCACCCGGTCGAGAAGAAAGGTCGCCGGCCCGGCCGCATGGGCGCGTCGTCTGCGGGCGCGCAGGAGTTCGCGATCGAATATGGTCGGGCCCGGTGACATCTGGTATCGTTGCAGCATGAACGGGCTTGTCTCGGCAAGCGAGGAAAAGGCGCCCTCACGCGTTGCGCGATGGGGCGGCGGACTGCGTGCAGTCTTGCGCAATCTGCTCGATGTCGCACTGCCGCCGCTTTGCCCATCCTGCCGCGACCCTCTCGGATCTGGCATCGGCCTGTGCGCTGCCTGCTGGTCGAAATTGTCGCTGATCGAGAAGCCCTATTGCGCGCGGCTCGGCATTCCCTTCGTCTACGACCCCGGCCCCGGCCTGTTGTCCATGGAGGCGATGGCCAATCCGCCGGCCTATGACCGGGCACGCGCCGCCGTGCGTTACGACGAGGTGGCGCGCTCGCTGGTGTTGGCCTTCAAATATGCCGACCGGCTCGATCTCGCCCCGATGATGGGTCGCTGGATGGCGCGCGCCGGAACCGAGCTGCTCACCGACGCCGATGCGCTGATGCCGGTGCCATTGCACTGGCGCAGGCTGTGGGCGCGACGCTTCAACCAGGCCGCCACTTTGGCAAGCGCTATTTCTAGTCTGTCCGGCGTACCGGTTTTGCCTGACGTGCTGAAGCGCGTGCGCGCAACGCCGCAGCAGGTCGGCCTGTCGAAGGCCGAGCGCGCCGACAATGTGCAGGGCGCCTTCCGGGTTCCGGCTGGACAGAAAGCGGCGGTTATGGGCCGCCGGATCGTGCTGATCGACGACGTTCTGACCTCCGGCGCAACCGTCGATACCTGCGCCCGCGCGCTATTGCGGGCTGGCGCATCCGGCGTCGATGTGCTGGTTTTCGCCCGGGTTGTCGCGCCGGTACGCACTCCCATATAGAGTGTTACGGTAACCGCAGAGTCCCACAGCCCATGCCGCCCGTCGACATCTATACCACCCGCTGGTGCCCCTATTGCCACATGGCGAAGGCCTTGCTGAAACGCAAAGGCGTCGACTTCAAGGAAATCGATGTATCGGGAAGCGCCGAACGGCAGGCCATGATGCAACGTGCGCCGGGTGCGATGACGGTGCCGCAGATTTTTATCGGCAGCGTTCATGTCGGCGGCAGCGACGACCTGCATGCGCTTGATCGCGCCGGCAAGCTCGATCCGCTGCTGGCAGGCGACGGGGCTTCCGCATGAGCGCAACACCGGCGACCTTCAAGGCCGCGATGATCCAGATGCGTTCGGGGCTCGACCCGGCCGCCAATCTTGACGACGCCGTGCGCCTGATCGGCGAAGCGAAAGCGGCCGGCGCCGACTACGTGCAGACGCCCGAGATGACCAACATCATGGAGGTCAAGCGCGAGCGGCTGTTCGCCACCATCAAGGAAGAAGACGCCGACACCTCGCTCGCGAGCTTTCGTGAACTGGCGCGCAGCCACGGCATTTTCATTCATGTCGGTTCGCTGGCGATCAAGGTCGCACCCGAGAAGGCGGCCAACCGCGGCTTCCTGATCGATCCGAAAGGCGACATCGCCGCGCGCTACGACAAGATCCATATGTTCGACGTCGATCTCGGCAACGGCGAAAGCTATCGCGAATCGAACAGCTATCGCGCCGGCGAGATCGCCGTCACCGGCGACCTGCCCTGGGGCCGGATTGGCCTGACGATCTGTTATGACCTGCGCTTTCCGGCGCTCTATCGCGCCCTGGCGGAAGCCGGCGCGGCGATGCTGGCAATTCCCTCGGCCTTTACGCAGAAAACCGGCGAGGCCCATTGGCATGTGCTGATGCGGGCACGCGCGATCGAAAATACCTGCTTCGTCCTGGCAGCTGCGCAAGGCGGCAAGCACGAGAACGGCCGCGAGACCTTCGGCCATTCACTGATCGTTGACCCTTGGGGCCGTATTCTGGCCGAAGGCGGCACCGAACCGGGTGTGGTGATGGCCGAAATTGACCCTGCCAAAGTGAGCGAAGCACGCGGCCGTATGCCGTCGCTTCAGCATGGCCGCCGCTTCGAAATCGTCGAACCGATGGCGGAGCCGGCGCATCTGCACATGGTGCGGGGCTCGGAATGATCCGCTACGCGCTTGCCTGCGACAAAGGCCACGGTTTCGAAAGCTGGTTTGCGGATTCAGGCGCCTACGACAAGCAGGCCAAGCGCGGGCTCGTCACTTGCCCGCATTGCGGCTCAGCGAAAGTCGAGAAGGCGATCATGGCGCCGCGACTGGCAGGCTCACGCAAGCGCAAGGCCGATAGCAATGTCCAACAGGCCGATGCTGTACCGGCAACCGTTGCGGCGGAGGCGCCGGTCGCGATGATGTCGCCGCAGGAGCAGGAAATTCGCGGCAAGCTCAAGGAACTGCGCGAGCACCTGACTAAAAATGCCGACGACGTCGGCAAGAAGTTTCCCGAAGAAGCGCGCAAGATGCACTACGGCGAGACCGAACACCGTTCGATCTATGGAATCGCCACACCCGACGACGCCAAGGAATTGTCCGAGGAAGGCATCGAATTCCACCCGCTGCCGATTTTGCCGGACGAGCGGAATTAGCGGCGCGCTAGTGCGCCCAGATCAGCAGCACGACGCCCAGCACGATCATGGCGATGCCGAGTAGTTCGCGCCCTGTGGTCGGCTGCTTGAAAATGAATTTCGAGATGCCTTGCGCGAACAGGACCTCGACCAGCGCCAGCGTGCGTACGCTCGCCGCCGTCGCAATCGCGAAGCCGAGAAACCAGAACTGCGACGCCAGCGCGCCCATGAAGCCGGCGAAGAGCGACGGCTTCCAGGCCAGAAAGATGGCTTTGAGAATCTTCGGGTCGCGCCAGGCGAGCCAGGCCGACAGCAGCGCCGCCTGACAGATCAAGCCGACCGTCAGGGTGAATGTCGCGGCCAGCACGAAATTGTCCTGCAGGCCGAGCGATAGAATGGCGCCGCGATAGCCGATCGCCGACAACCCGAACATGCCGCCGGAGACCAGGCCCATCAGCGTCGGCTTGAACCCGCCGGCCTGCGCGGCGCCGGGCTTGAGCGACATCACCACAACGCCGGCGGTGGCGATCACGATGGCGAGCGCCAGCATCGGCGTCACCCGGTCACCGAGCAGGATCAGCCCGAATAGCGCGACCTGAACCGGCTCGGTCTTGATATAGGCGATGGTGGTGACAAAGGAGCGGTCGCTCATCGCCGACAGCATCATGGCGGTGGCGGCGATCTGCGCCAAGAAGCCGAGCACGATCCACGGCCAGTAGACGGCCGGCGGGTGCGGCAAGGCGGAGTCGGTCACGACGCAGACGCCGATTAAAAACAGGATCGCGAACGGAAAGCCGAACAGGAAGCGCACATGGGTTGCGCCAACGGTGCCGAGCGTCGCGGTCAGTTCGCGCTGCATGGCGTTGCGCGCGGTTTGCGCGGCGGCGGCGATGACGGTGAAAACGGCCCAGAGCATGGTTGATCTCTAACAAGAACATGCCCGGCATTGCACCGGGCATCCGCGACGCATCTTGTTTACTAAGTCCCGGGTGGCCGGAACAAGTCCGACCGCCGCGGCAACAGCCATGCGTTACGCCGCCGTCTGCTTGATCTCCGCCGCCTCGGGAAACTCGCTGACCTTGCCGTTCTCATTGTCGATCAACAGGAATAGGTCGAAGTACCGGATGGTGGGCGCGGCCCCGGTGCGCTTGATCACCGACTGGCGCCACGCTTCATCATGCGCGCGCCGCGCTGCATCGACCGACGGCCAGATGTAGACGCCGGCGCCGGTCTTGCCGTTGAGCTCCAGCGCGAAATGCTTTCGCACGAGCTCCTTGTTGGCCTGCCATTTCGGAATGACATGGCGCGCTTCCTCGGCCACCTGCTGACGCGACCAGCCTTTAGGCGAATTGAATTCGACCAGTTCAAGGATCATTTCGATTTCCCTTTCGATTCAGGTCTCTGCCCGACGAGCATGTAATTCACATCCATGTCGGACGACAATTGCCAGCGGTCGGCGAGCAGATTGTAGATCACGCCGCGTTCGCCGGTGACATCGAGGCCTGAGTTCTCGAAGGCACGTTCGAGTTCCTGCGGCGTCACAAATTTGTCCCACTGATGCGTGCCGCGCGGCAGCCAGCGCAACACATATTCGGCGCCGACGATGGCGAGCGCGAAACTCTTGAGCGTGCGGTTGAGCGTCGCCGCGATCATCAGCCCGCCGGGCTTGACCATCGATGCACAGGTAGCGACAAACGCCTTCACGTCAACGACGTGCTCGACCACTTCCATCGCCAGCACGACATCGAACATCTCGCCCGCCTCAGCCAGCGCTTCCGCCGTGGTCGCGCGATAGTCGACCGCAACGCCGGATTCCTCGGCATGGGCGGCGGCAACGGCGATATTTTTTTTCGCCGGATCGGCCCCGACCATCGAGGCGCCAAGCCGCGCCAACGGCTCCGACAGGATGCCGCCGCCGCAGCCGATATCGAGCATGCGCAGGCCTTTCAGGCAGTCGAGCTTTTTCGGATCGCGGTCGAACCGCGCCGCCGCCTGATCGCGGATATAGGCCAGCCGCACCGGATTGAACTTATGCAGCGCCGCCATCGGGCCGCGCACGTCCCACCAGTCGGCCGCCAGCCGGTCAAATCGCTCGACCTCGGCGTCGTCGATCGAGGCGGCGCGGGCTCTGCTGTTCACCATTCGGACCTTCTCTAGCTTCCGGGACACGGCCAAACGCCCTGTTTAGTTGCAGGCCGCCCACCCCGCCGTTATGTATACGCGCCTTTTGCGGCCGGTGCAGGGGCCCAGCTTTTCCCTTGCGGCGGCCGCTTGTTAGCGCCTTTTGGCGCGTCCGGAAACGTCGGGTTTTAAGCCGCTATGCCTCGCCTCGTGATGAAATTCGGCGGAACCTCGGTCGCCGATCTCGACCGCATTCGCAACGTCGCGCGCCACGTCAAGCGCGAGGTCGATGCCGGCTATGACGTGGCGGTCGTGGTCTCGGCCATGTCGGGCGTGACCAATCAACTGGTGGAATGGGCGCGCCAGGCCGCGCCCTTGCACGACGCGCGCGAATACGACGCGGTGGTGGCGACCGGCGAGCAGGTCACCGCCGGCTTGCTCGCCATCGTGCTGGAAGGCATGGGCGTCAACGCCCGCTCCTGGCAAGGCTGGCAATTGCCGATCGTGACCGACAATGCGCATGGCTCCGCCCGCATCCTCGACGTCAACGGCGCCGAACTGATCAAGCGTTTCGACGAATACAAGCAGGTCGCCGTCATCGCCGGCTTCCAGGGCGTGCACAAGCAGACCGGCCGCACCACCACGCTCGGGCGCGGCGGCTCGGATACCTCCGCCGTCGCGATTGCCGCCGCCATCGGCGCCGAGCGTTGCGACATCTATACCGACGTCGACGGCGTCTACACCACCGATCCGCGCGTGGTGCCGGCGGCGCACCGGCTCGAAAAAATTGCGTACGAGGAAATGCTTGAGCTCGCGTCGCTCGGCGCCAAGGTCATGCAGGTGCGCTCGGTCGAACTCGGCATGCTGCGCAATGTCCGCATCTTCGTGCGTTCGAGCTTCGTCAAGCCCGAAGACATCGACCCGCATAAAACGCCCCCCGGCACGCTTATCTGCGACGAGAGTGAGATCATGGAACAGCAAACCGTCACCGGCATCGCCTTTTCCAAGGACGAGGCCCAGATTTCGATCCGGCGCGTGCAGGACAAGCCCGGCGTCGCCGCCGCCATTTTTGGCCCGCTCGCCGACGCCAGCATCAATGTCGACATGATCGTGCAGAACGTCACCGCCGACGGCGCCACTACCGACCTTACGTTTACGGTGCCTTCATCCGACTACGAGCGCGCCCGCGTCGTCATCGAGAAGGCCAAGGCCGCGATCGGCTTTGAGCGGCTCGATGGCGCCACCAACGTCGCCAAGGTCTCGGTCATCGGCATCGGCATGCGCAGCCATGCCGGCGTGGCGGCAAGCGCCTTCAAGGCGCTGTCG
>Ga0105053_10011247_pt1 | contig 11008 bp, 16 predicted proteins | sample BON01_FD_78093 | JGI IMG/M metagenome (GOLD analysis project Ga0105053, IMG submission 78093) | Freshwater microbial communities from Lake Bonney liftoff mats and glacier meltwater in Antarctica - BON-01 | ecosystem: Environmental > Aquatic > Freshwater > Ice > Glacier meltwater | place: Lake...
CTTGCGTCCCCCCTATCACTACCCTACACCTAGCCCCTAGCCCCAGCCCCCCACCACGCCCCCCCCCCCCCCCCTCACCCTCACCCCCACCCCCCCCCACCCCCCCCCTCCCCCCCCCCCCCCCCGCCCCTCCTCCTCCCCCTCCCCTTCCTCTCCCCCCTCTCCCCCCCCCTCCTCCTCCTCCTCCTCCTCCTCCCCCACTACCACCTCCTCCTCCTCCACATCCTCATCTCCCTCCTCCTCCTCCACCCCCTCCTCCTCCTCTCCCTCCTCCAGCCCCTCCTCCTCCTCCTCCTCCTCTGCCTCTCCCTCCTCCTCCTCTCCCTCCTCCTCCTCCACCACCACCACCACCACCTCCTCCTCCTCCTCCTCAGCCACTCTTCGTCGTTTCCGCCCACTCGCCCAGTCGCCACCGCCGCTGTCACTCGCTGAGCGTGTGCTCGCCCTCTCGGATTCGCCAGCGCGCGTGCTCGCCTTTTGGGATTCGTCAGCGCGTGTGCTCGCTTTCTCGGATTCGTCAGCGCATGTGCTCGCCTTTTGAGATTCGTCCGCGCGCGTGCTCGCCTTTTGGGTTTCGTCGGGCGCGCGCCGCTCCAGCCGGGAGAGCTCGCTCAGCTGCAAATAGAACAGGCAACGGCAGCATTTGATCAGAGATGGGAACACCGATGGGGAGGGGAGAGAACACCACTGGGGGGGAATAGTAGAATACCGCTGGGGAGGGACTGGGGTGAGACGAATACCGCCGGGGAGGAACAATAGAATGTTGTTGGGGAGAGGCAGGGGTGGGAAGAATATCGATGGGGAGGGACAGTAGAATGCCTTTGGGGAGGGACAGGGTGGGACGAATACCGCTGGGGAGGGACAGTAGAATACAGGAGTGGGAATGCCGCTGGGGAGGGACATGGGTGGGAGATGCCCTGGGAGGACAAGTAGGGATGCCGCTGAGTGGGACATGCATGGTAATACCGCTGGGAGGGGCATACGCGGGAAGAATATCGGTGGGAGGGGCACGTGCTTTCCGGAGTTGGTAGGTCCTCCTAGTTCCCCCATTTGATGGCAGTAGTAGCCTCCGTTACGGTGTGAGCCGCTGCGGGCCGGCTGCGGTGGTGTGGAGGGGGTCTCGTAGGGGTAAACGTATTATCGTCCTGCCAGCTAAGGATACGGAAGTGGACAGGGATTCGTAATATCAGGGGGAGGGGATCCTACCAGTGGGAAACAAACTCGCATCTGGAACTCTGCCAGGGTAATCAGCGGGTGCGAGGGGTCAGGGCGCATACGAGTTTCGCCGTAGTTCAACTAGGGATAGTTTTGAAGCACAGCACAACTAGGGATGGTGCATAGTCGTCACACCTGGAACTCTGCCAGCTTACTCAGCGGGTGCGAGAACTTCCACCCGCCCGCGGTCTGGTCAGCCTGCCTGACGAGCCCCTGCTGCGCCGCCGCCAACGCCTGCCGCATACCGGGCACGTCCGAGTCGAGGCGCAGGCGCTGGTCCTTGAAGTAGACGCCCACCTCGCCGCCAAAGTCGACGCCCGAGCCAGCGGCGAGCGCCCGGACGCTACGTGTGATGCTGGCGAGGTTGGAGCGCGAGAGCCGGCTCGAGAAGAAGGAGACGAACCGGTCCAGCCAGCCTTCCTCGACTGCAGAGAGCCGCGCGCGCTCTTCCGCAGAGAGGCGCTGGCCAGGGGTCCGAGTGGCCGTTGGGGTGGCGGGCGCCACTGTAGGTACAGGCAATGCAGCGGCAGCCGGCTGAGCGTCAGGCCGCTTCACCACGCGGCCGCTGGTGCGTTTCTCGACGTGCGCGTCGCTGGCCGGCGGCAGCCGCTGCTTCCGGTCGCGCCGCGCGTGGGCCCGCTGCGTCTGAAAATGTTCGAGCATCTCCGCAGCACCGGGCATCAGCTCCGCCTCGGACTGCCATGATGTGGCGGCGGCGGCCGACGGGCCGCTGAGCCGGACGAGGTACTCGGCCACGCCGTTCTGCGACCGGTAGTCGAGGACCTCGTCGATATGGTCCATCCTGAGCCAACCAGACCAGTTTTTTCGCACCCCGGTTGGCGCGAATTCTGGTTGCATTCGTGTGGGTCGTGAGAATTTTGCAAATACCAAGGGGAGGTTACCAAGAATCCCGATTTAGACCACCACGCGCCCATCTCCGCGCTGCTCGAAAGCGACGACGAGCTATGGCGCGCCTCATCGCTCTCGTTTTGGCTCTGGTGGTTGCGGTTACTGGGTTCCAGGTCCCGGTGATGATGCGCTCCGTCGCGCAGACGCGCTCGGCGCCGGTCGAGATGGGCCGCGGTGCGTTGCCGCCGCCGTGCCACTACGCGGTTTCACCCATGCCAACGCTGTGGCGCACCGGTTTTTAACCCGACCTCGTGCCTAGCACATGCATGGAGCACGGGCGCTTACGAGATGCTGATCCTCCCACAGGTGACAAGCGCACGACCAAGGGAAAGAGGAAGGCCAAGTCGCACGGCATCTCGCGCCTGCGCAACGGCGAGATCCGCCGCCGCCAGGCGGCCGCACTGCCTGCGACGGTGGAGTAAGCGTACGGGTTGGGTCTTGGAGCGGGGGTGCGAGCTCGGCCACCCGGGCCGGCCGTTGTGCGGATGGCGCGGCACGAGCGCGCGAGGCGTGCGAGTGGAGGTTGGAGTGGGGTACCATTCTCAGACCTGCGTTTCGGAAATTTCGCCATTTTCGACCATCTTCACTTGGTCTTGGTGCTGCGTGCTGCGTACGCTGACGCAGCGCACAGCGTGCGTGCTGCCGTTGCGGAGACCGCGCTTCAGCTTGGGTTGGAGGCTGAATGGCTGCGGAGATGATGGGTAGGTGTTTAGGAAGGTGGGTTTCCAGTTCCAGTGCGTGGGCGTCGCTACTATAAGAGGCGTGCGCGGTCGCGGAGCCTCGTGTGCTAACCAATGTACGTGGCTTTGTTACTTGCCTGTAACCGCTGCAGCCGCTTTGTGGTTTGTGGTTTTTGCGTAAATTGTAAAACAAGAACAAGCCCTGTAATCCTAATCCTAATTTATTTATATATATATTAGCCTAGATAAGCCTAACTCAAGTTATGAATCTCCCCGCAACCGCATCCTATGAATCATCCTGTGACAGAGGCCTGTGATATCCCGCTCCCCTGGTGGCTGGTCGGTGGCTCAATCTGCTCTATCTATGCTCTATGCCTATGCCTATGAGAGGGCCTATAATGCCTATGCGCTATGGTCTATGGAAGAGGTAAAAGCTAGCTGTATCTGTATCAAGCTGTATCTGTTGTATCCCGCTGTATCTAACCGTTACGTAGTTACGTATCTCACATCTCACATCGTCAAAAATGGGATATGGCCAAAAATACACTCCAGGGGAGCGGCTGGGGCGAGGCGCCCCAGATCGGCTTGGGCAGCCCGATACGATGTAAGGCTTCTGGCCACAGTTCGGCGGCCCGCCAGCAGCAGACGGGCCTATGCATCTGCGCCCACCCAATGCCACAGGGCCCAGATCACCGCCTCGCCGCAGCGGCGCCGCCCCACCCTCTCCTCACGACGGCCACCTTGGCCAGCTCCACCATGGGGTCGCTCCGGCCGCTGCCCCGGGCGTAGTCGGTCGCCACGGCCTCGAGCATGCGCCCCTCAGCCGCTGGCGCCTGGCCCAGGCTTTCGGCGTAGAGCGAGAGGTAGAGCGAGGCGTAGAAATCGCCGCCCTGCGCCAGCCCCGCCAGCCGCGCCTCGTCGGCCGCACTGCCCGAGAGGAAGAGCTGCTGCGCGGCGCGCATCACGGGCCGCCGGTCGGTGCCGACCGTCAGCTTGAACGGCCGCGCCGCCGCCAGCCCGCCCTTGACCTGCGCGAGGCAGAGGAGGTGCCAGATCTGCTCCTCCGTGTCGTTCGGGTTGACGTCCACGTCCGCGGCGAACTGCTCCGCGCCGTCGGCGAACCGCCCGGCGTAGTAGAGCGCGAGGCCCCGTTGCCACAGGTACGGCTTCGCCGCCGGGCTGGCACGGATCGCCGCGTCGTACAGCTCGATCGCGCCCTCCACGTCGTTGGCCGCGAACGCCGCCATCCCGTCACGCACCGGGTTGGCGGCGTGCGCCGCGCGCGGACTCACGGCCGCCAGCGGGGCGAGCAGCAGGGCGCGCCGACCAGTGTTGACCGAGAGGTCGAGCGCCGCCGCCAGCGCCGGGAGGAGGAGGGGAAGCAGCAGCATTTGGTGCAGGCTGAAGCGCGTCAACCTGCGATGGTGGACCGTGTGGCTCAGTCGCTTGTCGCAGGAAGGAGGCTGGCCAGCAGCAGCATTTTCATGCGAACTGGGCCTACAGAAGCGCGTCAACCTGCAAAGGTGGGCTGTGGCTCAGTCGCTACGTCTACGGGCCACCTTTCGAGGCGAGACTGGCGCCAGCGGTCGTGTGCAAAAACGTCGGCGAAACGGCGACAGGCAGACCCGCAAATTTCACGGAATTTTCGTCATACGAGCTCGCGCGCGCCGAGGCTTGCTTGGCGATGGGCCTCTCCAGGATGTCGCTGCTCGCAGCGCTGCCGCTCGCGTCTGGCTTCAGCCCTGTGGCCCGGCCTGCGCTGGCGCGGGTGCACCGCGCCGGCGCCGTCTCGATGATCGACGGCGGCTTCACGTCGTGGCTGGCGGACGCTGCAATCCTGCTGCCAGACGCTGACACCGCCTCGGCCGCGGCGGGTGCTATGGTAGAGGCCGTGGCGGAGGACAGCTGGTTTGACACGTGAGTCGCACGCCCGCACCCTGCCTATGTGTCAATCGGCACCGCCATGCTGCGGCACATCCACTGAACGCCACCTCTGCGCTGCCCTGCCCTCTGCAGAATCGTGATCAAGCCGTTTGAGATGGCGATCGAGACGCTCGCCGGCTACTCCGGCTACGGCCCTGCCATCATCATCTTCACCGTCGGTGCGGCTCGCCTGCGCGCCAGCGCCCGCTGCCCTGCGAACACGCGCCCGAGACGGACACGCGCCTGACAAACCCCTTGTTTGCCTGTGTGCAGCCATCAAGCTGCTTCTCTTCCCGCTGACGAAGCAGCAGATCGAGTCGACCGCCAAGATGCAGGCGATCCAGCCGGCGGCCAAGGCGCTGCAGGAGCGCTACCGCGAGCGCGACCCGGCGCGGCTCAACGCCGAGCTGCAGAAGCTTTACCAGGACAACCAGGTCAACCCGCTGGCCGGCTGTGTTCCTGCCATCGCGCAGATCCCGCTCTTTATCGGGCTCTACCGCGCGCTGCTGCTCCTGGCCAAGGAGAACAAGCTCGAGCAGCCTTTCCTGTGGCTGCCGTCGCTCGAGGGCCCGGTCGCCGACTACACGCAGGGCATCGGCTGGCTGACGACGTGGGTGGACGGCGTGCCGCCGTTGGGCTGGTCCGCCACGGCCGCCTACCTGGTGTTGCCGGTGCTGCTGGTGCTCTCGCAGTACGCCTCGATGGCGCTGCTCACGCCCAAGAACGACGACCCGGCGCAGGCGCAGTCGCAGGCCATCCTCAAGTTCCTGCCGCTGATGATTGGCTGGTTCTCGCTCAACGTTCCGTCGGGCCTCGGCCTCTACTGGCTGACCAACAACATCATCACCACCGCCAGCACGCTGGTCATCCGCCAGATGACGCCAAAGCTCGAGATCGACATCCCGGGCGGCGCCGCCACCATGGAGCCGCAGAACGGCAAGGGTTTCGGAGGCCGCCGGTTCGGCGAGGTGATCGAGCAGAAGAGCGAGAGCGGAACCACCATCAAGATCAAGCCGCCCGGCGCGCCGGCGGGCGGCATGGCGCCCGTCAACGTGGTGGTCGAGGCGGCCTTGATGGATGTGGAGGTGGCGGCCGTGGAGGGCGAGCACGCGGAGGAGGACGCAGCGCGGAAGAAGAAGCCCTCCAAGAAAAAGAAGAAGAAGAACTGATCGCGTAGTGGTAGGGCATGCCGGCACGCCTCCGATTCGACGTGTGGCTTTGGGGTGCAATGGGCCGACCCGGGCACGGGGCACGCCAGGCTGTGGTTGCTGGCGTCCGACGCTGCAGAGCCTCATCTCGTCGCTGCGTCGCCGCCCCTGGTCTGTAGGGCCCGCATCCGGCATCTTGCGCGTGCCGTCTCCGATGGACGGTGGCCTTTTTAGGTTGGCGGTGGCGCCTCTCGGGGCCGGGCCGCTCGCTATTTGCCTACTCGGCTCCTTCTACCCCACTAGCTCCGGCGCAGCCTCCCAGGCGCCAGGCTGCTTTGACGATTCGCCACATGTGCTGTCCGCTCTCCTTTTTTTCTAGCTTTCTCCCCCACCCTCTTTGCCTGCGCACGCGTGCGAGCCGGATGCAGCAGCGCCCTGTCTTTGGTGCCTGCGCTGCTTCGGCGACCTCCTTCCATTCTCCAGACTTCTCCCGCTGCGGCCGCCCGCCGCCGTACCTCTCCCTGCGCGTGGTGGCGCCTCGTGCCTAGTCGTTGTCTGTCGCGCGCCCGTGATCCGTGCGGCCTTTTATGTCGCTTGTCGTGTAGCAGTTCTAGTGTGCTGCGCCGTAGCGTTTATAAGTTATGTGGCACACTGCCGCATGTTTCTCACTGTCTCCTGGGTGTGGGCGCCTCCTCCGTCACACGAATGACGCGCTGGCGCCTGGCGGGTGGGTGGCTAAATGCTATACGTACAGTAGACGAGAGGAGGGAATTTTCTGACCCACACATTTTCACATCGAAAATCTCATATCTCCGATCGTGTCGCCGTCGCCATGCTTTTCATCGGAGTCTCTGCCGCGCTCGCGCTCGCCCCGGGCCTCGCGCCGGCCCCCCGCGTGACTCGCTCGGTGGTGTCGATGGACGCCTCCAAGCCGGTCATCATCGGCCTGGCGGCCGACTCGGGCTGCGGCAAGTCGACCTTCATGCGCCGTGTGACTGGCATCTTCGGTGGAGAGTGCAAGTTCAACGACATTGGCCGTGAGACCAACACGCTGGTCTCGGCGATGACCACCGTCATCTGCCTGGACGACTACCACAAGTACGACCGCACCACCCGCAAATCCAACCCGGAGTTCCCCGACGGCATCACTGCGCTGAACAAGGACTGCCAGGACTGGGACAAGATGGCTGAGGATGTGATCAACCTGAAGAACGGCAAGGCGGTTGAGAAGCCGATCTACAACCACATCACCGGCGCGCTTGACCCCAAGGAGAAGGTGCGGAGCACCCGCGCGCACGGCCGCCTCGCCGCCCTGCGCCGACGCCTGTGTCTGCGCAGAGCACCCTGCGCAGAGATCCGCCAGAGCACCCTCTGCGCGCGCAGGCCTCGCCAGCTCACCGCCGCCTCTCCGCACTCAGGTCTCGCCGACCGACATCATTATCTTCGAGGGCCTCCACCCGATGGTGGACCCGCGCGTCAACGACGCCCTCGACCTGACCATCTACCTTGACATCACCGACGACGTCAAGTTTGCGTGGAAGGCCCAGCGCGACATCGCCGAGCGCGGCGCCACGATGGCGGACGTGCAGAAGGAGATCAACAACCGCAAGCCCGACTTCAAGGCGTACGTCGAGCCGCAGAAGGCCAAGGCTGACATTGTCATCCAGGTGCTAAATATATGTATAATGTCTGCCTGCATTTATAGCTATATACATATCTATACATACATAGATATATATAGAGACATCATATGTATAAAGAATGACGCATAGATAGATAGTCGAACCGCAGAAGGCCAAGGCGGACATTGTCATCCAATGTACCATATATCTATATATATGAAAACACATCGTCATATATATCTTAATATATATAGAGACAGATATCTATACATCTATATGTATATATATATATTCATCTATATATAGATATATCGAAGTATCTATCCATAGATAGATAAAAGTCACGCTGCGTCCATTTGCGCCGCGCTCCCGTTCTTTACGAACCGCACCCCCAGACGCCGTGTACAGACAGATACGCACGTAGCTCCACGCTGCCAGACACTCTCTATTAAAGGTGCCCTGTGCTGTGCGCCTACGTGATACGACTTCGAGTTTCCTATAATCAAAACGACGAAACCCGTCGTCGAAACTCGCTTATGTACACGAGCAAGTCGAATTTCGAATAGGAAAGTTGCATAGCGTTGCAGGGCCCCCTTTACCCGAGGTGTGAGGGTAGGGATATATGAAGGAGGGGTATATTTTATTACAAAGACCCGACGGATAATGTCCTCAAGGTCAAGTAACCCAGTATATACATATATAGATGTATATATATATAAGGTCAAGCACATCCAAAATAAGTCTCCGACTATCAACCCGCCCCCTGTGCAGGTCCTGCTCTCTGACCTCATCGAGGACCCCACGGGCAAGTTCCTCAAGGTCAAGTACATCCAGAAGAAGTCGCTCGGCTGCTCCGAGATCCCCTTTCTCTTCGACAAGGGCTCCAAGGTCACCTGGGTGCCCAACGGCGACAAGCTGACCACCTCTGCGCCGGGCGTCGTGCTCTCCTCGTACGAGGACGAGTGGTTCGGCGAGGTACGCATATTTATATTTAGATTAACCCTCTGTAGATACTGATGATACAGATATAGATATAATGTTCCTCGTATTCGTCAACGGCGTCGTGCTCTGCTCCTACGAGGACGAGTGGTTCGGCGAGGTGCACACATTTATAAAGGGCTCCAAGGTCACCTGGGTGCCCAACGGCGACAAACTGACCACCTCTGCGCCGGGCGTCGTGCTCTCCTCGTACGAGGACGAGTGGTTCGGCGAGGTACGCATATTTATATTTAGATTAACCCTCTGTAGATACGGATGATACAGATATAGATATAATGTTCCTCGTATTCGTCAACGGCGTCGTGCTCTGCTCCTACGAGGACGAGTGGTTCGGCGAGGTGCACACATTTATATTTAGACTATCTACATACATTGATGATACAGATAAAGAAAAATTGTTCCTGATACTCCCCAACGGCGACAGACTTCGGCTAACCCGCCGGGCGTCGTACGACGACGAGTGGTTCGGCGAGACACACACATTTATATATATAGATATATATGAGATGTCATATCTCGATAGATAATATGTTACTCTTGTGCACTCACACTATACAAGCGCCTGCGCATATAGCGCATGCGAGAACGAGCCGGCTACAGAAAGCGCACACGAAGACGTCTGGCGCAGTGGCCTATGCACCATGCACGTCTTGGTCCTTGAGATGGACGGCCACGAAGACGATACCCTCAAATACTAACAACACCCGCGTATCGTTGTTTTCTTTTTTTTTGGCGGTCTCGGTCCTCGAGATGGACAGTAAAAGGGCAATGTGCCTCTCTAGGTCGGGTCAAACCAAACGCAATCACGCCCCTCTTATCCAAACCCTACTTCTTACCTCTCGTGTCTGTTTTTTGTATTTTTCAGCCGGTCTCGGTCCTCGAGATGGACGGCAAGGTTGACGTGCTGGACGAGCTCATCTACGTCGAGTCGGCGCTCTGCTCCACCGGCACCAAGTACTACGGCGAGCTGACCGAGCAGATGGTCAAGAACAAGGAGGCCCCGGTACGCTATAGATGTTATATATATATATATATATGTACATATATATATATGTAGACATAGGTATATATGTATGTTTATGTATAAGTGCTACGGCGAGCTGACCGAGCAGATGTTAAAGAACAAGGAGGCGCCGGTACGCTATAGATGTTACATTGCTGTATATATCTATATACGTAAACATATATGTACGTGTATCTGTATATGTATTTTTACGGCGCAGTAAAGAACAATGAGGCACGGGTTAGCCCGACATATATATATACACACACTTATCTCCCCCCGTGTTTTCCTTTTCTTTTAGGGCTCTGAGAACGGCTCCGGCCTCTTCCAGACCCTCTGCGCCTTCAAGATCCGCGAGGCGTACGAGAACCTCCGCAAGTAGAGAGCTCGCCGCAATACCCTCTGCTAGCCGCAACTAGTATATGTATGTACGTAACTAATATCCAGATATATAGCTCGCCGCCAGTAGAGTGGCTTGCCGCAACTCGATCGCTTGCCGCAGGGTAGAGTGCAGCAAGCAGGCTGCTTGTAACAGAGATGTATTTATATGCATGGATATATATAGTGTACATATATCTATCTATCTAAATACATATACTAGCTCCGCCCTACGCCGCAGCGACCCCGCGGGCTGACGCGCGCCTCTCGCCGGGTTGACCCGTGTGAGCACCACCACAGCTTATATACATATATGTATATGTATTACTACGTGGGCGTGTCCGTCTAGAGCAGCGGGGTCAGACCGACCCACAGCCCCCGCCCGGCAGTTTATCGACGTTGTGGCACGCCGCGCCCTATTCCGGGCGCTGCCTTTGCCTCGATTCGAATTTTTGTTTGCATGTGAGCGCTGTATTCCAAGCGCTCGAAGCGTGCTTTCCATATCCATTTCCCTATTGGCCTTTGTTTGCTCTTTGCTTTGATCGTGTATTGAAGGTGTGCCTGTTTTCGTCACTCGCGGACACGACGTTGCCGAGACTGATGTGGGGCGGCGTTTCAGAATAAAATTATTTGATATATAGATATAGAATCATATAATATCATATACATATAAAGCATAATGCATCTTGTTAATTAACTTTTGGCTGTAATAAAGAACAACGATTTTCAATTTTATTATTTATGATAAAAATATGGGTTGCGGGTTGGTGGTGGTGGTTTTTTTTCTAAATTATTATAATTAATTTAGTTTTATTAGTTTTAGTGATATCATTTTTATTACTACTACTAGTAGATGTACTACCACTACAATTAAACTTTATAAATAATTGACAATTACAATTACTTTTTTGTATCTGTGCCCATACCCCATACATACCCATATACCCACAAGCTCTGTTCATCCTCGCGAGCGTCGTAACTGTGTGGGTGTGGACTATGACTATGTCTATGATGATGATGTTTACCCCCGAGAGACACCTCCCCACATCAGGACAGCACGGGCCAGCCCCCAGCGGCACACCGCCGCCGGCACAGCCGCCCCCACCACCGCAGACACGGGAAACACAGTCC
>Ga0105053_10011248_pt1 | contig 11008 bp, 10 predicted proteins | sample BON01_FD_78093 | JGI IMG/M metagenome (GOLD analysis project Ga0105053, IMG submission 78093) | Freshwater microbial communities from Lake Bonney liftoff mats and glacier meltwater in Antarctica - BON-01 | ecosystem: Environmental > Aquatic > Freshwater > Ice > Glacier meltwater | place: Lake...
GACCGCTGGGCGCGCCGATCACTCATTCGCGGGCGGCCCGGCGGTCCGCCCCTACCCCCGGCTTGCCGGGGCGCCTGCTCGCCGAAGCCTCGGCGCAGGCGGGCCAAAGTCCAAAACAAAAGAAACGTTGGTATTACGATGGAGGGACGGTCTCCTGACCGTCCGCGAATAGCCGATCAACGGTCCGTCAGAGACGGACCCTCCACGATTTCTTTGCGCTTTTTGTGACTCTTTGTGGCCAAGGCCTTGGCTCGGGCAAATTGGTCAGCGTGGATGGCCGCGTCGCGTCGCTCCTCGCAATGACAGACTTAATTTTGGATCACGCGGAGGGGAGGAAGAGAATGAGGAATGAAGAACGAGGAAGAGAATGATCGGCTATCGCCAGAGCGTGACGAGCTCGCTCTGGCGCACCCAGCCGGTCTGACCGTTGGGGAAGCTGAGGCGAGTCCAGCCGAGGAAGGTTTTGTCGATCGTGCCCATGGCACCGGCTGCGAGGGTGGTGGTTTGTTGCGCGACGTCGGCTTCGGTGGGGATCGAGTAGAGTTTGCCGGCGCGCCAGACGAGGGCGGCTTGGGGATCGGCGGCGAGACCGTAAGCGGCGCGTCCGGCGAGCGACCCCACGCCAACGAAGATCGCGAGGAGGGCGACGCTGAGGGCTGGCCAACGGGCCCAGCGCGGGGCGAGGCCGTAGCCGATGAGCAACCAGACGAGCAGCGCGACGGCGACCACGACGGAGCTGATGACGAGGCGAGTTTCCCAGCCGGACGGAGACGCGAGGCGAGCGAGGTCGGAGCGCGGTCCGGATACGAGCAACGGCGCGAGGGCGGTCGGCGTGTAACCGGCCTTGGTGTAAGCGAGGGCGAGATTCCACCGAGAGGCGTCGACCCGTGGATTCTGCACAAACGCGGCGGTGGCGTGCGCGGCGGCTTCGGCCCAACGCTCCTGTTGCGCGAGGGCGAGGGACAAGTTGTGACGGGCCACCCAATCGGTCGGCGCTGCTTCGACGGCGGCGCGCCAGCCTTGCTCGGCGACGGTAAACTCACCGTGGCCGTAGGCTTCGGCGGGATCAGCCGCGTGGAGGGGCGGAAGGATCGTCAGCATCAGCGCGACGGCGAGGAACGGCAGCAGGTTGCGCGGCGTGACGAGGCGCCACCACGCGATGCCGGGAACCTTGGCGCCAACGAGGGCAGCATCAGCGCGGGCGAGCCAATCGGAGGGCAGTTCGTTCTTGGTGCTGTAGAGTGCGTGTTCGGCTTCCGTCCAGAGCGTGGACCATTCTGCGTCGCGGAGCGCGTGGGCAGCAGGGGCGGCTTGGTTGATTGACCAGAGGCGGGCGGCGTCGTGTTGCCACGCGATGAGCAAGGCGGGGCGTTCGGCGACGCTGGCGGTGGCGAGACGACTTAACGTGACGCGGAGACGTTGGCGGGCGAATCGCCGCGGGTTCAACGCGTCGGTTTGTCGGGTGCGGCGCGCGGCCAGGCCGAGCCAAATGAGTAGCAATCCGCCGAGCGGCCAGAGGACGGCGCGGAGGAGAGCGGCGGACGAGGCAAACGGTTGGCCGGTGATGGCGGAGCCCGCCAACGGATCGCGGGGGATGCCCTCCGGATTCGTGGCGGCCGCGGGCGGGGGAATTTTCTCAGCGCCAGTCGGCGGCTGAGTCGACTCGGTGGACGGCGGGAGGACGTTGAACCGCGGAGCGGCGGCGGCTTTGACCGTGACGGTGGTGGCGGGCGTGCGCGCGGTTTGGTAGGTGCCGGATTTCGGATCGAAGAAGGTAAACTCGATCGAGCCGAGGGAGTAGGTGCCGGGCTTGGTCGGCACGAGCACGACGTCTTCGGCGAGCGTGGCGTCGAAGAGTTTTCCTTCCTCGGGAGTTTGCTTGGCCTGCGGCTGGATGACTTGAAAATCGGTGGAGACCTCGCGCGAGGGGAGCCCGGCGATGTCGGGCCAGTTGCCCGTGCCGCTCAACTCGAGCGTCCACGTGATCGGCTCGCCGACGGCGGCGCTGGTGGGGACGACCTTGGAGATGAGTTTATAATCGCCGACCGCGCCGGTGAAACTCGTCGGGGCGGGATGCGGCAGGGGGCGGACCCGAATTTCGGGTTCATCGGTGTTGACGGTGACCTGTTCGATTCGCTGTTGTTGAAAGAGGCGAAAACTCGCGGAGCCCAGGGCGAGATTGATCAACTGGCTGAGGGGCTTGAGGCGATAATTGCCAGCAGTCTTAGCGTAGGCGCGGGTGCGGAAGGTGAGGAAAATACGCGATTCTCCGCCGCGGGTGGCTTCGTTAACTTCGGGTTTGCCCCAGTCTTCCGTGAGGAGGGGGGAGGGGTCCCACTCGATGCCGCCGCCGAAATTGTTGAACGTGCGTCGAGCCGCATCGAGGGAGTAGGTGAGTGGGAAAACCTCGCCGGCCCAAAGGGTTTTCCGCGCGGGGACGAGCGTGGCGTGGACGTCGGCTTCGGGGCCAGGGCGCACCGTGCCGGTGGAGTAAGCGGCGACGTTCACCTCGCCCTTGTTGGTCTTGATCTTGAATGCGGGAATTTCGACGGTGTTTTCCCTTTTGATCTGGAGGCGGAACGAGAGGATGAGAGTGCGCGTGACCGAGAAGTTGATGATCGACGTCTGCTCCGAGGTGCCGCGGAAGCTGAGGGCCGCGCCGCTGGGTGCGGGGATGACGGGATCGCCGTCGGGCTTGCAGTCTTCGAAGACGAGTTGGAGGTCGGCGGGATCGCCCGTGCCGGCGTTTTCCCAGCGCACAGTCTGGGCGAAGGCCGTCGAGATCAGCAGACACAAACAAACGAGAGGGCGGACGAATTGCATGGATATCACCAGGTCTTGCCTTTCTTCGGAGCAGAGGGAGGTGGGGGACCCTCCATGAGTTGAAAGAGTTCGGCGGGGGAATCTTGGTCCCGGATTTTCTGAAGTTTTTGTAACGGCATCGCGAGGGCGGGGTCGAGGTCGGCGGAAGTGGGGTCCTTCTTCTCCGGGGCACCACCGACCTTCTGCGTCTCGCCTGGCGGAGGCGGAGGGGGCGGAGCCTTCTCCTTCATGTCGCCAAAGGCGGAGTCCTTGGGCGACGACTGCTGGTCCTGCGGCTGTTGGTCCGATTGATCAGACTTCTGCTCCTCGGACTTCTGTTGCTCGTCCTTCGATTGCGATGGGTCGGACGAAGAATCTTTCGAGTCCTTCTGATCCTTGGGAGAGTCTTTCTGATCGTCGGATTTCTGGTCCTGGTCTTTCGGGTCGTCCTGATTTTTTTTGTCGTCCTTAGGCGGGGGCTCGGGTTTCTGCAACAAAGCCTCGAGCTCAGTGCGGAGCTGGACCCAATCAGCGGTCTTGCGATCGAGGCCGGAGCCTAGTCCGACAGCGGCGAGGGCATCGCGCACCGGACCTTCAGGGACGGGGTGTTTCTCAGTCAGTAATTTCTGGCCCCACGTGATGGTTTCCCGCGCGAGCTCGGCCCAGTCCTGTCCAGTGTGGGCGGGCAAACCCGAAAGGCGGGCGACGATTTTCCCGAGCGGGGAGATTTCGGCCTGCGCGTTATCCTCGGCAGCCGAGAGGGAGGGAGTGCCTCCGAGCGCGAGCCCGAGCAGGAGCAAGCCGGCGACGGCAATCTTGAGCGCGCGCGGCTTGGGGCGGACGGGGAACTCCCGCCAGAAACTGAGGAGGAAGCACAATAAGGCTGGGGCCATCGCCCATTGGAAACGCTCGATGTGGCGCACGGTTTTTTCCTCGACGAATTCTCCTTTTTGGCCGGTCTCGACGGTCTCGCGGACGACGGCCGCGAGGTCGATCCATCCGCTGGCGTCGCGGTAGACGCCCTTCGTTTTTTGCGCGAGGTCCTGCAACGTGGAGCTGGCGAGCTTGGAGAGAACGACCGCGCCGCGATCATCTTTAACAAACGCGCCCGCCCCGTCGGGGATCATCGCGCCGGCCTCGGTGCCGATGCCGAGGCAGATCGCGCGAATATTTTTTTTCTGCAACTGTTCGACGAGCTCGCGCCAGTTCTCGTCGGTGGCTTCTCCATCGCTCAGCACGATCAGGAATCGATCAGCCGAGGCGCTGGTGGAAAAGGCCTGCAAAGTAGTTTCGACGAGGGCGCGGTAGTTGGTGCCGCCCTCGGGCAGGTAGTCGGGATTCAGCGCGGGGAGAAATTCGCGCAGAATTTCGTAGTCCGCGCTGAGGGGACTCTGGAGAAACGCGGTGCCGGAGAAAACGGCCAAGCCCACGCGCTCACCGGCGAGTTTTTCGAGGAGGCTGCTGATCAGAAGTTTGGCGCGGGCGAGTCGTGAAGGTTTCACGTCCTCCGCAAGCATCGAGCGGGAGAGGTCGATCGCGATGAGGATTTCGCGGGACTGGTCGAAGACCGGCTCCTCGAGCTTGCCCCATTGCGGTCGGGCGACCGCGACGACGGAAAAGATCAACCCGACGTGGAGCCAAAACCGGGCACGGCGCGATCGGGTGGCCCCGGGACCTTGGAGCTTGAGCTGGTTTCGCCCGGCCTCGGCTTGGAGGATTTTTGGATGAAACAACGTGGGGCTGCGTTGGCGACGCCGGAATTCCCAGACGAGCAAGACGACGGGCACGCCGATGAGAAAAATGAGGTGGGGCCACGCGAAGGTCATGTGGTCGATTCCTTTCTCCACGGATTGCGGGCGAGGAGCCCGCCAAGCAGGAGGGCGACCATGCCGGGGATCGCGGGCCAGTAGAAGAGCTCGGTCGTGACGAGGTAGCTCTTCGACTGAAATTCAATCTTCTTGGCTTCGTCGATCGCGGCGAAGGCGCTCTTGACGGTGTCGCTATCGGCGGCGCGGAAGTAGCGGCCGTTGGTTTTTTCGGCGATCTCGCGGAGGGATTCTTCGTCGAGGTCGGACAACATCCGGCGCAGACCGATTTTGTTTCCTTTGTCGTCAAACACCGGCATGGGCACGATGCCGCTGCGCCCGGCGCCGATGGTGTAGACGGGCACGGAGCGCGACCGGGCGATGTCGGCGGCTTGGCTCGGCGTGAGCGATCCGCGGTTGTTGGCCCCGTCGGTGAGGAGAACGACAAAGGCTCCTTGGCGTTGGCCTTGATCCATGCGGCCAACTTGCTCGAGGCGGGTGAGGGCGATGCCGAGTCCGTCGCCAATCGCGGTGCCGTCTTCAATCAAACCGATCTTGAGCCGCTCGGTTTGGCGCGAGAGCCAAGCGTGATCGAAGGTGAGCGGGGCCATCGTGTAGGCTTTGCCGGAGAAGAGGACGATGCCGATGCGATCGGTCGGCCGATCATCGATGAAGGCTTGGACCACGGGCTTGATCGCCTGGAGCCGATTGATGCGCTCGCCGCGACTCTCGTAGTCCTCGGCAAGCATTGAACCCGAAAGGTCGATCGCGAGCATGATGTCGTAGCCCTTGGTGTTAACCTCGTGCTTGTCCTCGACGCGTTGCGGCCGGGCGAGGGCGGTGATGATCAAAATCAGCCCAAGGGTCGCGGCCACCAGCGGCCAGCGGGAAATCGACGCCAGGGAGGGGCGGTGCCACGCGGCGGCAAACGGAACCAACAGGACGGACACCCGCCGGCGTCCCCGCAGCCAAGGGAGCACGAGCAACATGGCGACGGCGGCAAACCAAAGGGGGTCTTTGAAAATGAAGTCGCTCATGATCAGCGCACGGAGCCCGCCCGCATTCGGGCGTGGAAGAATTTCACGAGAGCATCGAGGCGGTTTTCATCGGTGCCGACGACGAGCCGACTGAGGACATTGGGAAACAGGAGGTGATACGCATCGTCCCGCTTCTGGCGCCACGTGGCATGGGCCGCGCGTTCCGCAGCGGAGCCTTCGAGGGTCACGAGCCGACCCGCGGTGGGATCGTAGGCGGCGAACATCTCGTCGGTGGGGAGTTGGCGTTCCCAAGGATCTTCGACGCGAAAGCCCATCGTTTGATAGCGGCGATGCATCACCGGCCAGCCCTCGGGTTGGCCCTGAGGTGGGAAATCACCGAGCCAGATCAACACGCTGTGCTTGGGCGCTGCTCGCGAGAGGAGACGCCACGGGATCTCGGTGGGGCCCGCGGAAGGAGGCGGGGCAGGTTGCGCCAGTAAGGTGGCGGCCGAGTGGAGAATTGCGCCGCGACCCCGCACCGGCTCGCGGAAAAGGTGGCCCGAAGGCGAAGCGTGGACGAGCCCAACCCGATCGCGATTCACCGCGCCGAGCAGCATGACGAGCCCAGCGAGCTCGAGGAGTGCCTCGCGTTTCGTCTGGGCGCCGGAGCCGAAGTTCAAACTCGGCGAGTCTTCAAACACGATCAGCAGCGTGACCTCGCGCTCCTCGACGAATTTCTTGCGATACGGCTCACCGAGACGGGCGGTGACGTTCCAATCGATATCGCGAACATCGTCGCCAAATTCGTAGCGCACGACTTGATCGAACTCCATGCCGCGCCCGCGAAACGCTGAGCGGTATTCGCCGCTGAGGACGTTCTCCACCGCGTGGCGCACGCGCCACTCCAACTGACGCAAGAGCGCGAGTGGACTGGAGGAAATGGGTGCGTCGGCAGGCACAATCAGGTGGCGGCAGGCACGGGCGTCTGCTCGATGACTTGGGCGATGATCTTGTCGGCGGTGATCTCCTCCGCTTCGGCTTCGTAGGTGAGACCGATGCGGTGGCGGAGAACATCGACGGCAATTTCTTGGACGAGCGCGGGCGTGAGGAAATCTTGTCCACGAATCCACGCGAGAGCCTTGCCCGCTTGATAGAGTGCCAGCGAAGCGCGCGGGGAGGCGCCGAAGTTGAGGTAGCGTTTCGCTCCTTGATCGGCGTCGGCGAGGGCGCGGGTTCCCCGCACCACGGCGAGGATGTAGCCCTGCACAGCGGGGGCGACGTGGATGGCGTCGATCTGCGTGCGCAGGGCGAGAAGCTCGTCGCCGTTGGAGACGGCCTTGAGCGCGGGCTGTTTGGTCACTTGCCCCCAACGGTTCATCATCTCGGATTCTTCGGCGGCGGAAGGGTAGTCGACGATGAGCTTGAAGAGGAAGCGATCGGTCTGGGCCTCGGGCAACGGGTAGGTGCCCTCCTGCTCGACGGGATTCTGCGTGGCCATCACGAAAAATGGCTTGGGCAGCGGGTGAGTGTGACCGCCGATGGTGACTTGGCGCTCCTGCATCGCCTCGAGGAGGGCGCTTTGCACCTTCGCCGGGGCGCGGTTAATTTCGTCGGCGAGGACGAGGTTGGCGAAGATCGGACCATGGTGGGCGGTGAACTCGCCGGTCTTGGGCTGGAAGATCATCGTGCCGACGACGTCGCTCGGGAGGAGGTCGGGCGTGAATTGCACTCGCTCAAACTGCACGCCGAGGGTCGTGCCGAGGGATTTAACGAGCAGGGTTTTCGCGAGACCGGGCATGCCTTCGAGGAGGACGTGCCCGTTGGCGAGCAAGGCGACTAGTAGCCTTTCGATGACGGCATCTTGGCCGATCACGGCCTTGCCGATTTCTTCGCGGAGTTTCTGGGACCAAGCGGGACCTGATATCATAATGGTGGGAAACGGGAGAGAGGAGGGGTCTAGTTTGACTCGAAAGAGAGAAAATGGTTTCACCACAAAAGCGGTTCGCCCATGCAATTTCCAACTCAAATCGAAGAAAGACTCACGGCCTTGGGTGTGCGCCCCGCCGAGGTCGAGGAAAAGTTTGTGCGTGGAACCGGTCCGGGCGGGCAGAAAATCAACAAAACCTCGTCCACCGTCTGGCTGCGGCACGGTCCGACTGGGATTGAGGTGCGCTGTCAGGCCGGACGCTCTCAAACCGCGAATCGCCTCACGGCATGGACGGAATTGTGCGACAAACTAGAGGGCAAAGCGGCGGCGGAGCAGGCCGGGGCCAAGCAGTTGCGCGAAGCGGAGCGGCGGCGCACGCGGCAGAAATCCCGTCGGCAGAAGGCGCGGATGGTCGACGATAAGAAGCATCGGGCCCGCCACAAGGCCAAGCGAGGCCGGGTTAAGGGCGACGAGTGAGCGCCCGTTAATCGAGCAGAGTAAGCGGATCGCCAACGCGAATCGTGCCGGTTTTGGACTCTTGCACGACGTTCATGCCGAAGTTGACGTTGCTCGGCTTGGTCGCATCGCGGCGGTAGGTGGCGAGGGTGCGCAGGGGCTCTGGTCCGCGCTCGGCGGTCTGCTGGTTGGTGGTGGTAATCACGCAGCGGGCACAGGGATTGATCGTGCGAAAGATCGCCGAGCCGATTTGCCAACGCTGCCAGCTGTCTTCGGCGAAGGGCGTGGTGCCGCTGACGACGATGTTGGGACGAAACCGATCGATCGGTATCGGTTCGTTTTGCGTTGCGAGGAGACGGTTGTTGAGTTCGGCGAGGGAGGCTTCGCTCAGCACGAGGAGGGGATAGCCGTCGGCAAACGACACCTTGTCGCTGGCGCGGGCACCCTCGGGGTTGGCGGGGCGGTGAAAAGCCTCGCCGATCTGCACCAGATGGCAGGTTTGCTCAAGAATGTCGGAAAGCCACGTAGCGACCGCCTCGCCGCAGTCGTCGGCGTCGACGGTGTCGCGCCACACTTGCACCGAGCGAATGACGCCCGACGCCGGTCGAGGCACGGCGACGGAGCCAGATGCAGCGTGACGCAGCGTGAGTGTGTCGGTGGTGAGGGCGGTTTCGATGAGCGCCATCCGCGGCACTGTCCGTTGAGTCAGGAACCGGTTGTCGGCATCGACGACCATGAAACGCCGGTCGTCTGCGAATCCCCGCGCGTCGAGGGTCGCTGCAGGCACGGCGTGGCCGCGCAGCGATTTGACCGGATAGATGAAGAGCCCGCTGAGGTGCAAAGGAGGTTAATCCGAGCGTTGGAGTTTGATGATGGCACCGGCCACGACGAGGGTCAGTGCGGAGGTGAATCCGAAGATCGGTCCGATGGGAAACTCGAGAGAGGCGACCTCGTAGCCGGCGAATTTGATCAAGGCGTTGATCATGCCGAAGAAAAATAAAAATGAGATTAACCCGATGGCGATCAGCATGGGCCACGACATCTCGCGGATAAAATGGCGAACGAGGGTCCAGGTCGTGTTCGGTTCAATCTCGTGATCGGAGTCAGGCACAGGTGGCGGGGTTAAGATTTGCGGCGGTAAGTGGCGAGGTAGTTCAGCGTGCCGGCGGGAGCGGCGAAGGCATCGGGGGCGACGGTGCCCTCGAGCGCAAAGCAAATGCGGAGCCGATCGCCGACCAGTTGAAAGATGCCGGGGAGGGTGCGGCCGGTATTTTCTCCGGAGAGCCCGGTCATCGCGATTGCTGGGACTTCAGCCTCGAGGGCGAGTTGGTAGCGCCCGTGGTCGGTGGATTCGCCGCCGAAACGCACCGTGTAAGTGTGGGCGGTGAACTCCAGTTCGACGTGCTCAGCGGCATCGGCGGGCATCGGCTGACCCCCGAGCTCGGCGCGAACCACTTGCCAAGTGCCGACAATCGCGGCGCAAAGATCGGGAGTCGACATCAGGAGCGCTTGGTGATTTCGCGAGGCATCGTCTCGACGACATTCGGGGTGGTGAGGTCCTTTGTGCCCTTGGCCCCGAGTTCCTCAAATCGCCGCGCTCCCGGCAGGACCGTGCTTTCGAGGGAGCCAACGGCGGAGTTGTAGGATTTGCTGGCTAATTCCAGACCCTTGCCGACGCGCTCGAGGTGCTCGGCGAAAGTGGTGACGCGGTCGTAGAGTTGTCGCCCGTAGTTAGCGATTTCCTCGGCGTTCTTTGAAACCGCCTCTTGCCGCCAACCGTAGGCCGCCGCCTTGAGGAGAGCGATGAGGCTGGCGGGCGTGGCGAGGAGCACTTTGCGGTTGATCGCGCGTTCGATCAGCGACGGATCAGCTTGCAGCGCGCCGGAGAGGAACTGGTCCCCCGGGAGAAAAAGCACCACAAACTCGGGCGAGGGTTGAAACTGCTCCCAATAATTCTTGGCCCCGAGCGCGTCGATGTGCCCGCGGACTTTCGCGGCGTGGACGGCGAGACGCTCCTTGCGCACCTTCTCATCGGTGGCAGTGGCGGCTTCGCGGTAGGCATCGTTGGGAGCCTTGGCGTCGATCACGATTTGCTGGCCCCCGGGGAGGCGCACGACCACGTCGGGGCGGAATCGCCGGTCATCGGTGGTGGTGCTGGATTGTTCGTCGAAGTCGCAATAGGAGGACATGCCGGACATCTCCACGACTCGGCGGAGCTGCAATTCCCCCCACGTGCCGGCGGTGGTGGTGGCACTGAGGGCGGTGGAGAGTTTCGAGGTTTCGGCCTGCAGGAGATTCTGCGCAGAGCCGAGCGACTTGAGTTGCTCTGACAGGCGGCCGTAGGCATCGGCGCGGGATTTTTCGATTTCGCCGATCTTCGTATTCACGTTTTGCAACGATTCGGTCAGCGGCTTGACGAGCGAGTCGATGGCTTGTTGGCGTTTGCCGAGGTCGTCGGTCGACTGTTGATGTAGTTTGGAGAACGATTCGCGAGCGAGCTTGAGAAACTCGTCGTTGTTCTTGCTGAGGGCGTCGGCGGAGAGGGCCTTGAATTCGTTGACCAACCGGTCGTGGGCCGCGCGTTCGGCGGCGAGGGTGGTCTCCATCCGGGCGGTTTGGGTGCGCAAGTCCGACTCGCGAGTTCTCAAGGCGGCGACCTCGGCGTTGACGCGGGCCAGCTCTTCCTCGCGCGAGCGGAGTCGCTCGTTGACGGTGGCCTGCTGCTGACGCAAAACGAGCCAAGTGAGAAGAGCTCCACCGATGGCGGCGGCGATCAGGATAATGGTAAAATTCACGTAAAGAGAGTCCTTGAAGGTTGAGAGCAAATGAATGCCGCTTCCGTGCCTTGACACAAGCCTAGGCGAACTGCAAACAGGCCATGTTCATGTCGTCGCCTCTACGACTCTAGGGAGGTCCTGAATTCATTCCTGAGGATTGATTTTAAAAAGTTGGCCATAGCGAGCGGGGATGCGTTCGCAAAAGCGGGAGTAGATTGGCCTTAAAGTTATGTTTTTAAGCGGGTTGAGCGCGGTAAGTGGTGA
>Ga0105053_10011260_pt1 | contig 11001 bp, 12 predicted proteins | sample BON01_FD_78093 | JGI IMG/M metagenome (GOLD analysis project Ga0105053, IMG submission 78093) | Freshwater microbial communities from Lake Bonney liftoff mats and glacier meltwater in Antarctica - BON-01 | ecosystem: Environmental > Aquatic > Freshwater > Ice > Glacier meltwater | place: Lake...
AAAAAAAAAAATTTTCAGCACACCGATACCTCAAATCTAAAAAGATTCGAGCAAATAGAGCTTCAAGCAAAGCTACTAAACTATTTCTTAGGAAGTAATAAAAGCAACATCAAACAATACCGCCCAAGACTGGAAAAATCGCACTCCAAACGCCACGAACAAGTCGATTGTCCATTTTGTACTATTGCCAGGTAGTCAATTGAGCTTTACTTAGATTACTGAGTACACATATTTTTGTCTATTATAGAGTGTTGGCGAATTACAATATAAAGTTGAGTAACGTATTGTACCATTGGCTATTATTAATGGCCTCATTCCGTTTTTGTGAAACATATTTACTACATATCAAGCTGTTCGTGGTCAACAACAGCCTGGCAGTGCGATTTCTCCATTCTTGGGCGGTGTATGTATATACGTATACATATTTGCATGTATTCATATATATATGTATATCAATATATGCGTATATCACTCCCTTATCCTGAAGAACAGAAAATGATGTCATGGAGGTAGAACGTGTCAGAAATCATTCAAATTAGATTAGTGTTTACGCCCAGCATGTTTTTAAATGAGTGTGTGTTCTAGGGGGCAAAAGCCAAGACACAACACTTGATTTTGAATATAGGGTGGCGAAGGTGCATAAGATGCCTTATCTTTGTAGGTCGTTTTCCGCAAAAGAGACCTCAACTTGAGGCATCCTATGGGTCTTTGCCGCTTTGAAGCACGATATTATCAAGTGTCTTTGGGAAAAGAGTCGTAATATGGATCTTTTTAAACAGAGACAAGACTTTTGGGGGAACCCCCTAATTGGGCTCTTTTTCAAATTGCCACAGTCAACATTGATATGTATTCGCATGCGTTTGCACCAATCAGCCCTTTCTTTCTTTCTCTTTTCTTTTTTTTTCCTCTGCCAAAACGAGTGTAAGGAATCAGGGTTTGGGGTTTAGGGTTCAGGTCACCTGTTCGCGCACAAGATGACCAAAAAGGTCTAGACATTGATGTTCTGTCACAACAGATGCAGTGTCTGAAGGCGTGTGAGAGGGGGGGGCAGGGGCTGCCAAGCAGTGCCGCTCCAGAATCTCGTTCGTGACAAGTTGCGCGGTTTTGAGAGCCGGGCCTCCTGCTTGACAGCACTGTATGTATGTATGTTAGTACGTGTGCGAGTGTGTGTGTGTGCGTGTGTGTGAGGGTGTACCGTGTGAGTGCGTTTGCGTGCGTGCGTGTGCGTGTGTGAGAGAGTAAGCGTGTGCATGTGTGTGTGTGCATGCATGGCGCTAATATACATATAGCTGTGAGTAAATATGTATTTAGAGAAATCATATTAACAAACTACGTATCATACAGCGCAAGTACGTTTATATACACAATAATACACACAACGCATGTGAACATATATGTATATATGCATACAAAACATATATTCTGCCACGCAGTGTATGTACGCACAAAAAATACGCCTAGATTCACCTCAACAAGCTGATTTGCTGTGATCTTGTCGCTGCCATTGCTGGCCATTGCTACACAGACTCAGGAAAAGATGACTCAGACGTTGCCGAGTGCGCTGAGGATGCGGATCTACATTGCAGTTTTCCTGTATGAATGCGTTTGTATGTTTGTATGTAAGTGCGTATGTTTGTATATTTATATGTGTGTATGTATGTATGTATGTGTGTATGTATGTATGCATGCAGCACGACGCACGAAGCGATATCACCATATTTATGCAAACAACAATGACAAGACTCATGCACGCAATGAATATTTGATTGATAAAAAATCTGAAAGTTCTAACCTCAATGCCACCAAAGAGACAGGTTAAGACCGACCCTAACCGGAATATTCCATAATCCATCATCCGTTTTCTTCACTGAAAATGTCACAGGTGTAACATTTGGTGTGACATTTGTGACATTTTATGGAATTTAACGATCACCAAAAAAAACTTTCCTTAATCCATTTTCCTGTGACAATTCCGGCGTTCTCCATAAATGTCCCACATGGGACATAATTCCACGGTCCCCATTCGTATCCATGAAAGATATCTCCAGATTATCCCAAATTTTGGAAAATGCGCACCTCCCTGCGAGGGAAGAGGAAAATAGATTATGGTTGATGGAATGCTCCCGGTTAGGACCGACCCTAAAAGTAAAAGGTGCCAGCCAGCCCGTCTGAGATCTGGGAGTCTCGTGACTTAACTTACCATTTACTCTCTTGATGAGGTTCTCCCTTTCATAAACACTCTCTATAACCCACAAAGTGTGTGCCGAAGACAGTGCACGCCCGAGGAATCCTCGGCGCTTCCTTCATGGCCACGCCTTCTCTCGACCTTGATCTCGCTTCTGGCGCCGTCGACTCCAATGTCAACCTCGATTGCACTCACCTTCTCTCTCCACCCTCCCCTCTCCCCTCGCCCCTCCTCCTTCTTCTGCTGCTGCTGGAGAGTAGGTGTGGGTGTCAGTGGTCTAGGTGTCAGTCTAGGTGTCGGTCTAGGTGTCGGTCTAGTTGTAGCTTTTCCCCCCCTCCCTTCCCTCGACTCTTAGGGAGCCCGTCTGAGATCTGGGAGTCTGACGGGTTCTTTTGAAATCAGACGTCTGCAGACGTCCGATATCAAATAGGCCGTCGTGTCTTGGTCACTTTTCCCCCCCTTTTTTGAGAACGGGCCTCTCCCATCCCGGGAGACGTCCAGGCCGAGATCGGACATTGAGTGGCGGCGGCGCCTCTGTTTGTATTCTCCCTCGCCGCTGCCTACACTATGCTCCAACAAGACCTCACACCCTTCCACCCAACAACTCTCTCTCTCTCTCTCTCTCCCTCTCTACAACTCTTCTCTCTCCCCCCCCCCCCCCCCCCCCCCACACACAACACTCAACTCCCTTTCCTGGCTCGCAACATCAGATTGCGAGTACGTGTCAACCGTGAGGTTGTCACCAATGCAGCTGATAGCAACAAACAAGGGGATCTTGAGGCCATGCAGCCTGGCATTCCAGGATAATGATCTGTTCAATCTCAGAATCGATTGACTGATGTTGCTTTTATTACTTCGTAAGAAATGTCTAGTAGCTTTGCTGGAAGCTTTATGTGCTCGAAATAACACATATGGATTTTCTTGCTTCAGTTCGGAATCTCAATAGCAATCATCAACCAGCAACATCGGCCACATCCGGGCGCATTAACATCCGGGAACACCAACATCGGGGCACTTAGTGGCCCTCCCTCCCACCCACCCACCCTCCCTCCCTTTCTCCACCCTTCTCTGCCGCCATCCATCCAACTGCCTTGCCAATGATCCTAGCGTCGGCGATCATGATCGGGGTGTGGCAAAGCATGCGTCCTTCAAAGTAGGAAGGACGCTTATACCCTGGGCCTCGATCACCATGTCCTTCCTGCTGAAAAGCACATGGACAAAATGCATCGAATATGAAGTCAATTCAATGTAACTTAGGCGAGCAGTGCGAGTGTATGTGCATATTGGCAAAGGACGCAGGGCAAAGCCATCCTTTTATACAACTCATAGAACATGCTGGGCAAGCGATGTAGCACCGACAGGTCTATTGCTCTTTGGATAGACCTTTCGGTGCTACATCACTTGCCCAGCATGTTCTATGAGATGTCCCAAATGAAAAATGCATATAAGACACCACCCCCCATGATCAAGTTCCCACGTGAACTTGAACCCACAGTGAGTGTGGCAGTCATATACCTGTGAATGAGGCCATGGTGGCTCATCATGTGGCCTCGGGCGACGTCTGTCATCTGGTTCGTCGCCACGACTTCGCCTTTCTTCAGTCCCTGCAGCTCCTCTTCCGTTACCCCTACATTCTCTGTACGCGCTCCCTAGGAGCCCTGTCCATCTCTTGCAATGTTTGCTGTTTGTTCATACTGTCTTGAGATTTTGGTCTGTATGTGTGTGGTCTAGATCTCTGTCCTTCAAGTTTTAGTGGGCTGGTCTGTGATCTCCTCTTAAGGCAGTTCAAATATTTACCCGACAGCGCATTGTCAGAAGGGTATCCCGAGTCACAATATGAACGGGCTCTGCTTGCAGAACACCCTTCCAGTGGTGCCTAACCTAGTGGGGGGGCACGATTGATCAGGCGCTACGTTCCTTGATAGTTAGGGAAACTTGATGGGTGGAACCTGTTAACCCAAAGATGCATGACCAAAGAGGCATGCATGCAAAGAAAAGGGAAAAAGAGCCTCGAAAAGAATGTTCATTACATGACAGGCCACGAATAGGTGAAAATGATGATTTCTGATATTGAAAACTCCTAGATCTCAGGTGCACTGCCCAGTCGTCGTAGGAAAGACAAGGGAAAGACACGGAAGAGTAGTGACAGACCTACAAAATGACACATAGTGGCAGGCAATTTCAGCGAGGAAAGGATATGGCACAGCACACTGGGTGACTTGACGGAGGTGAAGAAGAGGAGAGTGAAGTGATGCGAGAAGCGCTGGCAGAGAGGGGAGGGGAGAAGGAAAAGAAGAGTAGCGAGGACGTGAAGCAGCTGAGAAGAAGGTGAAGGAAGCGGGGGAGAGGGGAGAGGAGAATAGGAAAGGGAATACCCACAAACATTGTGAACTGGTGTTACCTACTAGCGGGTCGGACCTAAACTAGGTTGGCAACCATCTGGAACAGTTTCTTGGGTCCTATGCAATTAATTGGGTGCTCACCACTCACTTACTCAAGTTGCTAAGTTGGGTATTCACCATGGATAAAAATTGCTTTTATTATTGCTCATAAAGAAACAATGTAGTAGTTTTGTTTAGAACTCTCAAGGTGCAGTGTATGATTTTTACTACAGTGAGTGACTGCGGTTTGCTGATTGTCGTCACATCATCTGCGTTTCTCAACAGAAAACAAATGTTAAAAGACAAAGGGCAATTAGCCCAGATCATCAAAACCTGCAGCCCAGTATATATATAGACAAATGTACTTTGTACACATATACAGTCTACATGTGTACTGCGCTTTCGTCAATCTGGATTCTTCCGAATCTCCAGGTGTCAGTCCCACAGCTGGGCTCACATCAAGTACCCAAGTAGTCTGTGTGTGTGTACGCATGTATACAAGCACACACCCATTCACCACTCTGACACCCACAAAAATAGAAAAATATACAAGACGAAACCCTTATCTCCACCCCTGCCAAAACATAGCCCTTCACGCCAGCAACCGTTGAAGCGCAGACCATGGACAAGATGAAAACGACCCCACTTCGAACCCCTTTCCACCCACGCATGCAGGTGTTAAAAAACACCTGTGATACACACGCATGCAGTAGAGAGATTGGACAGTACAAATGAACCAAATGCGCACACGCAAGTGCATATGTACACCCCGTGTTGAGTTTGATAACAAGTATATACTGTAGTGTCTATAACACCAGTCCCCGTGCATATTCTTATCTGCACAGGCATATACAACACCTGTCTCGTGCAGTTTCCACCTACCCAACAACATGTACAGATGCACGCACGCAAGCACGCCTGGAATAACGGTGCGGCAGCCACTGCGCAAGAAGCTATGCAGATGCCAGACGCTCCGCACGTCTCCTCAGTTCATCGCTAGTAACCACATTTAGCGCCCCCAACGATAGGAATTCATTGTACCCACTTCCCGAGACCCCAATACCCCTCAACCCCCCCCTTCCCTCCGAAGTTCCCAACAAACCCCAGAACAGTTCGCAGACCACGAGCAAACCTAGTTTTACTGTCCCAACAATGATTTCAATTCAGAGTGCACAACTCTGGAGAAGCTCCGTGTAGCTTCAAAATTCCCCTTGCCTAGTTTTATAAAGATTAGAGGGAATGCACCATTATCCCCAGTAGGCCATCACGCAGGAAGCCCAGCCCGAAAATGCACGATGAGGCTATTCGCAAGAAACGAAGTATCAATGCAGAACAACCAAAAGCCACAGCAGCCCATCACACCATTACGACAGCGCACCATCCAGACAACACCTGCTCATCTGCACTGGTGTGGAGCCAATCCACCTGGTCCATGACAGGCTCAGGCTGCCAGCCACGGAGTCGATGCTCCGAAACTGGATTCACATTTTTGCTATTTTCACGCGCTTTTATCAAAGAAAGAAAGCACACTGTCAATCTCCTTTCGCTCTACTTTCTTTAATGTAGCCCCTAAGCGCAGTGGGATTGTACAGCATATCCAAACCCGCAGTGCGCTTTTTCTGAAGGTCTTTCCAAAGCTCGGAGCCAAATCTCATAGGTCTCTTTTGCCAAGTTTAAGTGAAAAGAACCCTATGAGCTTTGCCTTCGAGCTTTGGTTTCGAGCTTTGCACATGACACAGCGGCAAGTGGGACAGGCTGTAACAGTTGCAATCAGCTTCAATAAGGTCAATAAGCGTGTTTGGCTCAATAAGCCAAACGCCAAAACCAAAACACCCAAGAAAGCCTCTCCCTCCAGCGAAGTGTCAACTGTCCAATTCCCGAAATTAGGTAGAGGAATTCGGGAATTGAGTAGTGTTGTCAGATTATACTGGTAGTGACAGCCGCCAGACTGACCCTCCTGCCTCCCCCCTCCCCCAACGCGTACACGGTGTTACACGCCCCGCACATCACGAGATAGTTGGTTGTCTCAGCTTCCTGGTGCTGCTCACGGCAAGTAAAACTGTGTACGCGTTCGGCGAGGGGAAGTTCACACCTCCCCCACTTGACCACGACACCTTTGTTTGTTTGTTTGTAAAGCCGTCACAGAGATAACCCTCCCTGGAAGTTAGGAACGCATACGAGTGGTGTGTGGTAATAGGGTGACCGTGAAGCTTCCGACGCAAAGGCACTCCTGCAATGGACCTTGGACACCATGAAGTGTGTGCGCGTGTGGTGTCATGTACGTTGGTTCTTCAATTGGTGATGGTATGATCGTGGAGCGTAGTGAATGTGTAAATAGGTTAAGATGGATGTGTTAAGGAGGTGATGTTGTGTGATATGTAGATTGTACTCCAGACTTCTTGAGACCTGGTACTAATCTGGGTCCTCAAAATGAGCTGATTTCGGGGTCATGAAAAAATACAAAAATTGAAATTGGAAATCAGCCCTTCACACCTTGGCTGTAACCAAGCGCTGTGCACAGCATGGGTTTTAAAGTACTGTTCAAAGTAATCAAAGCAATCATTATCATATCTGATGCATATACCCTTACACAAACATATACATATTATGATACATATACATTTTTTTTTCAATGTTTTGCCACCACACAACTAGTGCGCCAAGTACAGCAGGAACGCACACAGGTGGTGTGCGGTAATAAGGAAGCCCGGAAGCGCCTGGCTCGAAGTCACTCCCGCAATGGACCCGAAACAGTGATTAATTTTGTATTGAAGTAATGTATTTGTATGTTGGTAGTGTATTGAGGATGTGGAGTGCTGATTTGAAGTGACATGCTGGAATGTTGGTAGTTGATTTAGATTTCGTAATTGATTGTATCATTTTTATTATGTGTACTATGTTGTACGTTGTCTGTTTTTTTTTAAACTCTTCTTTATTTCTTTTTTGTGATCTTTTTTTTTCGGAGTTCATGAAATGTGTATGTGGGTTGAAATGGATGTGTTGTGGAGGAGATGTAGCGTGATATGTACCATTATGAATGTGGTAAAGAAGTGATGAGCGAGTTATTATTACATGGAAACAGGCAAACAAAGAGAGAAAGTGCGTGAGGGGGACCAAGGCTATTATTGGTAAAGCGCCCAGGTTTGGAACTCACACTTGGGACGTGAAAATCCACCTCCAGGGCAGTTTAACACGACGCTGAGAGGAGTATGAGGGACTCATGGAATTTAGTGGGGAAAACAAACGTACTATAGGCCGGCCAAAGGTTAATTCGTCATTATTGATCTTCCCATTGGTTTTCCAATAAACAACATTATCTCTCTCTCTAATTAATGAGTTAATTAATTAATGAATTCATTAATTCATTAATTGATTCATTCATTAATTATTTGATTGAATGAAGAAGATTCTGACCTGTGATTTGTGAAATATGAATTACATACTATATCAATGGGACAGAGTACCCATTGGGAGGGGGAATGCCTCACCTAAAGCCTACAGTTCTGACGTGACCAAGTACTCAGATTATTTTGTTTGAAAGGAAACGTCAGAGCACGTGGCTCAGCGCTGTGACGACACCGCTGACAAGAAGCGAGTGAATTCTTGTGTACTAAATCACCTGTTTGGAGGGAGTTGAGCAACCAAAAATATCGACAAAACCCCCCGGAAATGCTCTCTCCGAAAAATATGCAAACACGAATTTCAACAGAACAAAACCAAGGCAACCAAATGCGCTATCCAAGACCAGGTTATACCAACGCACAGTTTCAAGGTGGAGTGAGTTTCCCAGACCTGGTCTGAAAGCAAAACACGCCCCTTCTAGGTCACCAGTATTATACTGATGTCAGTCGGCTCGGGTCGCAAAGGATCAACTTACTCCAACCGAGGTCCTAACTTGGCACATATACAATGTGAGTGACCTTGCTGGACTATATCTTAAGCTTGTGCCAACAGGTATTTAGTCTCTGAACCTTGATCTCCTGTGGGCGTGATAAGGAACACACGGATTTGTGCGTACTCATAATCCCACGGGAGCAGGCGTGGCTGCGTGTTCTGGCGCGCCCCGGGAAGGGGAACAAGGAAGGATTGTCACTATGCCCAAATTTGTTTGTCTTAGGGACGTTTCGAAGAACCCTCACGGGTCAACGCAGTACCCCCTCTTTCGCGCTACAGTTCTCGCAATTTCCCCGTCTTGCGGAAGCACGGTAACACACTGCACCACGCTGCAGCATACTTCACCAAAATATAACATGCAACACGACAAACTCACATACCGCCACTCTCTCTCTGATCGTTGCTCTCACTCTCTCTCTCTTTCTATCTCTCTCTCTCTCTCTCTCTCTCTCTCTCTCTCTCTCGCTCACTCTCTCTCTCTTTCGAAAGAAGAAAGAGAGTGTGTTCCTCCTCCTCCTTCTCCTCCTCCATTTTATTGTCCTGTCTCTTTTTCGAAAGAAGAAAGAGAGTGTGTTCCTCTTCCTCCTCCTCCTCCTCCATTTTATTGTCCTGAACTCATGCCACTGTGTGCAGCACGTCGAAAGAAAGGACTGACGATCTCTGTTTTTAGATTTCATTATTCGAGTCTCCCTCCTTCTCCCTCCCCTCTTCTCTCTTCCTCCTTCCCTTTTTGTTTCCTTTTCTTTTCGGCAACACTATGAAAACAGTGCCGGTGTCGGCGCTACGCGCATGTGTGTATTTTGCTTTTTTTTTTAATCTGATATTGGGGAATCATTATTTTGGACTGTGCCTTTGTTTGTTTGTTTGTTTGTTTACCTGTCATCGCGATTTTTCTTGTTTGGTTTTGTTTATGAAATCCACACTGCTGGTGCGCCTAGTACAGCTGGAACGATTACAGATGGAGGTGCAGTAATTGCGGAGGCCTGGAAGCACTGAGGAGCGCCATTACTGACGTCCATCCCGCAGTTTCTTGACAAACGTTGATCCATTAGATTTCACATCAACTATTTTTGTTGTTCGGATTGTCGAATTCTACGAGCCCCGGAAACGGTTCGCACGAACATCTGGAACCCGAACTTTTGAAATTCAATCTCATGATGGGAACTGTCTATATATATGAATCCCAAAAGTAATCATTTTCTGGATAACCGCAAACTGCTTTCCAAACCATCACAAGATCCCTTGTCCATTGTGATGGTTTCACCAGAAATTTACCAAATCAGCTTTTTGTCCCATCTGATTGGGGGAAAACCCGAAAAACCTCAAAAAAATTCATAGGAATCCTCTCCGCAGTCGCATCGAGTCGATCAAAAGTGCAGTCCAAAGATCTGAGAAAGTTACATTAAAAACATGCTCATTTTCAATTTCTTGAAAATGTCATTTCCCGTCATATTTTTCTTTCGTAATATGCCATTTGACGGATAAAACCCATTTCACCAAGCCATTCTTGCTGTGGCCGCGGCGAACCGATTGTATTGTTCGTGAAAATCATTGGTGCGTGCACCAATAATTCCTGCCTCCACAGAAGAGAAGATGCATGCTATGCAGCATGGTTCCTTCCATGCATGCTTCGTCATGTCGCGTACGTTTCTTGCTTGTTGTCAGTGTAGACGACTGTGCGGCGGACAAGGTCTTCTCGTTTCTCCATTCCGAGCAACAATTACGCGGCGAGTCACGTTATGCATTCGACTCCCAATTGGCAGGCGTGTGAGCACATGTCACGCAGCTACACACGACAGCATGCAGCGGCACGCAGTTCCAGCGCGCCTCTCCACCGCTGCACATCATTAAGATTGCTCACCTGTGTAGGAAACGAAATTCTTCCTGCGTGCCGCCTCTCCACCGCTGCACATCATTAAGATTGCTCACCTGTGTAGGAAACGAAATTCTTTCTGGGATTGGAGTCTGTTATCGGAGAGGCGTGTCTGTGGTCTCACACATTAGTCAGAATCAGAGTGCATCAGGATTAATGTGATCGCACCCAACATGTGTGTGTGTGTATGAGAGAGAGAGAGAGAGAAAGAGAAAGAAGGAGCGAGCGAGCAAGAGAACAAGAAAGCGACCGAGCGAGAGAGAAATCGAGATCGAGTGCGAGAGAGAAAGAGCACAAAAGCACGCGCGAGAGAGACAGTACGATGTGGCTTGTGCAGATGCTTTGCTCGCTCAATGAATAATGCAGGAAGCCACAGGTGGCGCACGGAGCGCCATATCCTTTTTGAAAACATAGAAAGGGTTGTGTGAAAATGGACGAATTTTGAGAAATTGGACGAATTTTGAGAAATTGTTCTATTTTGTGTGAAGATTACTTCGTTAGAACTGCCTCTCAGAGAAACGAGCAGGAATTGGGCATGAATTGGGCTGCGCGTTTCACCTCCCGACCCGAGGCCCGAGGGTCGGGAGTCGAGGCTGTTTTTCGATTTCTTGGGTCGGGAGTTGACTTTTTTTAGGAATTCACTGCAAGGCGAGGGTCGGGAGTGGGAG
>Ga0105053_10011267_pt1 | contig 10997 bp, 10 predicted proteins | sample BON01_FD_78093 | JGI IMG/M metagenome (GOLD analysis project Ga0105053, IMG submission 78093) | Freshwater microbial communities from Lake Bonney liftoff mats and glacier meltwater in Antarctica - BON-01 | ecosystem: Environmental > Aquatic > Freshwater > Ice > Glacier meltwater | place: Lake...
CGTACTAGATGTTTTTCTCGCTTGGTCCCCATAGTGATTTCGGGCGTCTTGAAATCAATGTCCGTGTTTCCTTCCTTCCCCGTGCGGCTTCTGGAGAATGAAGGGGTTTTCTTTTTCCCTTTTTTTCTTTCTTTCCGCGCTCCCTCGTTTTTTATGGTGCCGTCACGGTGATGATGTACACCGCGGGGGACTGCGGTCATGTGAGCACCAAGCAGAATAATCACAAAATGATAAACCTATTATCCAGTCTAACTGCGCACTGTTTATTACCAACGGTTTTAGTATTCTAGCAATCACTGAATACTATCGTATGTAAGACTGTTCCTTCACAGATTCTCATGACCATTGTACTTTTGATTGCCACTGATGTGCGCCTGACAATGTTGGTTGTGTAATCCAACATGTGTGCGCAGTGCTGCCTCGTGTGATTTGCACGCGAAAGAGATATCGCCATATTCTCGTTTCAAGGTTGGGGGAGAGATCACCACTCCCCCAACATTTATTATCTTTAGCGTCTATGGCCTAGCCCCTGTGACGGCGCAGAGCTATTTAATCCCCGTTTGTGAACCGGCCACAGGGGTCTTTCTAAGTGGGCTCAAATTTGTATCTCCCCAAATTTATATTTCACGATCCAAAAATTGATTCTTCACACGAAGCTTGATGTGTTGCGAATTCATGAATCCCAACAAGCCCTCTTTCCCAAGTTCACGACCGTATCCGGATAACTTCCAACCACCAAATGGTGCCTGTAACTCGGAAACATCATTCACGTTGACACCGACGCCACCACATTCAAGCCGCTCGGCCAGCGACCAGGCTTTTTCGAGATCATTCGAATAAACATAAGCCGCTAGACCGTAAACAGAATCATTCGCGACTTCAAGAGCTTCTCTCGCATCATAGACACGATGGACTGCCGCAAGTGGGCCAAATGTTTCATGATTGAAAACATCTGCGTCTCTGGGAGTGTGATCAATAAGAGTTGGCGCATAAAATAGTCCACCATCAAAATTGACTCCCTGAAGTTTTTTCCCACCCCGGATTAGTTTTGCCCCCCTCGTCAGTGCATCCGATAAGTGACTCTCAGTGGTCCTTATCACGGCCTTAGTAGTAACCGGACCGTATTCCACATCTGGATCGCTTCCGTTCCCGAGCCGCATGTCATTCATCAAATCAGCCATCGCTGTAACAAAATCATCTGCTACATCGTCTTCCACAATTATGCGATTGACGGCGATACAAATTTGTCCAGCGTTTGAGAAGCTTCTCCGTAGAGCGGCTTGCGCGGCATTTTCAATGTCTGCATCACGAAGGACGATAAACGGGCTGCTACCCCCCAACTCCAATGTTAAGCGCTTAAGCGAGCCCGATGCGAGTCTCATAATCTCGCGCCCTGCGCTGGTGGAGCAAGTTGCCGACAGCATTCCTATACCTGGATGTTGAGCCATCGCCGCACCTGCAGGAACTCCACCAGGTAAGTCCTGCAATACATTTTCTGGGAGTCCCGCGTCATTCAAGCAATCCAGCATCATGCCAATCGCGAATGGCGCTTCTATAGGCGACTTACTCACTATGACGTTGCCTGCGGCGAGAGCCGGACCAACCTTCCAGCACCAGAGGTCCACAGGATAATTCCATGGGACAATCGCTCCAACAACCCCAATCGGTGCGTACCGAACAATACTTCGAATATCGGGATTCTCAGAAGCCCGCATGTCCGGTGCTAACCTCAGGATTTCTTCCCCGTAATACTCTAAGACTTTTGCGCCAAAAAGAATCTCTTTCTTAGAGTCGCTTAAGGGTTTGCCTTGTTCAAGGGTGAGAACTTCGGCGATCGCAACTAGTCTTTCGCGCACAATGGCAGCAGCACGAATCAGGATAACGGATCTTTCTTTTGGGGAAGTCCGCATCCAATGATGCGCAGCTAGCTGAGCATCAGCCACGGCATCATCTACTTCCAGTGCATCTGCAATCTGAACACTGCCGACAACCCTTCCCGTTGCCGGATCCACAACTTCATGAAATGAAGCCACGCTGGTTTTCACACTGTTCTGCTTATTAACCCTTGTTATTGACATGGTTTTCCTTAAACTCGTATCCGTAAACGACGCCACAGTTCCGCGTAGTTAAGGTCATTTTGACGGTGGGCGTCGCCTTCGGTAGCAGTATTTGGATTCACCATAATGAATGGCTTGATTCCCATTTCAAATAGCAACTCTGCTGTTTGAGCATTAATCGCGTGGGACACTGATACGGCGACTGGCGTAGATACTGGCCCTACCCGGTAGTCCAGGCCTTCAATCGTGACGCTGGCATCCTCGCTTGGCACGCCCGTATCAATAACAATATCCGCTACTTCATAAAGCCGCTTACCACATGAATGTCTCGCCGGAGCAACGCTCGAGTGAGGAATGGAAGTTACTCCAATAACTTTCAGACCACGTCTTTGAAACTCCAGCGCCATGTCAATAATTACGGGATTGATTCCGCTATGGCTAAACAAAATAAGGGTATCGACATCCGTTATCTGATGACTCTTCAGAATAGCGTCGCCAAACCCCTCTTGCTTGTGTAGAAATCGATATTGGCTCGTCCCCATATCACCCATAACATGATGCATGGTGAGGATACTGCTCTCAACGATTGGCCTAAACCCCGTTACCGATCCTGTTCGCGGGAAAGATTCAAGAGCTGGAAATGCACCGTGGCCCGTACCGAATGTGAAAACGAGTCCGTCTGCTGCAATCGCATCCGCGCAAACCTTCGCTGCATTGTCGATATTCTCTTGCTGATTTTCTTCTACCCACTGAATGTGGTCCTGAACCGCTTTAAAATATTTTTTTGAAGCTCTCATCACACTGAATTCCTTTCATTCTGACTCAAAGCGCGTAGTCCAATTTCCAACAACATTCGTTCTTGCATGACTCTTTCCTTACCTCCTAGTTTTGATGCATCGCTTGCTTTTACGGTCGCAAGACAAAGAGACGCAACTTCAACTCCCAGCGATTGACCAACGGAAAACAGGGCCGACGTTTCCATATCTGAACCGATAAGGCCTCTATCTTCGAATGTCTTTATTTTGCCGGCCACGTTAAAAGAAGTGCCAAGCCGCGTGACAATCATTTCAGGATAAAACCCGTCAGAGGAAATTACAGGTCCAATCTTGATTTCGCGGTTCATTTCGCTAGCTGTATGTACGATCAGTTGATTAAGTTCCTTCGAAGGAAATGCCAACGACGCACTGTTTCCATAGGAATGAGACGTGCCTTCATTTACGACAGCTTCAGAAGCAAGTATGTAATCCCCCAGCACGCTAGGACCTACCGCCAGAGTCGTTCCTAGCCTGATGAAAGTCTTGACCCCCAAATCTGCCAACTCGTGCATAACAACCGCTGCAATCGGCGCGCCCATCCCGAAGGCTGAAACTGTTATCCGAACACCATTCATTTCGCCGGTAACGGTGAGTAGACCCCTGTCTTCGTTCAGCAGTTGCGCATTCTCCAGGATCGTGGCGGCTATATGTATACGTGACCGATCACCCACCAAGACGGCGGACTCACCCACGCTGCTCGCTGGAACTTTGAGGTACCAGGCTGATTTCTCCCCTTTATTATCCGAGTCATTACTTTTTGATTGGGACATTTTTTCTCCTTAAGTACTCTTGGGTCATGATGATTGAGTTTGTAATAAGACTCTTAATATCTTGCGATTCAAGGTTTAGCCCGGTGTCAATTATGTGTGCCATCAACCAGGCCGCAAATACATCGCCGGCGCCAACTGTGTCAATCACTTCTGCTATTTTTGGTACAGAGACAATGCCCGTTTCTTGAGGACCGCGCCATTTAATCGGGTGATTTCCGTTAGTCTCAATTATCAGTTTGTTCGTGGACCCGTGATCTTCGCAATTACTCCAGACAAATTCCTTTTCCGAGCTTCCATAGACAATGACGTCTGCACGATCTCTCAATTGATTTCGCATCTGTACTGGAAAAGCGTCTCTATCAGCTTTAACCACCCAAATTAGCTTGGTCGACGGGTTAACTCTCGCCAGCATTTCTTGAGTCGAAAAAGAAGGCCCTACCGCACAGATGATCCAATCAGCCACTGATATGGCATTTCTCTGATGTTCGTTAAGTTTCGTTTCCAAGCTAGCTGTTATTCCAGGGTCAAAAATGCACACCGGAGGCGAATCTGCGATGTGCAAAAGCATCGATCTTGGGGAATCACCCCGCACAGTCGTGACAGTTTGAATTGAATCGCTTTTAGTCACAACCTCCTCCAACCACTTCTTTCCATCAAGGTCTTCGCCGATCCAACTAATAACTCGAAGCCGACAATGCTTGCCTTCGAGTGGAATCAAAAACCTTGCTACTCCTCCCAACTCTGGCCAAGGTTGTGAAAGGTGGCTTGTGACCAATGATGTGCGACCGATTTGAGGAATTTCGTTGACACCCATACTGAAATCCAGGCTTGCATAGCCCATAACAAGTACATTCGATTGAAAAGTCATCAATTCACTTACTGCATCAGCTTAAGTGCTTCTTCATTTGAACACACTGTTCCCATGTAACGACTAATATCTTCTAGAGACGCTTCCATCAAATGAGGCCTATTCGAATTTGTCGCTTCGCGGCTCACAAAAGCATTGAAACCGTGACCGAACGCATCTTGAGTGGTAGCCCTGATACAAACGTTTGTCTTGACTCCGGCAATAACTACATGTCTGATGCCATTTGCGTGCAAAACTAAAGCAAGATCTGTGCCAAGGAAAGCTGAAAACCGGCGTTTGGGTATTTCGATTTCTCTCGGGCCAAAAACAGGCTGCAAGCCCTCCAGGTACTCACAGTCTAATGAACCGGTCACGCAGTGAATTGGGAGCTTGACTTGCTCGTGGTCAAGGACGTCGGGGAAATGACGTTCAACACTGTGCACAATCATCGAATTTGAAGAGCGAGCTGTGCTCAAGAGCTCTCGAATTGCTGGCAGTGTTTCATTAGACTCCGGATAATAGGCGCTCCCATTTTCATCATAGAAACACTTCATCACGTCAACCAAAATCAAGGCAACATTTGTTCCCTTTTCTTCATGTTCTACTGATAACATTTTTTCTCCTTATTGTTGAAAAAAGTCGCGATGAAAAAAGTCCCAAAACCACCATGACGTATGGCAGGGTCGAGACAATACTTGCTGGGATGTTGTTGAGTTGAAGTCTGATTTGCAGGGCTTCAAAGAATGCGAATAAAACACATGCGATTGTGGTTGGAATGACAATCATCGCACCAAAGTAAATTGCGGCCAAGGCCACATAGCCTCGTCCAGAAATCATATTGACGTTAAACAATCCGACTTGACCCATGCTGAGTTCAGCGCCGCCAAGAGCAGCCATGGCTCCAGCGAATGCTCCTGCGCCCAATTGCAAACGTCTAGCCCTTAAACCGAGTGACTCAGCTCCTTCGTATGAAAAGCCAACGGCGCGAATATGCGTTCCAAGAGGTGTTTTCCGAAGAACAATTGGTAGCGCGATAACCAAAAGGACAGTAAACCAAAACACTGGATTGCGATCGTTGAGTAGCGAAGCTAAGAAACCATCTTCGCTACTAATCGGATTCAACACAGGTAGAGGAGCTGGATCATCGACCTGAAGAGTCCCTGAAACTCCGAGGACGCTTTTAAGAATATAACCAATGATTCCAAGCGCTAAAATATTGAACCCTAGGCCGACGATAATTTGATTTGCCTTAAACACGTTCATCAATACCGTAATAAAAAGCCCAGACAACACGCCCGCCACTACCGCCAAAAGACTTCCAAGCAACCATGACGATAGCCAGGAGGCAGTCACGAGTCCGACAAGCGCACCAATGAGCATTTGGCCTTCGAGGGCAATATTGACGATGCCACTACGCATTTGGACCAAACCACCAAGCGCGGCCAGTATCAACGGAACCGCGAAACTCAGAGATGTGGAGAAAAGCTGAAAACTAATCACGTTGCACCACCAGGAGTGGAGATCGTCGAATCGCCCCTAGACCTACGTCGTTTGCGTTTCAAGACCGAATAATCGACGACTACAGTCAGCATGATTAGTCCTTGCAACACGTTTACGATATCCAGTGGGATGTCGGAAAACAACTGCACGGTTCCCCCTGCTGATGTGATGGCGCCGAAGAAGATCGCTCCCGCAATAATTCCCCACGGATTCATCCTGGCAAGGATTGCAATTGCCAGCCCTGTGAATCCATAACCTGCCGAAAAACCTTCAACGTATCGGCCAACTAAACCCGTAAGGTGTACACCGCCACCCAATCCCGCAACGACCCCTGTCATTGCCATCACCGAGAAAATATAAATGGGCGCTCGAACCCCAATAGCTTTCGCGTATCTCGGTGCTGTTCCCAGCATCCGGACTGCGAAACCACTGCTGGAACGTTTCACCCAAATCCCATAGGTGCCAACGCAAAGCAACCCCAATAGGAATCCTCCGCCAATACCACTTCCGAGTATGTCTCTCGGAAGAGTTGCGACATCTGCGACGTACGATGTTGCCGAGTTGGCCTGACCCGGAGCCTGAAAACGAGTTTGAACGAGCCAAGTTACTACGCCAGCAATGATAAATGTAAAAAGAAGAGTACTGACCACTTCATCAACACCGAGCCATGCACGGAGTGCCGCAGGAATAGCGGCGGCGACCAATCCTGCAATCATAGAAGCTAAAAGAACTATGGGAATCGCTATGAATGGAGATGATAATGTCAGAGAAGCCCCGACGACGGCCGCTGCAAAACCTCCAGCAATTAATGACCCTTCCGCTGCTAAGGAGAAAATTCCCGCGCGAAACGCGATTGCCGTCGCCGTCGCGGTGAACAATAAGACGGTTGAACTTGTCAATGTGGACTGAATTTGATTCCAGCCACCAGCCGACTCCCGAAGAAGCAAGAAATAGACGTTCAGTGGATTATCGCCAGAGAACAAGATAACGACGGAACCTAGTAATAGGGCAACTACAATTGGGACTATCGCACGAAAGAACCCAGAAATGAATTCGGATTTGGGCATCATGTGGTGACACCCAACATGGCTTTCCCAATTGCTTCTACATCAAAAGGGCGGCTAAATTCGGACACGATGTTTCCGCCGAAAACGACCAATATCCTGTCTGCTAAGAAAAATAGCTCATCAAGATCTTCGCTTGACAACAGGATCGCGGTGTCCCGAAGCCGCGAAGCTAGAAGAAAATCGTGGATAGCCGCGACTCCAGCTAGATCAACACCACGGGTGGGTTGCGCTACGACCAGTAGCTTTGGCTGCTGTTCCAGTTCCCTTCCGACAACAAGTTTTTGTTGGTTTCCGCCTGATAATTCTGAAGTTTTACCAGTTTCATCTCGAGTTTTCACTGAATAGTTCTGAATCAGATTAGTGACAAATGTTTGAATTGTCTTTTTCGGTAACCACCCAAAACGCTCCAAACGCCATACGTGATTACCTATAGCGCTGTCCTTTATTGGAGCCTCGATCGCAAGACCTTCGCGACGCCTGTCGGGGGAAATGAAAGAAATACCGAGTGCACGACGGTCTTTGACATCTAGTTTTGTCACGTCAGTTTCAAACAGCGATACCGTTCCCTTTGCCGCCTCCATTAAACCAATGGTCGCTCGAACAATTTCATCTTGACCGTTTCCAGAAACGCCACAGATCCCCACTACTTCCCCTGAGCAAACCGAAAAGGACACGTCTTTCACTCGAACGGAGCCGCCGTTGTCTCTCACTTCAAGGTGTGAGACCGCTAGAGCTCTCTTGCCAAACTTTATACTGGTGCGTTCAATTGCGGATAACTCGTAAGTTCCAATAATCATGTTTGCTACATCTTGAGCTGACAGCTCTTTATTAGGAATAGTTGATACCAGTTCTCCATCACGCAGGACACTAATGACGTCGCTAACGTCTAAGACTTCATTGACTTTATGTGTAATAAAGATGACTGCCTTCCCTTGGTTGCGTAACGATCGCATTAACTCCAGCAATGCGGCAACCTGCTTTGGTGCGAGTGATGAAGTGGGTTCATCAAAAATGATGAGATCTACACCTTTGGATAGCAATCTTAATATTTCGACAGATTGCTTTTGCGCCAACGGCGCCTCACCAGTAACTCGATCCCAATCGAGTTCAAGCCCCATAGATTTTTGCACTTCTTGCGCCCACATGAGTTGTTTGGAATGCGAAGTTAAACCAAATTGACTTAGTTCTGAACCAAGCAGAATATTTTCAAGTAGTGTCAATTCGTCGATGAGCACAAGTTCCTGTTGGATGAGTCCAATCCCAAGTCGGAGTGCATCCCGTGGTGTACCAATACTCGTGACGACTCCATTCAAGAGGATGTGTCCTTGGTCAGGCTGCTGGAGTCCGTACAACATTTTTACAAATGTGGACTTACCTGCGCCATTTTGCCCAACCACCGCATGAATCTCGCCACTTTGGATAGAAATATTTATATTTGCGTTTGCTTTGACTGAGCCGTACGACTTGCTAAGGCCAGACACGGAAAGAGAGTGGAACTTTGGGCGTTCGTTGGTACCCGCAGCCACAAAGGCCGCGGGTACCAACGATTCCGTATTTCTATTCCACAAGTCGATCGTCCTATGACTCGTTTAGCCAAGTTGGGTAGCCATCCGTGACAACATTCCAAACTGGTGTCGCACCAGATTTAATAGCTTCTGACAGAGTCTCGACTTCAGCCTTGAACTCTTCAGGGATTTCTTCGCCGGTGAAGCTGAAATCAGAGAGCCCAACTGCATCTTCGCTCAATCCTAGGTTAATCGTTTGTCCTCCTGGGAAATCGCCGTTCTTGTAAGACTCCATCAGTGAACAAACGGCGACATCCGCTCGTTTAATCATCGAGGTGAGGACATTGCCAGGGGCCAGCGAATCCTGATCTGTATCCACACCTATGGCGTACCGATTAGCATCTCTAGCTGCCTCGATTACTCCTGCGCCAGAACCTCCAGCCACCGCGTACACAATGTCAGCGCCCTGATCAAACATGGCTTCGGCCAGCTGTTTCCCTTTTGCGGGATCCCCAAAACTATCAGTGTAAGCGACTAAAACCTTAACGTCTGGATCTGTTTCGTTGGCACCTTGAATGAATCCTGAAAGGAATTTGTCAATACCCGCACTCTTACTGCCTCCAATTACACCAATGACCTTTTCTGCATTAACTTTTGGATTGTCGCTAACTGACGTCATTCGAGCCGCCAGAGCTCCAGCCAAATATGAGCCCTCTTGCTCTTGAAACAACACACTCGCGACGTTCGCACCAGGAGCTTCTAAGTTAAGGATCGCGTAGTCAACATCTGGATATTCTGCAGCAATCCTTGGCAAGGCCTCACCGTGAGCAAATTCAAGATCAATCACTAAACCAAAATCTCCCTGCGATGCTCGGGTTATCATTTGGTCGGCTTCACCTACAACGTCGTTGCTTTCAACAGCCGTACTCTCCATCCCTAACTCTTCTGAACATCGCACTAACCCCTCGTTAGCCAGATCGTTGTAGGACTGATCCCCCAGGCCTCCTTGTGCAATAAGCATTGCGACTGGCAGCACGGACGACGCTGCTGACTCCGAAGCTTCGCTCGATTCGGAGCTTGTTGCAGTTGCCGATGAAGCAGATTCTGTGCCTTCGTCAGAACTTGAACAACTTGCAACAACTAAAAGAGTTGCGGCGATGACCGCGGTCATACCTAATTTTTTATTCATTTCTTCTCCTTTTTCCATTTTGATGTGAGTTGAACTTTGTATATGTAAGCCGAACCGAGGTACCTTGCCTGAACAACTTCCACAAGCTGCCCAGCCGTACTGCGTGACTGACGTATGACTTCGATGAGTGCCGTTCCCTTAGGAACGTGCAAGATTTTAGCTTCTTCAGATGTAGCGTTGACGGCCGCAATTGACTCTTCCCCGCTCCCGAGCGCGATGCCGTTTTGGTCGAAGAGTTCATATAGTGATTGATCCGGTCTGGCAAAAAGATCAGGGGTAATCCCGCAAACGTCTGCGATTTCCTGCGGAATAGCCACGATCTGGGTGCCCACGGGTTGTTTGTCCACGAATCGAAGCCGTTGGATGACGACAAGTGGAAGGCCCGGTGGAAAAACTTGCTCCGCAATCATGCCCTCTCCTCCAAAACCTAGAGAAAAGCTCAGTAGTTCGGAGCCTGGAGTACTACCCAAATGTTTGATGTGCTGACTAAATCCTGTGAGCTCAGGCAACGCTCGTTCCATGGGTGCGATTGCAACTTTCGTGCCTTTGCCCTGATGGCGGGTCACAACTTGGCGTCGACCTAGGAGTTCATAAGCCTTAATTGCCGTTGCGCGACTGACTCCAAATTCCTTAGACAACTCAGATTCGCTTGGAAGTTCGTCGCTCTGGCCATAATCTCCATCGCGGATCATCTGCTCGATGGAATTTGCAATTTGAACATACATAGGTCCCGTAGTTGCGCTTCGATCAAGCTTCATGATCAAGCCTTTCCCTCAAAGTTCGCGTTCCTAACAGGGTAACCGGTCAACCTGTTATTCGAAAGATAATTGAATGTTCGTGAGAATTCCATAGAATTTGGTCACTTTTTGGTCACAGTTTTGTCTGTATTTTGACCTTTTACTTGATCTTGGTGGGTAACGTCCCTCCGAATGGTTTGTTTTCGCATTCATACTCATTACCGTGTTCTGAGTATCTGCCCATGGTTTCTAGTGGGCTGGACTGCCCTACATTCGACTTTGTTTTAGTCATCAAAAAGTCATCGACGTTCCACCTGATTGGCGGCGACCCATCCATCGTGCTGTTCGACCAGAACAACTCCGGGACTGCCCCCTGGTCGCAGGCGTACTTCAGCGCGGACAAAAATACTGCGGGAATCGGTAGGAAGTGATTTCTATGATTTTTGCGTCTTTTGCTGTTGAGCCGGGTGCTTCCCGTTCCATCCTCTCAGCACTGACTTGATCAAGTGA
>Ga0105053_10011272_pt1 | contig 10990 bp, 14 predicted proteins | sample BON01_FD_78093 | JGI IMG/M metagenome (GOLD analysis project Ga0105053, IMG submission 78093) | Freshwater microbial communities from Lake Bonney liftoff mats and glacier meltwater in Antarctica - BON-01 | ecosystem: Environmental > Aquatic > Freshwater > Ice > Glacier meltwater | place: Lake...
GTAGAAGATGTGACGACAATCAGCAAATCACAGACTCTCACTTCGGTGAGCATAAAAGACTGCACCTTGAGAGTTCCAAACAAAACTACTACATTATTTCTTTCTGAGCAATAATAAAAGCAATCTTCACTAGGGGGGGGTTTTGAGTTTTGTACCAGGGAGACACTTTTACAGAAAACAGACAAAATACACGACACTGGCGGCAAATCCGGATCGTACCACTATCAATCTCATTCGATCAGGGGTGTGACTTCCCATAATTCCTGGGAATACTTCCGGAAATGCTTACGGGAATCGTTGCGTTCCAGTAATTCCCATTCCCTTCCAGTTCCCATAGCGACCCCCCTGGGAGGGTATAGGTCAACTCCCTTCGGTTCGAAGTCACGATTTTTCCCCCACATCAGTGACAGTAGTCACCAATTTTCGGTCTACTCCTGTAGGCATACATGTTTGTTTTAGGTGGCACACTTCTCTCTAACCATCATCCTGTAGCACATTTGCTGCTGCTCCGAACCATTTGTCATACCGTGTATTAACGCCAGCACCCTTCTCCATGCAATACATGGTAGATTCGCTACGACCAAAGTGTCCCAAGATTCTGCCTGTTTGTATCCATGCACCAACAGACTGAGAAACTCGCTCTCAACATTAAATGTCATGAATTCTACAAAGTGCATTCCCGACAGCCACCTGTAAAGCAGGATGATACCTGGTAGAAACTGATTGCCTGCAGTAGGGGTGGTCGTGCGGGGCTGGTCATTTGGCCCTATTTCCTACAACCCAACCCAGCACACAGTATAGTTGTCGGTCAGATTCCGAAATCCTCCCTCACAACATGTCATATGATCGATAACTCTTTTTACAATGCATATATTTTATATGAAAGCATATAATGGTCTTCCTATACTGTAAATGACATATAGATGTCATCAATGCTATTGAAAGCCATATTCATGCATGCACAGTGTAGTCCTCCGTCAGATCTTCAACTCCTCTCTCGCATATTTTTATATGTTTAGGAGGACCTAAATTTGGTACCTATAGTGACTGGGGGTTTTAGGACTTTCTGTTATTAATAAACATCTTACACATCATAACTGATTATACAATGAATATATGTCATACGATAGCATATAAATGTATTGGTGAATGGTAAACGACATATACATGTCATCATTTGTATTGAATGACATATATATGAATTGTAAACTACATATACATGTCATCAATGCTATGGAACGACGTTTTCATGCATACATGGACACAGTCGCCAGGCGCGCGGCAGCCAAGCTGCAGCGTCATGCGCGAGTTGGCACTGCATTCGGATATGTGACACACGACCAGCTCCTAGACACTCATCATCACATACTCTCATACAGTGCACCTTGTGTGGGCTGTTTGGATCCCCACATCATGGCCCACATATCGACAATCAATTGAGGGCTACCGTCACCCTGACCGGACTTCGAGTTCTCTTTCGCCTCCAGATACTCTCGCTTGCATTGTGCAAGTAACTTGTGAAGTGTCTCGTCAGGGATGAGAGGTGCAATGGTGCCTGGCCTAAGGTACGCCATGTGTCAATGACGTAGTAGACCTTGGGAATAGTAGCGTACAACCTCACACATCCAGACTCAGAGCACAGCAGATCCATTGACTGCGGGGGTAGAAGCCAAAACTCCTTCAAGTATGCCAGGTTCCGCACGTCTGACGTGAGACGATGTAAAACTAGCTCAGTCGGTCAGAGCGCGGGACTGTTAGTCCCGAGGTCGTCGGTTAGATTCCGGCAAAAACTCAAAAAACTCGAGAACTCAAATCTACATGGATTTGAGCTACATAGAACCTCAAGCAAGGGTACTAAACTACTGTTACAAGTAATAAAAGCAATCATCTATCAAACCACTGAGTACAGCCCTGACCCCACGTGACACTTGAAGAACATAATGACCCGTCCTGCCAGTGAGATTTGAGGGGTCAGGATCAGCATGTTTGTTTGTGAGCAACTAGCCAATACTCAATTACAATCACATGGCAGCCCCTGGCGTGCACATACACACAGTAGCTCAGCAATTGACAATATGCGTGTTGCCTGAGATCAAGGTCCCGTGTTCACTTGGGCATCCATGTTGGCATGAACAGCAAGTGATCTGAGCAATTCTTGCCCTGTTATGTTGAAAATGGTTGCGCTTGAATTCACATCTGCACAACACCGTCATGTTTCAAGTGGTGAGCTTACATATTCCACACATGCATAGCACTCTCCAGACTCTCATGCAAGGGGTGGGTGAGGCAGCCTGGCACCGGGCCCGCCGTTACTGGGTGGTGCATGGCCAAGACTTTCAATGGGGCAATGGTCCCCGTGCAAACTTTGGCTGCCAGTTTTTTGTTGGGGCAGGTTGGCACGACCTGCACCATGTTCATCATTTGTGTGATCTCCAACTGTGACAGCACAAATTTCGGTCAGCTGAGCATCCAATCTACTGCACATTCCTGACACAACGACAACAGCCATCGCCACCACAGAGCACGCCAACGCAACGCGCATGTGCACTGAGAACGGGCAGTGGAATCTAGATCGCAGATGCTTCCCCTTTTTTTTTACTTTTTCATAGTTGTCCGATCTCAAATCGGACGTGTGAGACGTCCGATCTCGCGAGATCGGACGGGCGAGACTTCCAATCTCGTGAGACATGGGGAAAATACCATGGGGGCTCTGGTCCAACCCCTATGGCGCGCAGCGGCTCCGGGGCTAAAGCCCCTCCGCTTGCCGCGCGCGCAATCATAAGACTGCCAGATCTCAGACGGGCTCTCTAAGAGTCGAGGGAAGTGAGGGGGAGGGAACCTACAACCAGACCGACACCTAGGCCGACACCCAGACTGACTCTTTGACCATTGACACCTACACTCACAACTGCACCAACATCGACACTTATACTGACATCCACCCCATCATCGTCGTAGCTCGCGTCTTCGCGCTGACCCACGCGGCCCAGGATTGCTTCGAGGATGTCCGCCGAGTTGTCGTCATCATCGTCACTCTGTGCGTCATCGTACAAACGAGCATTGGTAACACCACGATAAACACCATCACAATTTTCGCTGTCGCCGCTGCTACCAGGAGCGGCATTCTGAAGGGAGAGAAGAGGGGTGAAGTCATCATCATCGTCGTGCACTGTGAGCAGGTAGCTCGAGGGACTGGCGCTAGTGCCACGACTATTAGAGTCGGAGCAAAGGCCATAATCAACAACACTAGTACGGGCACCTGGACCCCCTGCGTTGACATCACCACCACCAAGAGTGGCTGCAAGCCATTCAGCGGCTGTGACGCCGACGGCAGCGTGGGTACCATCAGCAACCACATCTACCTCTCCATAGGCACTTGCACAAGTAGCATGAGCAGATGGCGCAACACTGTGTGCACCAACATCCACATTGACAGCGGGGCGAGGGGGTGTGGAGCGAGGGAGTGCGCGTTGAGATGCATGTGCAGTGCCGTGCATGAGGCATTCAGCAAAGGACATGGGCTGGCCAGCTTGACAACGCGCCGGCGAAACTGTATTGTGCACGGAGAGGTGTTGGCGTGTGGCAGTGGCATAAGCGATGGCCTTGCCAATAGAGTTCTTGTTAAAACTAAACGTGCGAGCTCACTCCACGTGAAAACCTCGCTGCCAATCTCCTCCTCTGCGCTGATGAGCTCATAGTAATTGCGCGTCTGTTTGTCAGCCAAGACCCACAGGATACGAAGAAACTCGGGATGAATTTGGCCAGCCACGGACAAAATTGCAAGTGCAAACGCCGTACCAACAATAGCATAATCAGCTCTGTACCTCCTGCTTTTGACCCCAGCACGTTTCTGGAGATAGTCATTGGGTTGCATCTTGCAGTTGAGGTGTCCGCTGTTGACTGTGCTATTACTAATGTGATCGCAGCAGATCGAAACATCAATGACAAGGTTGTTTGAGTCATCAAGACCAAAGTTCAAAAGCTCGACATCGTCCTGCTTGTTGCTTGCGGCCGCCGTCGTCGACACCTTGTGGTTGACGCGCACAGAGTAGCTTGTGTTGCGGGCCAGTTGCGCCAAGACATCCATGACATGATTGTGGCCTCGGGTGGCTCCCGTGAGCCTTTTGCAGGTAAGCACGTGATCACCTTGCGGGTCAAGAGCAAAGATCTTGCACGAGCACATCGTCCGAGCCTGTGGTTGACGCGCACAGAGTAGCTTGTGTTGCGGGCCAGTTGCACCAAGACACCATGACATGATTGTGGCCTCGGGTGGCTCCCGTGAGCCTTTTGCAGGTAAGCACGTGATCACCTTGCGGGTCAACAGCAAAGATCTTGCACGAGCACATCGTCCGAGCCACAGCATGCGCTTGAAGTATCTGGATAGACGCACCCATAGGTCTGCAGAAGAAGCTCTTCCTGAGGTCCAGACTGAAGCGAGTGACAGGTCTTTGAGCAGACATGTCAGCCATCCAAGCAAGAGAGCCCCAGTTGAGGTTCCATCCATTCTTCTTTTCAGCAGGCGCTGCAGGATTCGCCGGTGGAGCATTGGGGTCGAATGGGCCCGACGGTCTGTCTACGGAAAGTACTCATGGGAGATCGTGTCACGCTCATCTTTTGGAACTGCTGGGATCCGCTGCACACTCTGAAGCTTCAAGTATTCTTCACTGCTAGTCTACTTTTACGCAAAGACAACGGGGGGAAAAGGTAAACAGCTTTTTCCAATACAATGACAACAAAACGCATGACCCAAACTCCTGTGTCAGGTGTCCGAAAACTTGAAGTACTGGTCAACTCTCAAGGAGGGGAACTCCTGCGTCGTTGATTACCTTTCGGTATGACACGGACTGTGTCTTAAGCGGAGTGCACCTCCGCCGCCGGCCAGCATACAGTCTCCGACTCTCTCTTCCAGAGCCTGACTCCTACAGTATCAATGGGGAGAGCTGGGAGGTTTTGCCATACCTTTGGACCCCATGAAGGCTGTAGCCGAAAAATCAAATCCAAAAACAAGATTACTCGCAAGTTGGAAAAGAACATGCACAATTCCAACTCCTCAAAGCTGTTCCCAATCGTGACACGACTTCCTTTCCCCTAGGCACCCCGTCTGAGTAAAGCAAGGGTTTGTCCTGGGGCTCTGGTGTTACCACCAGAGGCGAGAATGAGGCTATGATGGATTACATGCAACAGATGGTCTTGCTCGCCCCGTGGCTACTGAAAAGATAATTCAGTGTCCCTACAACCATCATGATGACACCTCAACACCTCGGATTTGAAGGATGAAGTGACATGACTGCTAAATTAATCCACGGGAGTCACTTGCAATGCTTGACACCCCTGTCACGGCGCTGTCCGGCGAGATGACAAGGCATCACCGGCGAAACAAAACAGACAGTCATCCACAAGAACTGTATGTGCCGAGTTGAAAAAACGATGGTACTACAATCTATCAATGCGAAGTGTGCCACAAGTTTCAGGGGAATTCCAAGGCAATGCGACAACATATGGCTGGACATGACCTACAAAGTGCGGATGATTGGGTTGGACGCTACAAAGTGCTCAAACCTGAGTTCCCATGTACCTTGTGCAATATTCGAAACTCGGCGCATGGTGTCAATCCAGGAAACCCAGTTCGAATGTGACCATATGGTATCCTGGGTGTAAAGAGATGTTTTGGAAACGGTATGTGTACAAACACATTTCCCAAAACCATGCCAATTTGATGATGACCCCTACTATTGTCTCAAGCATCGCAATGTACCCGCATGAAAGAGATTATGTCAAAAGTCCCTTCGAGAATCCGGGAAAAGCGCTGACTTCCAAGTGTCCCAAGGATGACAAGAACCCACACGACTGCGATTGTGCACTTTAATATGGATACTCACAACCAAAATGAAGTCGCAAGTATGCAATCCTGGGGTTTGTACACGTAAATTGAATAATACACTTTTTGATATTCTGATAATTCAACGGTCTGGGGTGGTTTTATTTTTCCCCTTTGTTTCCTTTATGTCTTCTAGGACATTGTCACATATGACTCAAAACATATCATTTTCCCGTCCGACTGAGATTAATCCCGAGACCTGTGAAAATTCTTACTGCGCCTTTCTGTGTTCTTTCTCATCCACAAATGCTCCTCATATCCCTTTATTTTCCAGCCATTTTTTTTCACGCCAAAGTTGACTCGAATTTGTGACAACAAAGGGGTCTGCGGTACAAAAAATTCCTAATAGGGAAAAGTTGTACAGCACACCTTTTGCCAACTCCCAACCAACCAACCCCCCAATATATGTCTGTAAAAACATTTAACAGTACTAACCCCTTGGCAGCAGATGACAGACCAGCTCACTAAAAGGACAAAGAAAAAGACCCCGCCAACGCGACCCAAATGGGTAGGGCTCGTACCGAAGTCGGGTGAATAATGACACATCACCATCATAGTTTTAAATTTAGCAAAAAAAGACAAAACATGTACACACATCAAGATGGGTATGATGGCGTACCTGGGCGGTGTATCACCTTCCATGTGGGTACTGACATCATACTTTTATATGTTGCAAATAGCACGTTAAGCATACATGTAGACAATGCAACCTAGACCGTTTGAACAAGATGGGTGTGGTGGTGTACCTGGGTGTTGAACATACACACCATCCGTGTGACTGCCGTCATCATACTTTGGAATGTCACAGGTATCACGTCAAGCACACATGTAAACAATGCAAGCTAGACTGTTTGAAGAGTGAATCACCAACGAGACGTCACCAACGAGACGTCAACCTGTGCGGTGCCTGTGCACGCCCCAAAGGCGAACGCTCTTTGGTGAGGGGAAGAGGAGGGTTGCTTCCTGCAGACATGCTCGAGCGCTGGCCGCATGTTTGCCGTATCAAGATCACACTTGGACTACTACCAACGAATCGTTTCGTTTGCACAAAAAACGAATTCGATGAAATATAGTGTACACTGGAATCTACTGCACCCGTTCGAGAAATACCCAACACCACCCTAAACTAATGCAAGGGGACGTGATGGCTTAAAAAAAATCTCCACTAGGTCACGAGTCGTGGACACTGTTGATGTTGGGCAGGAGGAGAGTAGTCTGAGGGAGGGGCATCGGCCGATATTTGGGAGGAAATCTGAATTTGATCACTGAAATTTCATCATAACCCTTTCTATTTCCTGAATCCTGATCACAGACATGGAACAGAGGGTACCGAGATTCACTGTTAGAGACTGTGCAGGAAGCCCCAACAATCTATGATGGCATCAATAGTCAATGGATGAACTGAAATGTTTGTGCGTTTTGTGTTGGTCTCAGGATGGTGCTGTGGAAATCTGACCGTAAGCTTCCAACGAGCGTAATTACGCCGGTTGTTGTTGTTGTTGTTGTTGTTGTCGCTTTATTAATTCAACTCAACCCCCGAGCCTAGAATGTACAGCCAATCCCACTTGGGGTGACATTTTCGAATGCTGTTTCGAAGCTCAAGGCTGAAGCTCGAACGTCTCTTTTCACTGAAACGTGGCAAAAGAGACGTTCAAGCTTTGAGCTTTTAGGTTTCGAAAATTACACCCCAAGTGGGATCGGCTGTATCTAGACCATGAAGGGAACCGCACAGGTGATAAGTTGTACAGATAGATTTATGTATATAGAGCAGGATGGATTTTAGAGGGGAAATTTCAAGCTTGTAATTGAGTAATCAAGTAAATTCGTGATTCTCAAAAAATGGGAATCAAGGATCGCTTTACTTGTAGGGGGCTTTTTTCGATTGTCGCGTCAAAAGCCCAGCCTTTTTGCTTGCGCAGCGCTCGACACTGTTCGAAAAATCCCGGGGATTTTTGAACTAAACAAAACACAAACAAATCCTGAAATCTAGAACACCAAGTAAATTGCAACCGAACGTTGACCAAAGCTTCCACGGCAGTTGTGAACACCTTTTGGGTGCTTACGCACACCCCTTTGACATTGAAAAAAAGTTTTTTTCATCGAATTTCAACAATTCAATGTCAATTGCAACTTTCCCTGAGGAATAAGCCGACTGGGCGCTTCAGGACAAACGGAGCAACAACCGAACAACCAGCACAGGAGATCAGCAAGAACTTGCAGTGTTGTGCGGGTATATTCCATGGATGTTGTCAACGACTGTCTAGATGCAACAATTATTTCTTTAAAGGCCAAGCTGGCGGCACATGAAGCAACAATTGCTGCACAGAAGATCATCATTGGCAAGCACGAAGCCTGCACCGCCGCTCTGCGACCACACCTCAAGCAAATGAACGAATTGTTGGCAGGTAGATTTTCTGAGTCCGAGCCTGACAACGCGCCGAACACACTTTCTCCAGTTGCTGCCCTTGGGCCTGGACATCAGAAAACATGGATCGAGCGATCGGGCACTCCTGCTGAGCCAAATGAGAGCGTTCAAGATCCAAGTTCTAACGCAGCTTTTGATCACGATGACTCGTTGTCCTTCGTTGTCCTCGAGTGTGACAGTTTGCGGGTGCATAGGGCAAGTCCTAGGTGGCTGCGCTTTTTTGGATTTCGCAAAGGTGAAACAGAAGGGCGCAGTCTTCGAATTTGCTTCGGTCCTGGGACAGACACAGATGCTATCAACGGTCTCCTGCACCATGCCGCTGCTGGTGGTCTATACAACGGGATATGGAGCAAGGTCGTGCTATACCAAAATTCGGGTGAAGAGCAGCCAGTACTGATCCAGGCACGCGCTTTGGAGCCAGTGGATGAGAACGACAAAGACGAAATCATAAAAACACGATTGACGATGCGCGCTGTGCAGTCGAGCGCTGGCTTGCCGACACCTCCAAGCGTAACAATCAGCGAAGACTTTCATACAATGCTGGACTGCAACCAGGTATGTAATGTAGTCACACGCATGTTCAAGCCGCCAAAGTTCCCGAGGTCACGTTATTGCCTGTCATGCAACGCATCGTTATTGCCTGTCATGCAACGCATCGTTACACAATTTGTATCTGTGCCATGACTCAAGGTGAAGTGTGGCAAGACGTGACACATTCAGAAGTGCCACAAGATACACAACCTGTTTATAATAACTTCATACCCGGGCTTGACGGGCAACGCACTTTGCAACATTCGCTGCACTAAACACTACAACACACACTGTAACACACGCTGCGACACACTCTGCACAGCGCACTGCAACACACACTTGTGCACGCCTACAGAGGTCCTTTTTAGCACCCTCTTTAACACTATCTCGTGACACCAGGCATTCCAAGACCTGTACAAAATGCCCGTGGTTGCCGTGCTGCAGTTGCGAGGCATATCTTTACTTTGGGGCCCCAGGACTGATGTGCGCTTGTGGAGAAGTCTCATTGAGCAGGCGGCGACTTTGGGCGGATCCAAGGCATGTACACTGTCCACCTATACAAGCAGTGGTGAAGAAATTGTCGTAGAAGTCACTATTAGGCTGCAACCTAATAGTATCTCCACCTCGGACAACCCCCGACCGCTTCAGCTGAACGCCTGGTTTGTACCTCGAGATGGAGATGATACTTTCGACTCAGGAGTATCAGGCTCCGACTCAGCTGAGGATGAGTGCAACAACACGTCAGACACGGTGTGCGCAGTAGCAAATGATTATGACGAGGGTGTTTGGCTTACCACGGGCAAATTCCAGCACAGTGACATGATGAGCAACTGTGTCGTGAGCAGCGGCGTAGCCTCACAGCGTTTGCCTATGAAATCTCAGGACCTGGCCTTGAGATTGCATCTCAAGGCCATGCGCTTGCGTCAACAGCAACATTTACAGCAACGTGGAGGTGCTGCTTCACCAGGCACACCTGGTGTCACCTCTGGTGCCGTCGCTAGCGCTGCTGCCATGGCTGATGTTGCTTTTTAAACGCTTGCACACAAGATTGTCTCGCACTACTCATATCAATTCAAACCATCTTCTGTCACGCATAGCGTGCTCGTAAGATCTATGCATAGAAACTCAAAATTTGGCCGACTTGTCTTCAACAGAAAGATCAAATGTCCAAAATTTGGTGTTCACAATTTACGACTTGGCTTGTTTGAATAAACTGTCTAAAAAAATCAGCAAAATTTGTCACTCACACGTGCCCTTTGGCTTGCTCGTGAGGAAACTCCACTCAGTGCACAGCTGTATGCTATCGAGTGATTTTAGGGTTGAGGGAGTGTCAAGTCAGCCTGCATCGTCTCGTGAAGGTATGTAGCAGGTTGGTGTTGTCGGTGTGCCGTTTTTCTGGACCCGCAGAGGGAGGTGGTGATTGACAAACACTCTATCTCCACGGACATCACACATTGATGGCACCATCTTGTGATAGCTTGCTGGCGTGCACCCCTGCAGGGTCCGAATACAGTCGTCTAGACTCTCATATTCCGTCCGTACCATTGCAGCCACCAACCCAATCGCGACCGTGCCATGCGTCACAATGACGACATCAGTCGGGGGCCTCGCGATTCGCAAAAAACGAAGAAACAAACAAACTCATTGCCTCACACCTGGGCAGAACATCCCGTTGTTTCAACTCACCCCCGGGCTCTGGTGTGTGTGAGTCGTGGGTGGCGTCTAGCAGCGGGAATTCCAGCTTCAATTGATTCAGCCCTGTGAAATAATGCGGTTCGTGCAGCGGTCCCTCGGACAGTCCGTACTCCAGGCAAACAGGCATGCCTTCGACCTTTTAGGAAATTTGCGTGGCAGTTTGCAGACAACGACAGACACAGACACAGACACAAACACAGACATAGCCACAGACACAGACATAGACACAGACACTGACATAGACACAGATACAGACATAGATAGGGACAGAGACACAGACACAGACAAAAACATAGTCACAGACATAGACATAGACACAGACACAGACACACACACAGACATAGAAACAGACACAGACACAAACGCACACACACACACACACACAGACACAGACACAGACACAGACACCAACACAGACATAGACACAGACACAGACGCAGACATAGACACAGGCACAAACA
>Ga0105053_10011278_pt1 | contig 10985 bp, 17 predicted proteins | sample BON01_FD_78093 | JGI IMG/M metagenome (GOLD analysis project Ga0105053, IMG submission 78093) | Freshwater microbial communities from Lake Bonney liftoff mats and glacier meltwater in Antarctica - BON-01 | ecosystem: Environmental > Aquatic > Freshwater > Ice > Glacier meltwater | place: Lake...
GCTGGGAATCGCCTACGGGACGCTTGGCTTTGACGGGCCGGAGAACGTCGCCCCGGATCAGGCAGGCAAAGTCCATCTAATAGAGCGGCGCAGCCTCAAGCATGGCGATTGGTTCGTAGGGGCTAACTGGCAATCGACCTTTAACAGCATCACTCAACTCGAAAACGACCTATGAAAACCCCAGAATCCAAATCGCACATCCTCGCCAACAAATCCATCACCCTCGATAGGCGGCTCGACTGCATCCCGGAGTTCGACGAGAGGTCCCGGATGTTCTTGGTCCGGGATAAGCTCAAGTCCACCAAGCCGATTGTAAACAAAATATGGGACGTGCCAGTCTGGCTCGACCAAGGCCAAGAGGGGGCTTGTCACAAAGAAGGCACGGAGGTTCTCACAGAACGTCATGGGTGGCGGGATTTCAAGGATGTCATCGAATCGGACAGGCTTGCCACGGTAGATACGGCCACCATGGTCATGGAGTATCAGTGTCCAACTGCTTTGCAGGTTCTGGATTTTGATGGTGAATTGGTGGTGTCTAGCAATCGCAGCATTCAATTCGCGGTGACACCAGACCACCGGATGATGGTTCGGAAGTGGGATGAGGAAGCGCGTACTCTGGATGGTACGCATCGAATGGTCGCGGCTAAGGATCTTGGTTGGTATTGCGGCCTCCCGGTAGCCCCGTCGGGGTTTGTTGGGGTGGAGAGCGACCCTTTTATATACCGGGGAAAACCTGTCGCGAATGGGGATTTGTTTTTCTTCCTCGGGGTATTCCTCGCCGACGGCTGCCTCTATTATGACGGGAACGGGAATTACAGGATTGAGCTCGGGGCTAAAAAGGCCCGCAAGCGTGTCACTCACTTGCAGGCTTTGCACGGAATTGGGGCCAAGCCGACAGTTTTATGGGACAGGTATACTGTCTGCGATAAGGATTTGTTCGTTCAGTTATCCGCCTGCTATGGTTCCGGTGCGTTGACGAAACGAGTTCCCGAGTTTGTGCGTAACGCTCCAGAACCCCGCATCAAACAATTCCTTGAAGGTTTTACCTGCGGCGATGGGCACATAACGAAGAGCGGAAGGACGTTTCTTTATACAAGTTCACCGGGGATGGCTGGAGATTTGCAGGAACTTTATTTCAAGATTGGTATTCGGGCAAGTTGTAGTAAGCGTGATCCAAAAGACGTTACAATTTGTGGAAGATTTGTCCCTAAAGAGAATTGCGCTCCGTGCTACATAGTGGGGCCGTGGAAGGACAAGAAGAAGCTCTCCATCGAAAGGAAGGACCATCTGGCCTCCGAGCCGTATAAAGGCAAGGTCTATTGCGCCACCGTTCCAAATGGAACATTGGTCACTAGATACAAGAGAACAATTCTGATTAGCGGAAATTGCGTCGGCTTCGGCTACTCGCATGAATTGCTGGGTGACCCGGTGGCCGTGAAGGGGATCAACGATGCATTTGCGCGTGCACTCTACAAGCACATCCAGACCAAAGACCCGTGGGAAGGCGAAAATTACGAAGGTACTAGCGTCCTGAGCGGTGCCAAGGTCTGTCTGGATCTCGGATATTTCACGGCCTACCATTGGGCCACCTCGGCGAAGGAAGTCGCTCAAGCGATCTCACACATGGGGCCGGTGGTGATCGGGGTCAACTGGCATGAGGGCATGGCGCAAACGTCGTCGAAAGGATTCATCCGGGTGACTGGCGCAGTCCGTGGCGGACATTGTGTAGTCCTGAGAGGCGTGAGGGTCTCGGCACACGCGGACGGATCATCGTTTGCCATCCTCGGCAGGAATTCATGGGGCAAGGGCTGGGGGATGAATGGAGATTTCTGGATCACGGGAAAGGATCTGCAAAAGCTGGTCGATTCAGGCGGCTCATTTTGCGTGCCGACAGGTAGGGCGGATAGCGGGAAGCAACCGCCCACGAGGACGGCACCCCGGCAATGGTGGAGGTTCTGGGCATGATCGACATCGCCGAATTGCAAAAACGCGTAGGCGCGGAGCCAGATGGGTTCTGGGGACCACGGTCCGTCGCTGCCTGCCAAGCTCACCTCTTGGCAATGATGCCGCAGCCGAACCCAGCACCCCGCTCCGACGAGAGATCGTTAAAAGAGTTTTACGGCAAAGCAGGCGACGAATCAAAACTCGAACGGATGCAATTTCCGATCCCCATGTACTACGAGGGGCGACCAGTAAATTTTACGAGGGTGCATCGGGAGTGCGTTCCGACGCTGCTCGATGTGTTTACTGAGATCAAATCCCTATATGGCAACAACAAAAAGATCATGAAAGCCGCAACCACGTATGATGGGTGCTACAATAATCGCCTCATGCGGGGCGGCTCTGGCTCTACGCCATCCCTCCACGCTAGGGGGGCAGCCATCGACCTCGACGCAGGAAACAATGGCAACCGCACCCACTGGCCAACAGTCGCAACGATGCCGATTGAGGTCATGGAGGTTTTCTCCCGTCATGGCTGGTTATCAGCCGGGGCGTTCTGGTCAAGGGATGCCATGCATTATCAGTTTACAAAGTAAGGGGTAGCGAGTACACCTTTTCGGGTGGAAACCTCCTACGAAGTAATTCAAGCAGCACGGGATCGGGAATATCAGAAAGCATGGGAAGACGCACCGAAGTCGTTTCTCAATGCGGCCGGAAAGGAGGGACTGATTGCTAATGTGGAGGCCCCGAGCAGGGCGATGGAGTTCGACAATAACCGCTCGGAGACATCGTACACGACCTCCATGCCTGATTGCATCGACAGCTTGATTGATCAGCTTGTCGAGAAGTATGGGACGAAGAACGAGAAGTTGGTGAGGGCGATAGCGGCGGATATGAAGAAGCCGCTGGAGCGGGAGATCGAGCAGAACCAAGCGTTGTCGATGGGGAGGATACTTTTTTATCTGGTGAAGTCTGAGACGAGGAACATCAAGGCATCGGTGTTTGCGGCCCTCCATGCGATCCCAAGACTGGCAGCATCCAACGGGATGCAGTCGATGAGGGAGAGCGCGAGATCATGCGGGGTGAGCCCGGAGTGGATGAGGAGGAGCAGAAATGAGGTTTGCAATGTTCTGGAGCTTCCTATACCTACGGAATCTCAGAAGAAAACGGAGGCCAAGATCAAGTATTCTAAAAACGGAATCACGAATCATTGGCGTCACCAAACCTCAAAGAAAGAACAACCGATATGTCCACTGAAACCACAGCAAAAGAAAATAACAAAGCACCCAAACATAAACAAGCCCCCCTCTACTTTGCTTCAGGTGATAGCAAAGCATTCACAATCACTGAAACCGGGATCGAGATCCGGAAGAACATCAGCTTCGAGGATTGGCGAACAGGACTGAAATACTTCCGGTGGGCACAGCTCAATTTCAAGGTCGCGCTGGCCGACTACATCAAGTTCGGGGAACTGAAGTTCGGTTCCGAGCGAGCAGGAGAAGCGATCAGCCAGTTGGAATTCCCGATGGCCGACATCTCACGAGCGGTGGACCTGAACAGCGTCCCGCAGAACATCAGGGACAAGGGACTCAGCTCGGAGCATCTCGTCGTACTGGCCCGGGGAGGACTCAACGATAAAGAGATGGAGAAGTGGGCGGGAGAGGCTAAGAAGCACAGCATGACGCCGGTACAGCTCAAAGAGTCGATCAAGCAGGGTATCGTCGTGACTGCGGAAGTCGCGAAGAAGAACACCCATGGAGTCATAACCATTCAAGCGATCCGCATGGAAGCAGAGATCTGGTTGCGACGGATGGGGGGGATGGAAGCGCTAATCACTCTGGATGACGAAGCACGAGAAGAGATCAGAAGCGAACTCGTGCTCTTCGTGGAAATAGCTCAAGCCGTCAAACGATGAACATCCTTATGGGAGTTTCGAGAGATCGAACGAAGAGGACCGAAGACACCGTGAATTTAGTGAGGACGAATCTGTTTATGATGAGCCAGATAATCGAGGAGGCAGGATCAGCACTGCCGAAGGAGACGATCAACGAGATCTCAATCTTGCGGGACGAATCCGTGGAGATACTAAAGGAATGGGCGGAACTGAATTGAGAACGCTATTACAACAAGGGGACCGGGTGGTCTATACGACGGAGCAGAAGCGGATGAGGGGGACGGTGGCAGACATTTTGCCCTTCACGCCGCAGAGGGAAGTCCCGGTGAAGAAGCGAACGAAGGTTGTGTGGGTCGATCGAGGGAGCGTGAGGAAGTTGCCATCATGATCGCGCTCACCGACATTTGCGAAATGCCGTTCGGGAAGCACAAGGGGACGAAGATGGAAGCAGTCCCGGCGAGCTATCTGCTATGGCTGCACGCCGAAGGATGCAAGCACCCGGGAGTCGCGGGATACATCAAGGAGTCACTGAGCGCACTTGAGAAGGAGTGCCCTGACATCATCGTCAAAAAACCATGAGCACACCGTACGCCACGAGAGCGCAAGCCGAGCTCCTTGCCTTGGTGAAACGCCGGAAGGAGACAAAGGTGGGATGGTTCAGGGGGCTCTACGTTCCTTTAGATCAGAAGGAGATCCCGAAGCTCGATGTCTTGTCGGAGAAGGGATACATGAAGAAGGTGTCCGACTGGAAGTATGGGGACTATTGCTACACGGTCAACGAGGATACTCCAATCAGCCCGAAGGAGCTCGCCTACCGGATCGGTCGGAAGCTGAAGGAGTGGGATGCGGAGTTCAACGATCAGCTTACCGGGATAGAGAAGTATCGAGACAAGCCGTTCGAGGATCTGGTTCACCGGCCTCGGTGCTGGGTCAAGGGGAAGTCGATAATGGTGCTCTACAAGCTGCACTTCCCGGAGATGAGTATGACTCTGAAGGAGGCGGAAGAGTATTTGAAATGGATCGAAGGCGGGGGCAGGAACCTTCACTTCAGAATGCAAATAGGTTGATACAGGGGACATAACCATGAGCATGTTCACCACTCAAGAAATTCACCGCATCATGAAACCACTTGAGCAACTTTTAGAGATGGCAGGGGAGCGAGAGGTCACCATCGCATTCAACCGAGGATCGAATCCGGTCGAGGTCGAGGTGAGCGGAGACCCGCAGATCGATGAGGGGAACATTGTAGGATTCGGAGCAGCACACGTTCCAGTGAATGCAGTCAAGGAAGCAATCCGAAACCTGAGAGACTTCATCGAAGGACCAAACATTATAGCCACAGTCCCCGGCCCTCTTCTCGAAGATCCCGACGACGCAGCGGTCCCCGGAGAGGATTGACAGATTCCCCAAAGGGGTGAACGCACGTCAAGAGCTGAGAGAATTGTTGAAAAGGGGATCGCACGAAGGGTTCAGGTCCGGAGTGCGCCATGATGATGAGCGCACTCGTCGGAAGAAGATCGTGAAGACCGTGGAAGAAGAGTTCGCGGAGATCGTGCGGCCGGGGACTATCCTGATGTCGTGCGAGAGCGTACTGGAGGGGATCGTGGAGCTATCCATGCGCTACCCAGTGGGGATGAGCAATTACGCCAAGAAGGCGCACAACTCGCAGTTCAAGAAGTTTATGCCAACAGCGGTAGATAAGAAGACCCGGCTCACAGATGAAGAGGTGGCGGCAGGCTTCGAGAAAGCTCGGAAGATCCTGAATGGCGCTCCGCTACACTAAAGGCGATAAAACCAATCCTGAGCAAGCTGTGGGGCAAGGCCAAGGCAGATTGACACCGAGCCTCTTTATATGAACGCGAGAGAAGAACTTCAGGGCAGCGCAGAGAGGGTAGCGAGATGCCCGTGATGCGAGCTCGATGAGAGTTAGCATGACTCACCCAAGACCATAAACGCGGCACAGTCGACCCATCTCTTGGTGCCTGCGATAGTTCCACTGGTGTTTCTGATGCCCTTTGAGCTTCCGATACTTGGCAGCAGCAGCGTCCCTCTCAGTGGACTTGCCCCGGATGAGCTGCATGGAAGCGCCTGTGGCACCTGAGCGCCCTCGTGCCTTGGATCTCATGAGGTTGCGGTGACTTCAAATTGAGCCTTCTTGCGTTCACACTGCACCATCGGTTCTTGCGGTCGTTCGTTCATTCGCCACCCATAGAGGACAGCGAGCCCCATGTCAAGATACCCCAGAGGGAAAGACGGCAGTGACGGCGACAGCCGGAGGCATTCAGCCTCTTTATCATCCCCCCTTTAAGCAGGCAGGGCTTGGCACCCATGCATACCCGTGAGCAGCATCCATACTCCATAGGCGAGAGCACCGAGCACAAGGTAGGAGAGACACAGGTCCGCAGGCCCAGCGGAGTAGGGGTGAGGGCAGGGGGACTCGTCAATGCGGTCACACTCCGGATCAGCGGCCGCGCTCACCTCTTCTTTATCTCTCAGTTCTGTGTTCATAGCTTCAGATACCAGCGCTCGGGCACCAGCGTCAACCCTTCACGAAGAAACCGTGAGAATCTCTTTTCCGAGGCTTCAATGGCTTTCCGCCCTCGCGATAGAATCGACCGCCATCACCCCGCACTGGAGGGGACAACTCCCGCCCCGGCACAAGGAAGCGACCATACTCATCACGAGGATTCTCAATACCCCTATCGACCCGCTCCTTGCGGCCAGCGTCCCTCGCAGCCCTCTCAGCCGCCTTACGCTCGGCATTCACCTTACCCGAAGAGATCAGAGACGCGATATACGGAAGCCGCCCCTTCGCAACCGCGTCCTTCATATTGTCGCTCTGAGTCCCGAGAAACAGATGAGCGGGATTACAACACCGTCTATTGTCGCAAGAATGACACACACAGAGACGGCACCCTTCAGCATCCCTTTTCTCATACTCTCCTATGGACAGGCGATAAGCCAAGGTATGCACGAACACATGCTGGTCACAGAAGGACAGTTGCCCGTAGCCACCGGCATTGGTAGAGCCAACCCATAGCCAGCACTCATCATCACCCCTCTTGTCCACTCGGTCCCACAGGGCATCCTCAAGCGTCTCGTATCTCGTCCGCGTTCTCTTCATGCCGCACCGATAACGCGCTTAATAGTATAGGTCAAGGAAATTGTGGTGGTGGAGTAAGGAGTCTGCTTTTCGCAAACGGGTTGAGGTCAGAGACCGAAGGGTTCGAAGCACTTTTGTGCATGATATTTTTTTGAAAGGGTTAATTTCCGGATGGAGGGGGGGTTAATTGACACCCGAGAGAAGACCGTATGCCCACACAGGTACAGATCGCGAAACGATGGGGCGTCTCAGCGGTACGAGTGTGCAAACTCGTGAAACAGGGATGCCCGACCAACACGTTTGCCGCCGCAGATAAGTGGCGAGCGGAACGAGGACAGTTGAGACCGCCGACACATCAGCCCAGCAAAGGGAAAAAGAAGTCGGAACCGGAGAAAGTCGCGCCGGTGTCGAAGTCGAAGTCGAAGCTGAAGAAGCGGATGGAATCGAAAGAGGAGCCCGGGCCCCCCCCGAAGATACCGGACGAGCCCCTGAAGACTGGGGACACGGTGACGGACACGCTGAATCAGGTCGTCTATATGACCGACCTAGCGAGCGACAAAGTTTTGGAAGCGATGAGGGGGAATAGCCCAGCAGTGAGCGCACGGATGATCGAGTATTGCCGGATGGTGGAGGCGAAGCTGAAAGTGGAGAAAGCGAGCCGGGAGGAACTCGTGAGACGAGGGACGCTGATCAACCAGTTCGATATTTTGGCGACGTGCCGAGCGGCGTTAGAAAGCGTGCTGAAGAGATTGCGACGAGTGCCGATCGAATTGGGTCCGCAGTGCAATCCGACCAACCCTCTCGAATCGACGAAGATCTTGGAACGAGAAATGAACTCAATCATGACCGCAGCAGCAAAGGTAATCCGTGACCTCAAGCCAAAGAGTAGCTGAAGAAAGTTGGGAGGCACTGTCGGAAGTGTGCGACCCACCCGCAACGGAATCAGTGTGCGAATTTGTCGAGGAGCACGTCGAGATCCCGACCGGAGCGATCACGGGCAAAGTGTCACTGGACCGAATCCCGTACGCGAGAGAACCGCTTGAGCGATTTGCAGACCGGACGGCACGGCACCTCGCATTGGTGTTCTCAACGCAGTCGGCGAAATCAACGATCTTGATCTTGGGGATGCTCTACCGGATTGCGAAAGACCCAGAGAGCGCGATGTGGATTTTCGGAAACGCAGATCAGGCGAGGGACTTCAACAAGGAGCGGTTCATGGCGTTCGCGATGGCGTGCGATCCGGTGCGCGAGAAGATCCCAAGAACGTCGGCGGGACAGATCGACAAGCACCTTTGGGGATTCGCGAACCAGCACTACCTCGACATGGTGTTAAACTTCGTCGGTGCGGGATCGAGGACCAACCTCTCATCCCGTCCTCGCGGACTGATCGTGATGGACGAGACGGACAAGTATCACGAGGAACTGAAGTTCGACGCAGGAACCATCCAGCTTGCGGAAGAGCGGCAGAAGACATTCCCATTCCCGCTTTCAGTCAAAGCGTCGTCACCGTCCGAAGAAAATCGGATGATCTGGCCGGAGTACATGAACTCGGATCAGCGGAAGTATTGGATACCATGCCCTCGGTGCGAACAGGAGCTCTTGTTCAGAATGAAGGTCGAAGATACGAAATGGGGTGACTGCGGTCTCCGGTGGTGGCACGAGAATCCGGAAGAGGCAAAGACAGATGGCGAGTGGGATCTGAAGAAGATCAAGGCGAACGCTTTTTACAAATGCCAGAAGTGCGGCGGCATGATTCACGACTTTGAGCGGCAGATGATGTTGGAGGAGGGGATTTGGAAACCATCAAACTTGAGAGCGGAAGCAGGGCGATACGGATACCACGTCAATTCTCTGTACTCGGTCCTCGGGCCGGAGACATCGTTCGGATCAATCGCGACGAAATTCAACATCGCGAAAGGGAACCGGATGGAGTTGAAAAACTTTATCAACGGTTGGCTCGCGGAACCGTGGAACGAGTCGATGGGCTACGAGGAGAACAAGGTCAAGCTGGAGGTGTTCGACAACAAGAAGATCTCGGCGGATGGATCGTTCGCCTTAATGGCGGTCGATTATCAGATCAACGGATTCTGGATATTGGTGAGGAAGTTCGCGCCTCCCACAGCAGAACACCCGCACGGTCAGAGCTGGCTCGTGCTCGCCGACTGGATTCAAACGGAGGACGAGATCGAGGAGCTGAAGAAGGAGTACAATGTGCTCGATGAAGACGCCGTGCTCGACATGGCGAAGCGTCCGAACCAAGCGGCCAAGATTATCATCCAGCGGAAGATCCGAGGGATGTGGGGATCACCGTCCACGAAACAGTTCTGGCACCTCCAACCAGACGGGACGCGGATCAGTCGTCCGTTCTCTGTCGTTCAGTTCCGAGATCCGATGTTGGGAACCGCATGGGAAAACCGAACCATGGATAGAGCGATGTACGTGAACTTCAGCAAGTCATCGGGGCTCGATGCTCTCGCGAGTTTGCGATATGCGGAGCCGACCATCTGGCACGCCAGCACGAACGTCCATCCGAAGTATCAGCGGCACATGAACTCTTTCATCAAGCGACTACAGAAGAACAAGCGCACCGGACGAGAAGAGTGGGAATGGTGCAACGTCCACAACGAGGATCACTTGATGGATTGCGAAGTCATGGTGACCATCCGTGCCATCCAGAGGGGCCTGATCAGCCTTCCCGACGACACGAGGTAGAGTGAGGCAGTCATGGCTGATCTTGGGCGTTAGATTCCGGAGATGGCGGAGCGACCGCTCCCTTGGCAAGGTCGTAGCCGGGACGGTCTTTTCTGTCGTCGTTCATCTCGGCCAGCGGACACCCGCACACTGGGCACGAGTGCGCGTTGAAGACGTTGCCGCACATCGCGCACCGGACTTGGTTCCAGATCAGGCTATTCATTCGACCGTCCATATTTCGGTGGTTTTCATAATATATTTTCTAACAAAGCGATCCACGGAACTGTCTCCCGTGTTCGCCCGATTGTTTATTGTGGTTCTGGTTTTACGGGAGACAGCCCGTGATCGCTGGTGTTCGCTGAATAAAAGGGAACGGCCTCTATATTGAGACACCCATCACCAATCATCCCCCGTTGTATTTCCGCCATGAGAGCACACCATTTTCCATGGTGGTGGAAGTCCTGCGATTTCGATCCCCATACTGTCCGCGAGGGGTGGTTTCTTACTTTTTCATCCCGAGCTAAAGCTGTGCTAAATGCGTCGATTGCGTGGGAGAAGTCGCGCTCTGTTTCGAGCATTTTGTTGTAGGCGTCTTCGATTTTCATAACTATTTGGTGTGGTTCTGATTTTGGGTTGCTTATTATTTTTTGTTGGAGCCATATTGTGCGTGGCTCATGTAGCCAGCGCAAAAGTCGCGGGTGTCCGTAAAGAGTTTCATCCATTTGCCGAGGAAGAAGGTCTCGATTGAGTAGGTGTGTTTCATAATATTTTAACGGTTATAATTTTGAGTTGTTCGCGCCGTCGCTGATCGCAGCGTTCGCGGAAGTAAGCCGGGCCAGCGATTCTCGCGCTTCGGTCAGCTCTTGTAGGATCGCGTCATCGTCGAGGACGCGGCGGATTCTCACTCGTTCGTCATCAGGGTCGTAGCGCACTTTCATCAGGGAGGCTACTCCCCCGCAGCTATCTCCAAGCGCAGCGTCTCTAATGCAGGTCCATTCCTCGTTGATGTAGAACTCGTATCCGCACCTATTTGGCACCCGGAGGTTGGGCATATTCTGCCAGTCGAGAGCTTCCTTGAGCTGTCCGATCTCGCGTTCGAGCGTCGCACAACGCGAACAAGGCGATGGAGGAGAATCGGCACCCGCCGAGACTTGAGGTGGATTTGCGGTTTCAGTTTTCATAACATTTTATGCTTCGGCAGTGGGTTTAGAGGGTGCCGATCCCTCATCTCAGCGATAGATTGAGGAGATGGCGGAGCTTCCGCTCCAGGGTCAAGGGCACACCCACACCCACCCCAGTCGTGCCGGTCAAATGACTCTCCAGCCTCTACCCGTTCTCTAAATGCCTTCATCGTGA
>Ga0105053_10011281_pt1 | contig 10983 bp, 12 predicted proteins | sample BON01_FD_78093 | JGI IMG/M metagenome (GOLD analysis project Ga0105053, IMG submission 78093) | Freshwater microbial communities from Lake Bonney liftoff mats and glacier meltwater in Antarctica - BON-01 | ecosystem: Environmental > Aquatic > Freshwater > Ice > Glacier meltwater | place: Lake...
CAATCGTCTCGTCGAAAGTATCAACGCAACGATTGAGCGTGGCGGGTCATTCCTTATGCCTATTTTCGCTCTGGGTCGGATGCAGGAGATCCTGACAGTCATGAATGATGCCCGTAAATTTGGGAAGCTCGTCGACTGCCCGATCTACGCTTCAGGTCTCGGTATGGCTCTCGCGGAATACTTCGACGAAATCCGCCGTAAAACCAAGGGCGTGGATTTCAATCTCAAGGTCATCAAGGAACTCAAAGCCAAGCCCCTCCCACGTAATTTAGCGCCGGGTAAAGATCCTCAACAAAATGCGCTCTACATTATCAGTTCTGGGATGCTCGTGGAGAAGACCCCTAGCTACACCCTTGCCTCTGGCCTCGTTGGTCATGCTCGCAACACCATCGGCTTTGTCGGTTACTGCGATCCCGATACCCCTGGTGGCAAGCTACTCGCTACGAAACACGGCGAATCATTTCTCTTCGAGAAGGCTAATGTGAAAGCAAAGATCAAAGCCCAGATTGATCGTTTCTCATTGAGTGGACACGCTGACCGCGAAGATCTCCTCGAATTTGCCCTCCAAGCGAAACCGCGCAGTATCATTCTCACCCATGGCGATCAACCCGCCCGCGACTGGTTTAGCGCTCAATTCGCCGAGAAACTCCCTGACACCAAGGTATTCGATCCCGTCCCCGGCACCGAATATGAAGTGTAATTAGGGCTCTTCGATCTAAGCCGAATAGCTAAACTAGGATTGTTGTCTCACGGGAAACGCGGATTAGGAGTTTCCTCTTTAACGCAAAGAGCGCGAAGCCCGCGAAGAAAACCAGTTTCATTGCAACGCTTAGACGCAGGGCAGACCCTCAATCAATAGGTATTTATATTACGCAGAAAATTTACCGGATATTTTCTGCTCTTTGTATTCTTAGCGAACCTTGCGTTAAAATCTATCGCCCGAGGGACCTCGGAGGTCCTTCGTGATAAATATATAAATCCGATTTCCTCAATTCGGTTAGCATCCGTGCAATCCGTGGTTTGAAAATCGTTGCAGGTTCAGACTGCCATACCTCGTTGTTCCGAATCGACGCAACCATCGCGAGATCACCACACAATCAGATAACTCTCAACGAACGCGATGGATCAAACCTCCAATAATCTCCTCAGCTCGGCGGCTCCTTGCCCGTTCCCGTGAGATAGAATATCCGACGCATCTTCAGATTGAATTCACGGAGCGGAAACGGAGATTCGCTGATATACTCAACCTCACCACCACTCGCGAGAATCAGCGGCACGGCGGCGGCGATAACCCATACTTTCACAGTTGTGACCCCACTGCATCGGGAAAGTCCGTTGGCCACGTAAGCGAGATGGATCTTGCTCGTGTCAAGGGCGCGCAGTTCAAAGTGTTCCGCTAGAATCCCAGCATGCGCATGTGCGCCCACGGGATAGGCGTAGCAATCTACGAACATGGGCAGGCGTAAACTGGATTGCCGCAGTCAGCGGCGCTTCCTTCGCAATGACTGATGAAGTTTGGAGCGCTCAAGTTTATCGCCTCTCTGCGCTAGTCGGTTCAACTTTGGTGCCCACTCGCACTGACAAATTAGACTACAAAAAAGTATTAAACGCTCACTCTCTTAGCTACAATTCCATCAATCTGTCTCCCCGAGGAGCTTCTTTAGCGCGGGCTTCGTGATGCCAAGCTTCTTGGCCGTGGCCGTGGTATCGCCCTCGAGCAAATCGAGGGTGCGCTGCGCGAGTAAACGCTGCACCGTGACGAGCATGCCTTCCTCTGAATCTTGTAATTCAGCGTGAAGAAAATTCAGGGCCGCTTCGACAGTGAGTTCCGGACTACCACCCACAGATTGTTTCGGCGCTGAAACCTCGGCCGAGCCACCTAGCTCGGCCGGAAGATCTTTGACGAGGATCGCATCCCCTTGCGCGATAACTGCGCTGCGGTAGATCGTGTTTTCGAGTTCACGCACATTACCAGGCCAGTTGTGTTTCGTGAGTAATGCCAGTGCTTCCGGTGATACTTTGTTCACGCGGATCTTCTTTTCTTTGGCGAGCTTCTGGAGACAGAAGTCGACAATTTGAGGGATATCCACGGCGCGATCACGCAACGGCGGTATTTTGATCCGCACAACGTTCAGACGGTAGTAGAGATCTTCACGGAAGGTCTTAGCCTTCACCATGGCTTCGAGGTCTTTGTTCGTGGCGGCGAGGATCCGCACATCCACTTTCTGAGAATTGCTGCCCCCAACCCGCTGGATTTCGCCTTGTTGGAGCACGCGGAGAATCTTGGTTTGGGTGGCGAGTGCCATGTCACCGATTTCATCGAGAAAGATCGTGCCGCGATCACAGAGCTCGAATTTACCGATGCGCTGCGTGGTTGCGCCGGTGAACGATCCCTTTTCGTGACCGAAGAGTTCGCTTTCAATGAGGTTATCCGGAATCGCGGCGCAATTGACCGCGATGAATTCTTTCGCGGAGCGATGGGAATGTTTCCAAATCGAATTGGCGATCAGCTCTTTGCCGGTGCCGCTTTCGCCCGTAATCATCACGGTGACATCACTCGCGGTCACTTGTCCGATGGTTTTAAAAACGTCCTGCATGACCGGAGCGGAACCGACGATGCCTTCTCGGTAATCGTCGACGTTGACGGTGGATTCGTAACCGCTGACGGCATTGAGATCTGCATGGGCTTGCAGTGCCTTTGCCGCGAGTGACAGCACCTTTTCGGGATCGAAGGGCTTCATGATGTAATCAAAGGCGCCGTATTTCATCGCTTCGATCGCGGTTTGCGCGGTGCCGAAAGCAGTCATCAAAATGACCAGTTGTTGACGATTCGAAGAGCAGATGTGTTGCAGTGCTTCGATCCCACTCATCCCTCCCATGCGCACATCTAGGAAAATTAAATCAGGCGCGGGGCCTTTTTTGACCGCAGCGACCCCTTCCTCCCCACTGCCTGCCTCGGACACTTCATACCCTTTGGTGGTGAGCACGCGGGAGAGCGAGTAACGCACCTCGGCGTCATCATCGATGATGAGTATGGTGGAGGGTTTAGATGCGGTCATAGTGGTGATTCAATGCAGACTTTATGCCAACTTCACGCTGGCGAAACCGCAAGTGTGGGTTTTCGTTACGCCATGTCGTCTTGGTCTTGGCACCTTTTTAAAATCAGTGGGATTCCGCTTTCCGTTCACTACAGCTTTCTGCTTTTGCTGGCCTATATCGGCTACCAAGGTTGGACCGCCCAGACTTGGGCGGGACTGATCTGGAGTGTGGTGACCGTATGTGTGTTTTTCGCATGCGTGGTGTTGCACGAACTCGGGCATTCCTTTGCAGCCCGACGCTATGGGGTCGGCGTGCGGCGAATTTTGCTGATGCCCATCGGAGGAATGGCCGAATTTGATTCACTACCTCGTGAACCCAGCAAGGAACTCGTGATCACATTCGCGGGCCCGGCGGTCAACTTCGTGGTCGCGGCTCTGCTGTGGTGGCCGATGAACCAGTTGCCACAGCATATTCTTCTCTACTCTGCTCAAGGCCTGCTCTACCAACTCTTCTGGGCGAATGTGGTGATGGGAGTGTTTAATCTCGTGCCCGTATTCCCGATGGATGGCGGCCGGATCTTTCGGGCGTTGTTGGCGACCAAGTTTACTTATCTCAAAGCGACGCAATGGGCTTCAGTGGTGGGCAAAGTGCTTTCGGTGGTCGGCGCCAGCGTGATGTATTTCTGGCTGGAGAGTTGGTTGGGAGCACTGCTGTTTGCGTTTATCTTCATGGCCGGAGATGCGGAGTATAAAGCGGTCAAACGACGCGAACTCGAAGATGCACATTGGCGTGAGATGCTCGTGCGACTGCATCGCGAACGGCAAGAACAGCCGCCGATTTTGTAGTAAAATCGATTGCACGTCATGTAGCGCAGGCTTCGTGGATCACGACGTGAGATATTTTGTTTCTGAAACAACAGGGAGATTTAGCACTCAAGTCGCTCTACTAAGGTCGCGTCGTGCTTTTCCGATTGCGACGGAGTGAGCGGCTTATTGCATGGGTAGAGATTAGCCTTACGCGCCAGTCCCTTCGTAATCCCCCTCTCCCATGCGTATCCTCTATTTTGACATCGATTCACTACGGGCCGACCATCTCGGCTGCTATGGCTATCATCGGGCGACCAGCCCTTGCATCGACCGCCTAGCGGCGCAGGGCGTGCAGTTTGATGGCTGCCACGTTTCGGATGCCCCCTGCCTGCCTTCGCGCACCGCTCTTTTTAGTGGGCGCTTCGGCATTCACAACGGCGTCGTGAATCACGGTGGCACGGCCTCGGAGATGTTTAACGAAGGCCTGAGTCGCGACTTCATTTCGAATCATGGGCAAACCAATTGGATGCGCTGCCTTCACAATCAGGGGCTGCGCACTGCGACAATCAGTAGTTTTGGCGAACGTCACTCGGCGTGGCATTGGTATGCCGGTTTCAACGAAATCTATAACAACGGTGGTGGCGGTTTAGAGAACGCCGATGTCGTCGAACCTCTCGCGCTCGATTGGGTAAACCGTCAGCCGGACGACGCGGACAATTGGTTTTTGCACGTGAATGTGTGGGATCCTCACACGCCTTATAATACGCCTGATGAATTTGGTGAGCCCTTCGCCGATACGCCGTTGCCCGCGTGGTATACGGAAGAGGTGCTCGCTAAACATCGCGCTGGCTACGGTCCGCATTCGGCGCGTGAGGTTTGCGGTTTCGATGCGGACTATCCTTTTAATGAACCTTTCCCACGTCAGCCGACCGAGATCAACAACATGGCCGACGCGCGCAAAGTTTTCGATGGCTACGATACTGGAGTGCTTTACGCGGATCGCACGATTGAGCGCGTATTGCAGGCCGTGGAGGCGCGTGGCTGGCTCGACGATACATGGATCATTATTTCTTCCGATCATGGCGAGAACCTCGGCGAATTTAATATCTACGGTGATCATCAGACTGCGGATACGATTACCTCGCGTGTGCCGCTAATCATTCGTCCGCCGCAGAGCGTCAGGTGTGAACGCGGTCGCGTGGATCCCTCCCTGATTTATCAGGGAGATATGGCGGCGACGATGATCGAGCTGGCAGGTGGTGAAATGCCCGCTGGCTGGGATAGCAAGAGCTTCGCGACGCAGTTCAACGCTGATCAACCTGCCGATCATCGGACCGAGCTGGTGCTGTCGCAAATGGCCTGGAGCTGCCAACGTTCGATCCGCTGGGGCGACTGGCTCTGCATTCGCTCCTATCATGACGGCTACCACGGATTCCCCCCCGTCATGCTCTTCAATGTGGTCGAGGATCCGCATCTTCAAAACGATCTCGCCGCGACTCTTGTTGATGTGAGCAACCAAGGGATCGCGCTCCTCGATAAATGGATGGGTGAGATCTTAGAAACCGCCACGCATCCTGACGATCCGATGCGCACGGTGATGCTCGAAGGCGGACCGCTGCACACTCGTGGCGTGCTCCCTGAATATCTCAAACGTCTCCGCGCAACGGGCCGCTCCGAGGGTGCTGACGAACTCGCCAAAGCCCATCCTTCCGCCGCGGCAGGAAAATAGACTCAACCCTACCCTCATCATGCTTCGCACTGGAATTCTCAATCCTCATATTCTCGATCTTGTTTCCCGTATTCGCCACACCAACACATTGGTGATTTCTGATCGTGGTTTCCCATTTTGGCCACAGATCGAAACGGTGGACATTTCTCTGATCGATGATATGCCCACGGTCATGCAGGTCTTCGCTGCGCTTAAAGAAAACTTTAACTATGGCCACGTTTGGGTAGCCGAGGAATTTAAGGCGAGTAACTCCGCCGAGAAGCTGGCCGAACTGCAGTCGCAAGTCGGCGGAAGCTTGAACTTTGAATCGCATGTCGCGTTGAAACAACGCGTGCCCGGTGCGATCGGTTTGATCCGCACTGGCGATACCACACCATACGCCAACATGATCATCGAATCGGCCTGATGGAATACCGCGCGCTTGGTCAGACCGGACTAAATGTGTCAGCGCTTAGTTTGGGCGCCTCCCCACTTGGAAGTGTGTTTCGGGCCACGGATGATGTGGAAAGTATTCGCACGGTCCACAGCGCGCTCGATCTCGGCATCAACTTCGTCGACGTGTCTCCCTACTACGGCGACACGAAGGCCGAAACCGTGCTCGGCCGCGCCCTGAAAGGAATCGCGCGTGATCGTTATTACCTCGCCACGAAAGTTGGCCAATATGGCAATACCTTCGATTTCTCAGCCGAGCGCGTCACGCGTAGCCTTGAGGAAAGCTGTGCACGGCTCGGAGTCGATTACATCGATCTCCTGCAATGCCACGACATCGAGTTCGTTGAATTGAGCCAAATCGTAAACGAGACCTTACCCGCACTCCATAAACTCAAGGCCGCTGGACGAATAGGTCATGTCGGCATTACAGGATTACCACTTAATATTTTCATGAAGGTGATCGATCAGGTTGATCCGGGGATGGTCGAAACGATCCTGTCATTTTGCCATTTCGAGCTTAACGACTCCTCGCTCGAATCACTGCTCCCCTACATGAAGAAAAATCAGGTTGGCGTGATTAACGCCTCGCCGACGGGCATGGGTGCTTTGACACCACGCGGCGCACCCGATTGGCATCCGGCCTCGCCTGAGATTATCGCAGGCTGCCGTCGCGCGGTGGAATATTGCGAATCCGTGGGTGCGGATATCGTAAAACTCGCGGTGCAGTATTCGATTAGTCATCCGGAGATCGCGACGACGCTCGTGGGCACCGCCAATCCTGATAATATCAGGCGCAATGTTGCTTACGCCGAGGAGCCCATCGATCAGGAATTGCTTGCTCGCGTGCTCGAGATTTTGCAGCCCATTCATAATCATAATTTCACCCGCGGGCTTCCCGAGAATCACGATCCCCTGCTCTCCTAATCGCACAGCCTCTTTTCATGCACACCCTCATATTACAGGAGCCCGGTAAATTCGTCACGGCACAGACCGAAGCCGCCACGAGTCCATCCGCCGATGAGGCATTGATTAGGATACATCGCATTGGAGTGTGCGGCACGGATCTACATGCCTTTGCGGGTCGCCAACCTTTCTTTACCTACCCACGTATTCTCGGTCACGAGCTCGGAGTTGAAGTGGTTGCTGTGGGAACGGATGTTACGCACGTCTCGGTCAGTGATCGTTGTGCGGTGGAGCCCTATTTGAGTTGCGGCAAGTGTATCGCCTGTCGGCAGGAAAAACCGAATTGCTGCCGCACTCTCCAAGTGCTCGGTGTCCACACCGATGGTGGACATCGCAGTCGCATGCTAGTGCCTGCTGCCAAACTGCATCGCTCTGAAAAACTGTCCTACGATCAGCTCGCGTTGGTCGAAACACTCGGGATTGGAGCACATGCTGTGGGTCGTGCTAAACTCCAAGCAGGCGAAAATGTCGCGGTGATTGGCGCTGGTCCGATCGGGCTTGCCGTCATGCAATTTGCGCGCGCGGCCGGAGCTCGTGTGATCGCAGTTGATGTGAGCGAGAGTCGACTCGCGTTTTGTGGCGAAAAGATCGGAGTCATTGATCTGATCAACGCGCAGCATAGCGATGTGGCTGAGCGACTTGAGGCACTGACCGATGGTGACTTACCCACGGCCATCTTTGATGCCACCGGCAATGTGAATTCGATGAATGCTTGTTTTAATTATGCGGCACCAGGAGGTCGATTGATCATGGTCAGCTTAGTGCAGGCCGATGTGAGTTTCCACGATCCGCATTTCCACCAGCGCGAGCTCACCGTGCTCTCCAGTCGTAACGCCCTGCCTCGCGAGTTTACCCACATCATCAAGCAGATTGAAAATGGAGAAATCGATACTGGCCCGTGGATCACGCATCGCGCGAAACTCACCGAGGTGACAGATCATTTCCAATCATGGACCAAACCAGAGACTGGTGTGATCAAAGCCATGATCGAAGTGGTCTATGACTAACTCTCTGTTTGCAGAAACAAAAAACCCGCCAGTTGGGCGGGAGGGAGAATGGTGGATCCTAGCGGTCTCGAACCGCTGACCTCTTCAATGCCATTGAAGCGCTCTGCCAACTGAGCTAAGGACCCATTCACTTCTGCGAAGTGCGAGAGAAATCAGTGTTCTCGGTGTGAAGGCAAGGACATTTTCGTTACCCTTCCTCGCGCATGCGGAAGGTGACGGTCCAAACGTAACTCTTTCCGGTGGGTGTGCGCCCAATGGTGCGCACTTTTTTGAAGGCGCGGAGCACTGATTGGTCGAACTCCGTGCTTCCGGAGCTACGAACTATTTTGACGGATGAGAGCGCGCCATCTGCGGCGATATTGAATTTAACTTCTGCTTTCAGTAGATCGCTCAAACCCGGTGGCTTTTCGTGGGCCGCACTGAGCTTTTGCAACAGCCGTGCCTGGTAACCATCGAGTAAATTGCCCTCTTCGCGCGACAACGCCTTGCCTCCGGCCCCCGTTAGGGTTTTCGAGGAAACGTTCGCGAAGCTGTTGGCATCAATCGAGCGCACTTTAATCGAGCGTGGCTTCGGTGGATTGGCGGCGGGGTTGCGTTGATTAGTGTGAAGTTTGTCGAATTCCGCTTTCGTCATCCGGCGAGGTTTGGGCTCAACTTTCTTGATGACTGGCTTGGGGATAGGCTTAGCTGCGGGAATCACATTCTTGGGTGGAGCCAGCACGGGGGCGGGATCAGGGGTGATGACCGGAGGTGGCTTGCTGATCTGCGGTTGGGGCGGTGCCACCGGCGCAGGCTTGATCACCGGTGCGGGCGCTTCCGGCATATCGAACTTGATGGTGTCGGGGGGGCTCGGCGCAGGCGCTTCAGTCGCGGCGTAGTTGTTGCCTGCTCCGGCGACTAATTCGAAAATTTTCGGTGCCTCGGGCACTTGCTGCCGGAGGAGATAAGCCGAAAATAAAATCAGGGCGATTATCAACCCGTGAAAGGTGACGGACAGAAAAATGGCGCCTGGTGAATTGGACTGCATCGCGAACGTCTAATCTGTGGTCTGAGTATCGAAGGTGATTTTCGATAATTTATGTTTTTTGATCTCATCCATCAGTGTGATGACTTTCTGATATTGCAGCGTCCAATCGGCGCGAATGCGGATCACCGCGGGCTCTTTCTTTCTGGCTTCCTGAGCCAGTAGTTCAGAGAGCTCGCTGAACTGAATTTGTCGGTTTCCCCAATAGTGCATTCCATCCTGATTAATGCTGATCGTCTGAAAACGCAGCTTTTGGTCGGGCGTATCCTGTGCCCGTTGCGATTCGGTCGGTAGGTTCACGCGAATCGCCTGCTCTTGGTTGATCAACGGGGTCGCGATCATAAAAATGATCAGCAACGTAAATCCGAGATCGACCAAGTTGGTGACATTGAGATCTGAAATCGGAGTTGTCTGCCGTTGTCTTCTAAATGTGCGAGCCATAGCGGGAATGGGTTATTTGTTAATGGCTATTGGTTATTGATCGGAGGCTTCTCGGTTTTTCGCCGTGCGTAAGGATGCTCCGATGATGCGCTTGAGTTCTTCGCATTCCAAGTTGAGTTCTCCCAATTGGCTGGCGGTGACCAGCTTGGCCTTTTCGATGATCCTTAACCATACCGCCGTTTCATTCAGTTCTTTGATCACGATACGTAGCTTATGCACGAAATCCGCTTTGCTCTCAGCGGAACGCGCTTCTGCATAATTCGCGGCTGGTGAAGTTCCGGATCGAACCACTTGAGATGCAATCGTCCGCCCTGTTGTGCTTTCTTCCAAAAATTTGACCAAAGAAATCACACGCACCGCAAAATCCACCAAACGTTCCTCGAGAACCTCAGGTGTCAGCTTAGTAGGACTGGATTGAGCAATAACCATTAAAAAATAACCAATAACAAATGAAGCGCAGCGCTTCAGTCGCTTTCGAGTTCGAGGCGATCAGCCAGTGAGCTGGCGAAGTTTTCCATTTCAGTGATGAGACGGCGTGTGCTCGCGAGGAGGAAGTTGTAGCCAAACATTGACGGGATCGCGACGACCAGACCTGCGATGGTGGTGAGGAGCGCGGCCGAAACACCGGGCGCGAGGGTTTGGATGCTAGCGGTCTGCTGCACGGAAACCGCACTGAAGGCCCCCATCACGCCCCAGACCGTGCCGAGTAGCCCCATGAAGGGTGCGCCGGAAACGATGGTGGCGAGGAAGATCATACTTGATTCGTAGCGCAGAGTTTGACGACCGAGTGCGCGTTGGAGGGCGTTTTCGGCATGTTCCAGGCGTGAGCGTGTGCTGTCTCTCCCCTTCTCTTTGCCGATGGCGGCAGCCCGCCAGTAGCTCTCGACCGCATCGGCGAAAAGGTCGGCGTAAGGAATGGCCCGGCGATTACGATAAGACTCCGGAAGGTCTAGGAGCGAACGTTCGTCATGGAGCTTGGCATCGAAGTTGTGGTTCAGCAGCCGGAGTCGTTTAAGCTCGAAGTGTTTGCCGAACATAATTGTCCACGCGATTAGACTGAAAACGGCAAGACCGCCGATGATGACTTGGCCGACAATGTCGCAGGTCAGGAAGATCTGGATGACACTTACCGCAAGCGGGAATTCAGGTAGCATAAGGGGCATCCACATATTGGTAAACACTGAGTGCGATTGCTAGGGGCATTCAATGGAAAACCTGACGAAACACGCGATTCTGTTTGCCCAGTGACAGGCTGAAATCTTCCCTGTGCTCTCACTTTAACACATGGATTTCAAAACTCGCACCCTTCAGGAACTTCGCGCTAATCGCGCGACCCTCTCATCCCGACATGCCCTTGTGGGTTTCGATGGCTTCGTAGATACAATCGTCACACCAGTCGCGCTCCGCGCTGGACAGGGAGAAAATTTCACTCCGATCAATACGATTCAGGAGTTTGGGGATCGGATTCTCGCCGCAGCCGGCAAGAGCACCAATATCGAGTTCTACCCACGAATGGACAAGTTGGGTGGCAACGGCCCGATC
>Ga0105053_10011282_pt1 | contig 10981 bp, 10 predicted proteins | sample BON01_FD_78093 | JGI IMG/M metagenome (GOLD analysis project Ga0105053, IMG submission 78093) | Freshwater microbial communities from Lake Bonney liftoff mats and glacier meltwater in Antarctica - BON-01 | ecosystem: Environmental > Aquatic > Freshwater > Ice > Glacier meltwater | place: Lake...
TCCAAAACAGATTACGTTAGGAGCTATTGCAAATAATGAGCTTATAGAGCAGATGGGATTTGAAATAGGTAGCCAGCTTAAAAGATTAGGCGTGCATATTAATTTTGCCCCAGTAGCAGATATCAATACCAATCCAGAAAACCCTGTCATTAATTATAGATCTTTTGGCGAATCTAAAAACGCTGTGGCTGATAAAGCCCAAGCTTATGCCAGAGGATTAAAAAAGGCAGGTCTTATAGCTGTTGCAAAGCATTTTCCGGGACACGGAGATACGGGTACAGACTCTCATGTGGCTATGCCTGTGATAAATCATAGCATGAGCAGGCTGACCGAACAAGAACTAGTCCCCTTTAAAAGGTTAATTGATGATGGTATAACGGGTATAATGACTGGGCATTTATATATTCCTGCTATTGACAACAGAGCTAATAGAGCAGCTACCATTTCAGACAAAGTAGTGAAAGACCTTCTGAAGAATGAATTAGGCTTTAGAGGCCTTACGTTTACAGATGCTTTAAATATGCGAGGGATTGCAAGCCAGTTTCCAGCAGGTGGGGCAGATTTGGCCGCTTATATAGCAGGAAACGATGTATTACTTCAAACGGCGAATCTAGATGCTGCTTTTCAAAAAATACTTAAAGCCTTTGAAGACAATAGTTTAGATGTATTGGAGCTGAATGCAAGGATCCATAAAGTTTTAATGGCTAAATATTCGGTTGGACTAAATAAGCCTCAAAAGGTTAATTTAGATCACATAATGGAGGATTTGAACAATCCACAAAGCAGCGAAATAAAAGACAAACTTTTCAAAGCGGCTGTAACTGTTTTAAGAACAGAGAATGATCTTTTCCCCTTTATTCAGTTAGATACACTCTCTTTAGCATCTGTTGCTGTAAGTGCTCCAATAGGCAATAAATTTCAATCTGATTTAAGTTCGTTCGCTAAGGTGGTTAATTATGAAATGCCTATAAAGCCAGGTTCATCCAAGGATTGGCAGTATATCGTAGATCAAGCTTTTGCTTTTGATGCCATAGTGGTGAGTGTTCATGATATGAATAGTTTATCCAATCAAAATTTTGGCGTATCACCTTCTACTATTTCTTTAATTAGGGCTTTATCTGAAAAAACGAAGGTGATTATTGTAGCCTTTGGCAATCCTTATGGATTGAAATTGTTCGATGATTTCCCGAATGTAATTTGCGGATACGAAGACGATATTCATGCTTATAAAGCGGTTTCAGAAATTCTTTTTGGAGCAGGTTCTTCTATGGGCCATTTACCTATTACCGCATCTTCTTTGGCAAAATATAATTATGGTAACTACTCGAAAAATGTAGGAAGGCTTACCGAAGATATTCCTGAAAACGTAGGAATGCTTAGCAATAAGCTAGCTAAAATTGACGGAATAATGAATGATGCCATAAGTAAAAATGCTTTTCCGGGTGCACAGGTTTTGGTAGCCAGACGAGGAAAAGTGGTTTATCATAAAGCTTTTGGCACATACAGATATGGCAACAGCGAAAAAGTAACAACAGAAACCCTTTATGATTTGGCGTCACTTACGAAAGTTAGTGCAACGCTTCAGGCTGTCATGATGCTTAATGAAAAAGGGCTTTTAAATCTAAACTTGAAAGCATCTGATTATTTGCCAGAATTAGTAGGAACCAATAAAGAAGATATGTTGGTAGGTGATGTTTTACTTCATCAGGCCGGATTGAAATCATTTCTGCCTTTTTGGACGCATACCAAAACTGCTAATGGAACTTTTAAATCAGAGTTTTATGATTTTGATAGAATAGGAGATGATTTACAAGTGGCAGATAATCTTTTTATTAAGCCAGCTATTAGAGATTCTGTTTGGAACTGGTTAATAGCTTCAGATAAAACTACAAGAGTAAGTCGTAACGGAGATTCTAGATATTTGTACAGTGATTTGGGCTTAATTATGATTCAGAGAATAGTGGAGGAAATTACGGATCAGCCACTTGATGAGTTTTTGGAGCAAAACCTTTACGAACCTTTAGGAATGACGCATACACTTTTCAATCCGCTAGATAAATTTCCTAAAAGCCAAATAGCACCAACAGAAAATGAGCAAGTTTTTAGAAAAAAGCAAATTTGGGGGACAGTGCACGATCCTAATGCGGCTTTATTAGGCGGTGTAGCTGGGCATGCTGGTTTATTTAGCAATGCTTGGGACTTGGCTAAGTTATATCAAATGAATCTTCAAAATGGCGTTTACGGTGGCAGAAGATATTACTACCCAGAAACGGTAAAGCATTTTGCCACCAACTATACAGATAAAAGTCACCGAGGTATAGGCTGGAATAAGCCTAAAGAAGATGCTGATGTTTCTAGCGTGGCTTCTACGGCATCGCCAAGCACTTTTGGCCATACAGGTTTTACAGGCACGGTGGTTTGGGTAGACCCAGACAGACAACTTATTTTTATTATGCTTACTAACCGTGTTTACCCTAGATCCAATAATCACAAAATAGTGGATTTAGAAGTGCGTAAAAGAGTTCATGAGGTGATTAATGAGGCTGTTGATCTTTATTGAAAGTTAATTTCTTTCAATCAGAAAACGTTGTAGATTTCCTAAAAACGGTCAATAATGAACTTCCAAATGGAGCTGTTTTAATCAGGATTCCCTCTATTTTGACAATTTGATAAAATAGACTGTTTACTGTTCTGGATGGTAATGCTACATCTGACCTTAGGTTATTTAGGTCCACCAAGTTTAGTTTCATTTTCAATCGTTGAATAGTCCTGATCATTAAAATAGGTGGTGAAAGGAGAAAACTCCAATAAGTGTGTTTAGTTATTTCAAGTCCTGTGTTTTGATTTAATAATTTCAAATCACCTAAACGAAACCTTTGTTTGCCGCCTAATACATAATCATGTATTCCTCTAAAAACGTTAAAAGCATTGTTATTTGAAATAAACAAACCGCCCTTATTAAGCAGTTTTTGTACACTTATCAGTACATTACTAATTTGAGAATTATTTAAACTGTAAAAAACATCATTACATATTATGACATCAAATTTTTTGTTGGAATAGATTTCTGACAGTAAATCAATATGAAGTTGTCTTACATTTAAGTTTCTAGATTTTGAAAATTCTACTGCAGAATCTGCGTAGTCGAATCCTTCAATATTCGAATATCCATTTTTTATTAAAAAGTGAATCAATCCACCAGTACCACATCCCATGTCCAAAATTCTAGCATTAATGTCAAAGCCTGCACTTTGAGTCGTTTTTAATACTTTTTCGTGTAATATTTTATACCACCAAAGTTGCTCTTCTACATCGAACATTTGCTGGTACTCTTGATGACTAAAAAGCATATCAATGAATAATTTTTTCTTTTATTATATATTGAGGTGTACCATTCAAGGTCATATAGTTTTTACCCATATATTCTCCAAGTAAAGCCACATTGCAAAAAACAAATCCCATACTAAAAAGTAAAATTGGTATAATCATAGAATGACTAATTCCCAATAATAACGTAAGAAAGAAAAGGAATGATAAGAAAACGGAAATACCACCCATTATAAAAGTTAGTCTGATCGGTATGAGCGAATACCCAAAAATAATGGACATAGATAAAGAAAAAAGCTTTCGAAAAGTATAATTAGATTGTCCGTGCTCACGTCCAGCGTGTTCCACCAAAACCTTACCAAAACTGTTTGTAGTTCTAAATATAAGACCGTCTATGTATGGATAAGGACCTTTGTATTTTATAATTTCTTCTACCACTTCTTTTCTTATCAACTTGAAACTTGATAAATATAGATCACTTGGCTTATTAAGTAAAAAAGAGTTCAAATAGTTAATACAGGTACTTCCAACATTTCTAAACAAAGAATGCTTTTTGGTATTGTAATGACTGTACACAACGTCATAATTGTCTAATTCGGCACATTCTACCAGTTTTCTAATTTCGGACGGAGGATTTTGGAAATCGTCATCTATAATAACAGAAAAGAGGCCTTTGGAATAATTGAGACCACACATTACAGCATTAAATTCTCCAAAGTTTTTTCTTAAGCTAATGAATTTTATTTGGTTATTTCCCATACTAACCCTTTTGCATATTTCAGCTGAATTATCCCCGCTACAGTCATTTATTAAAATGATTTCATGCGAATCATGAACAAACTCATGTTGAATTCTGCTAACAAGCAACTCAATTGAGTTTTCTGAATTATAAACGGGTATTATTATGGATAATTTAATCATCGACTATAGCTATTGACTACTTCAATAATGTGGTTTATGTCGTACTTACTTAATGTGCAATTTAAAGGTAAGCTTATTATTTCTTTGTGAATTCTTTCGGTTACAGGAAACACTAAATCATTAAACTCCTTAAGTGCTTTTTGTTGGTGTGGTGGAATAGGGTAATGAATGTCAAAGGCGACACCGTGGTTATTCAAATATGAACCGAAATTTTCTCTATTTTTACAGCGAACCACAAACAAATGCCAGCTATCATTATAAATGGAATCAGAAGGTGGAAGGGCAATTAGACTGTTGCTAATTTCTGTTAAGTATCTATTTGCAATATTTTGTCTATAGGTCAATTCTGTTTTAAAGTATTTAATTTTTACATTTAAAACTGCCGCCTGTATTTCGTCCATTCTACTGTTTCTTCCAGGATATTTGAATTCATACTTTTTGTCAGAACCATAATTTCTTAACGCTTTTATTTTGTTCGCAATTATGCGTTCATTACAAAATATAGCACCTCCATCCCCCATAGCCCCCAAATTTTTGGTAGGGTAGAAACTATAAGCCATGGCATCATAGAATTCCGATGGCTTCATTCCATCAAAAAGAGCCCCAAAGGACTGGGCTGAATCTGAAAATAAAAATAAACTATGCCTATCCGCTATTTGCTTTAAAGTGGTTAAATCAGAACATTTTCCATATAAATCAACAGCAAGAATAGCTTTTGTTATTTTTGTTATTTTTTCTTCAACTAACTCAGGATTAATTAAGTAAGTGCTTAGTAAAGGTTCTACTAAAACGGGTTTTAAATTAGCATTTAAAATGGCGAGAATGGTAGCAATGTAGGTGTTAGCAGGAACAATTATTTCACTTCCTTTAGGAAATTCATGGGATTGTAACATTAAAACCAAAGCATCAAATCCACTGGATACACCTATAGTTAAACCCCTATCATGAAAACTTGTAATGTTTTGTTCTAATGTTATTAATTCTTCTCCAAGGAGATACCAACCACTATTTATAACTTTACATACCGCCTTATTAATATCGTCTTCATAGGCCAAGTTTACTTTCTTTAAATCAAGGAATGGAATACCGCTAATCATATTTTATGGGTAGGGTTCATCAATATAATCATCCACAGAATATTCTTCATTGGCCAAAACCAATAAAATGCAATCTGAAGTAAATGCGAACATGGTATGAAAATCTTCAGGTTGTAATAGCAGACATTTTTCTGATGAATCCAATAAGGATTGTTTTTTCTCAGTACCATTATCAGTTTCCACCAAACAAGATCCTTGAATTGTAATTAGTGCTTGGGTTGTTTTTTTGTGCCTATGTCCACCTCTTATCGAACCTTCAGGGACGTTTTTAATGTAGTAGACTCTTTTGATCCCATTGGGCAATAGCTTTTCAGCAACACTTAAATCACCTTTTTCGGTGTTAAATGTGTCAATTGACATTAATATTGCCATAATTTATGCTAAAATTTGAATGTAAAAATATTTTTCAATATTCGAACGGAATATTTATGGATTCAAAGACTTAAATATTGAGTAAAGAAATACATAAAATAGTTATAAATTACTACACAATGCATTTTAATAAAAACAATAATTAAATGTTTATAGGCTGTATTCTCTTTGCTATTCTTTTAGGGTTTCTTTATTTATTAAATTCCAAATCGGCAGATATATATTTGTCATTCATTAAATGCCTCATTGTATTAGCATTTACTACTTTACTTTTTACTGAAATTTCTTCCATTTTTAACGCATTGAACCATACCAATGCGGTTATATTCTGGTTGTTTTTTGGGTTAATAGTGGGATTCATGATTTATTTAAAGGAACCAAAAAACAATAATATACATGTTTGGCTTAATTATTCTTTTTTAAAACAAGGCTCTCTGTTTGACAACTTGATTTTTGTTTTTCTAATAACTTCAATTAGCTACTTGTTTATTCTTTGCATTCTTGTACCACCTAATAATCTGGATAGTCACAATTACCATCTAAACAGAATAGTCAACTGGATTCAAAATGAAAATGTAAATCATTTTCCAACAATATTCGCTCCTGAGCTATATCATAATGCCATGGCGGAATACCTCGTTTTACAGACCTATCTATTATCCGATACAGATAGATTTGTAGCTTTAGTGCAATTCACTGCCATGATAGGCAACCTTTTTACTACTAGCTTAATAGCAAAGGAAGTTGGGCTGCGTAGGAAAGCACAACTATTTTCTATTTTTGTTACATTTACCATGACTATCGGTTTGTTGGAATCCACCACGACACAGGTAGATTATGTGGCATGTTTTTTCTTTACATTCTTTGTACTTTATTATTTAAAATGGAACTCCACCAAATCAAATAAGGATATTGTTTGGATGTCAATGGCTTTCGCATTGGGGGCTTTTACGAAGTACACTATATTTCTTTATGCATTCCCTTTTTATGCATTTCTGGTTTTAAAACTGTTATTTAACAAAAAGGGGAAGGCCATTTTTCAAATTTCTTTTGCTGTAATAGTGTCTATCGCTTTAGTTTATACGTTATTCTGGTATCGTAATTATGAACTTTTTGACAATATTCTTTCGCCCACAAAGGGCTCAAGACTATACTCGGAAAGAATCCCTAATGAAGAATTTGGTATCAGAAGTTTTATCTCGGTACTAGCTAGAAACATTTTAATACATGCTGGCTTACCTATAGAAGCATTTAACAGTCAAATTGATAAAATGGTTTTAGGACTACATTCCATACTAAATATTAACATTCAGGATACTAGATACAGTTTTAACCTTTATAGTACTCGGTTTTCTATCCAGGAAGATATGGCTCCTAATACCTTTCATTTTTATGGGGGAATACTTGCATTAGGTTATATATCATTAAAAAAAAGAGGGCATAAACTATTAAATCAAATAACGCTAATGGCATTTCTAGGAGTGGTGTTATGCAGTTTTATGTTGAAATTTGAACTATGGGTAAGTCGTACTCAAATGCCCTTCTTCTCCATTTTATCTGTTTATATTGCCTATTTCATAAGTATAATTGACCAAAGAATGGCTAAGATTTTAATTGTAATTCAAGCTTGTTTTGCCCTTTTGGTTATTACTACGAACCCAAATAAACCTTTAATAAACTTAAAATATCAGATAAAGAAATTTCAAAGTTATATACCAGCAGAACTTTCTCTAGATCGTACAAAAGCGGCTCAATTCGATTCTACTGAAATTACAGGTTGGTATTATAAAACGGATGAGGTCTACTTTTTAAAGCCTGATGAGGTAAATAAGAAGGCAATTTTTAATGCCTTAGAGAAATCGCATTATTATGATGTCGAAAAGGATTTCAACATTTTAAATAAATCTAGAAGTGAGCTGTACTTTGCCCCAAATTATTATGAGTTCACAGATGTAGAAAATCTTTTTAAAGAGGATTTAAATGAGATTAATAATATTGGAATTCTCTTTTATGAAGGGCAGGGGTATTATCGATACTGGGCTTATCTGAATTATGAAAAAGGTGTCAAAGCCCAAATGCAAAGCATCTTGTTTTCAAAAGAGTTACTTGATCTTCCAAACTCAAACAATTCATATGAATATGACTATGTCTTAACTGACCATTTGGAATACTTGAAAAACTTTATCCCGGATGCGGGAATTGAAAGAGAAATAAAATCGGGAAAATTCTATTTGGTGAAACTTAAAAAACCACAAACCGACCATTATTCTTATTAAATAAGAGATCTTGAGGCAAGTTTGGTCTCCTTCTTTAAAAAGTGCGAGCTCTCAGTCTAAAAAAGCTACAACACCATCGTTACAAAAATTTCATTGATCTTTTCTTCTGCATTTAAGCAGTACCCAGGGTGTACTTCGGAGGCTTGAATGATGGTGCTTCGTTTGGCGATAAGCCATCTAAACCGGGAAGGCATGTCTTGTAAACCTATAAGGCCTGAATCAGAAGATGATTGACATATTTTCTTAAATGATTCTAAATGATGGCACGCTTCTTTGAAGTCAGTTTCGGGAGATATGGAAGCCAACTTTTCCTTATTCACCTCATATTTAAAATCTAGGAATCGTAAAGGTTTGCAATACAAAACCACACCTACGTTTATGTATTCTCCACGCTCTACTCGAGGAACTAGCCTAATGACGGCATACTCAAATAAGTGCTTTTCTGGCATTTTCAGCTTCATTTAAGAATGTGTCGGCATGTTGAAGTCTTGCCTTAAAAAAGTCTAAATATAGCTTTTTGCTTATTGATTCGTCTACCGAAAGCCAGTCTGTGGGAATATTGTCAATCAATTCCGCAAGGAATATTTTTTGCATTTTATCCATCATAAATGCATGAACAGTGGCGATGTCGGCCGCTTGTGCTAGAAGAACATGATCTTTGATTTGGACAAAAGGTTTTACGGCTTGTTCTTTCCAGTTTTCCGGATTATGATGAAAATAAAGCGACGCACCATGATCTATTAACCATAGTTCTTTCTTCCAAAACAACATATTGGTGTTTCGGGCTGTTCTATCAATATTCATCAAAAAAGCATCTAACCACACTATTTTAGCTGCCATTTCTGGGTCAACTCGATTAAGTACGGCATCAAAAGTTATGGAACCAGATAAATAATGAACACCTAAATTTAAACCAGTACTAAATTTAAATAAGTCTTGAATTTCTTCGTCGGGTTCTGTTCTGCCAAAGCCTTCTGCTAGGTTCGCAAAAACTAATTCAGGAACTAAAAAACCTGCTTTTCTGGCTAGTTCGGCCCCTATTAAATCTGCAATAAGGGCTTTAGTTCCTTGGCCAGCACCCCTAAATTTAAGAACATACATAAATCCATCATCCGCCTCTATGATGCCAGGAAGCGAACCTCCCTCTCTAAGTGGGGTGATGTATCTCTCTACATTTACGGTTCTTAATTCTAACATGAATGTTTTTTGTGTTTATTTATCTTTTGAGAATAATACCAAATTAAATGTAATCCTTATTTAAGAAAATTGCCTAGTGGATTCTTAATTAAGAAAAGGGTTTAAAATTTAAATGTGAAATCCATCTTGCTATGATATACTCTTAACAAATAGATTGTGGATTCACTAATTCGATAAATCAATAGATGCTCCCCAACAACAAAGGATAAATAGTTTAAAGGAATATCTATTCGTTTATGCCCTATTAAAGGATTATTCAAGATTGACTTAAGGCTGGAATCAAGTTTTTGACCATACTTTATCCATTGGTTTTCGCCAAATTCACTAAAAGTATAATTCTCAATATCTAACAAATCATGATATGCTTCAGAAGTTATTTGTAATTCAAAAGTTTTATATAACATCACTTTTGACAGGTTTTCCTGCTAACGAAGCTTCTTTCCCTTTTTGGGCTATTTCACTCATTAAGTTTGAAGTATACCTAATAGTTCTTCCTGCCTCAATATCAGCTTCGCCTTTAGCAATAGCGGCGTGAACGGATGCAATTCTTAATTGTTCTTTTGCTTCCATTTCTTTTCTAATAGCTGCTTCTGCAGCTGCAGTTATTGAACGGAACAATCCGGACTTTACCTGGCTTTTTAAAAACAACTCGTACGGTTCACTTAAATCAATTCTGGACATGAGATAAATTTAATGATATCATAAAGCTACAAATTTACTACAGTATGACTACATTAAATTGGTGGTAATTTGAGTCGCTAATTATCTAACAATTTTCCACCTACCTAATAAAAACAAACTCTTTCTCATTAGAAGCCTTCACATCAAACTCGTAATTGCCATAATTAAAGGTTTTTAGGTCTTCGGCATGTTCTATATTTTTGTCTAAAACGAAACGAACCATCATACCTCTTGCTTTTTTGGCGTGGAAACTCACCACTTTTAAATTTCCATTGACGTAGTCTTTAAAAATGGGCGTAATTACGGACGATTTCAACAATTCAGGCTTTATAGCACTGAAATACTCGTTACTGGCTAAGTTGATAAAAGATTCACCATCTTTTAGCTCTTCGTTTATAGCATCAGTAATTTTAGTATCCCAAAACTTATAAAGATTAGGCTTATGCCCAATATTCAATTTGGTGCCCATTTCAAGTCGATAAGGCTGAATCAAATCTAAGGGTTTTAGCAAACCATATAATCCCGAAAGTATGCGAAGCTTATTTTCCATTTGGGTGATTTGCTCCGACGTAAGCGAATAAGCATCTAAGCCCAAATAAACATCGCCCTTGAAAGCAAAAGCAGCTTGACGTGCATTTTCTGGCGTATATTCCTCAGTTCTTATAAGATTCCTGTCTCTGTTGAGTTCTCCTAATGCCTTGGAAATACTCATCAAATCTGTCAATTTCTTCACAGACTTAGTCTTTAAAGCTGCATTAAGCTTTGCCGTTTCTTCTGTGAATTTAGGTAACCCGAATCTATCGGTTGGTAAAGGGCTTTTAAAATCTAAGGTCTTGGCTGGAGATATAACAAGTTTCATTTTTACTTTTCTGATTCAAATTACAAACACTAATCTAAGACTTACAGTTTCCCTTTAATAATATAGCTTTGAAATATGTTTATTGTAGAAAGTTAAATGCCACAAAAGGGCATAGGATAATTTTCAAGAATGGCCGTAGAATAAGTTTTTTGTTGTTTAATACAACTTTTAAGGAGGTAATTACATTATAGAGAAAACACATTAAACTATTAGAAATGAAAAATATATTAATTGCTTTTTTGGTTTTAACA